>ERZ773083.2950-NODE-2950-length-10106-cov-12.612675_pt1 | contig 10106 bp, 9 predicted proteins | sample MGYA00511465_ERZ773083 | MGnify/ENA primary metagenome ERZ773083 (study PRJEB29015, sample SAMEA2738001) | human oral metagenome | biome: human oral; feature: human-associated habitat; material: dental | place: China | collected 2060 ... | reverse complement strand
ATGAAGCTATATGCGGTTGGGTGCGCAATGTGCTGGCTCGTAAGCCAGAGTGGGCAGATGCCTTTATTGCGGTCCGCATGGATGGAGATCCTATCCGTGAATACGCCGCCCGCATTGGCGCTGACGAAAACAATATCACACAGAAACTTAAACGGGCTGAAAAAAGGCTTGCTGATGCCTACCATGATTTTACGAGGTAATGCGAATCGGATGCTGACAATAGTTTCCTTGTTTCACACCCTTTGAAATCCTTAAAAACAGTAGTTGCCTTGTTACGCCAAGGGAAAAACGCAGTTCTCTTGTTTCACACCCTGCTTCTTCAGTGGTCAGAACTACTGTCGCAGAAAGCAAAAAAGGGATTCCGACAGACCGCCCATTCACAGGCAATCTCTCGGAATCCCTTGATTTCAAGCCTTTTCCCTGCTTTTACTTCTGCTCTCTTGACAGCAGTACCACGCACTCCACATGTGAGGTTTGCGGGAACATGTCTACCGGCTGTATTTCCCTTGCCGAATATCCGAGTTTTGCCAAAATAGCGAGATCTCTTGCCAGCGTTGCGGGATTGCACGACACATAGACGATGCGGTCGGGGCGCATGGCGGCGAAGGTTTTCAAAACGGTTTCCGTACAGCCGGCGCGCGGCGGATCGACGACGATGACATGGGGACGAATGTTTTCGTGGCAGAGGCGCGGCATGAGCTCTGCGGCGTCGCCGACGAGGAAGGCGGCATTCTTTATGTGATTGTCGCGTGCGTTCTTCTTCGCGTCCTCGATCGCCGGTTTGACGATCTCAATGCCATAGACGCGATGCGCTTTCTGTGCTAGGAAGAGCGTGATGGTTCCCGTACCGCAGTAGGCGTCGATGACGGTCTCTTTGCCGCTGAGGCCGGCGTATTCAAGCGCCTTTTCGTAGAGGACGGCGGCTTGCTCCGTATTGACTTGAAAAAAAGATCGCGCCGAGATGGAAAAGCGCAGTCTGCCGATGCGGTCGGGAATCGTCGGCTTTCCCCAGAGGAGTTTCGTTTCGCGCCCCAATATGACATTGTTGCGGTACGTCTGGATATTCTGCTGCACGCTCTTGAGATTTGGCACGCGCTCTCTGAGAAGGCGCGTGATTTCTTTTGCTTTGGGCAGATCCTTCGTCGCCGTGACGAGGACGACCATGGCCTCGCCGTTTTCTCCGATGCGGCCGACGATGTGGCGCAGGACGCCCGTGTGGCGATCTTCATCGTAGACGGGAATGTGCAGGCGCTCGACAATCTCGCGCATGACGTTGACGATGGTGTTGTTGCCGTCCTTTTGAATCCGACAGTCCCGCGTGTCGATGATGTCATGCGAGCCTTTGGCAAAGCAGCCGATGACGGTCTTTCCGCGCTTTTTGCCTACGGGAAACTGCATCTTGTTGCGGTAGAGCCACGGCTCTTTCGCACCTAAAACGGGCAGCACCTCGATGCCGGAAAGTCCTCCGATGCGTTCGACTGCATCGACGACCTGCTGACGCTTCCAGTGCAGCTGCCCTCCGTAGGAGAGGTGCTGCAGCTGACAGCCGCCGCATGAGTCGTAAATCGGACAAGGAGGCTCGACGCGTTCGGGGCTTTTCTCCAAGACCTCTACAAGTTTTCCGCGTGCATACGTTTTCTTGACCTCGTCGATGCGTGCGAGCACGCGCTCGCCGGGCAGGGCGTCAGGCACGAAGACGGTGAAGTCTGCTGCGCGTCCCACGCCCTCGCCGCTCGTGCCGAGCGTTTGGATGGTGATTTCGTATTTTTTTCCCTGCTGCACGGGGATTTCTTTTTTCATCGCTTCTCTTTCCTTCGATTTTATCTAGTCACGTCTCAAACGCTGCAGGCGTCAATATCCACCTTCTCCAAGAGTTCCGACGGTTTTTTGAGCAATATCTTGGCGCCGCTTTCTATAAGCTCCTTCTCGGGACGGAAACCCCAGAGAATGCCGACGGGCAGGAATCCCGCGCGTACGGCGGTTTCCATATCGACCGAGGTGTCGCCCAAGTAAGCGACCTCCTCGGGCTTTGCTCCCAGAGCTGCGGCAATCTCCAGAGGAACACTCGGATCGGGCTTCTTCGGATGACCGATTCGGCCGCCGATCACCTCGTCGAAGGTGTTCTGTCCGAAGAGCGTCTTCACGATGGTCAGCGCCGCGTCGTTATGCTTGTTCGTGCAGACTGCCAACGGTATGCGGCGTTTCTTCAGCTCTGCAAGAAGTTCTTGCACGCCTTGATAGGGGCGTGTCTTTCGGAGCAGATGTTCCTTGTAGATCGCCTTGTATTTCGCGAGGGCTTCTTCGACAAATTCGGCAGAGGCCGCCTGCTCTTTCGGCAACGTACGCTCTATGAGCTTCCTTGAGCCATTGCCGACGAAATAACGGTACTTTTCGACCTCGTGCGTGGGAAAGCCGTAGCTTTCCAGCATGAGGTTCACGCTGTCCGCCAAGTCCTCCAGGGAGTCGATGAGCGTGCCGTCGAGGTCGAAAATCACAGCTTTATATTGCATGGGAATCCCCTTTCTGCCTTTGTGTTGAACATGTAGCTTCGCGCCTTGCATGAACCCGGACGATGGGACTGCGCCTTCGGCTTGACCTTGCAGGGCTTCACGCTAAACTTTTGCTCTGTTTCTTATTCGCGCAAAGCCTTCTTTTCCCTGCAAAGAGAGAAGCTGCTGCATGAATCGGATCGGACGTATGCATATCTCTTAAGCGACACTTCCCCATGTCATGCGGAATGATATATATTTATCATTTTTGTAAATAAAATATGATATATATCTTGCTTTTTGAAAGAAGACGTGCTACAATGTAGAAAATTCATCAGACAGACGTTGTTCTTGGTTTATGGAAAGGCGGCGGCACGATGGGCATTGTGAAAGAGCGAAGCATTTGGATCGGCGTGGATGTTGGGACGACGGGAGTTCGCGCAATCGCGTACGAGGCCTCGGGGGTGAATCTCGCGGCATCGGAGGCGTTCTATCCGCTGCGCACGCCGCATCCGGACTGGGCGGAGGAACGTCCGTCCGAAATCCTTGCGGCGACGGAACAGGTCGTGCGCGAGGTGGCGGATGCGCTGCGCTATCAGGGGCGGACGCCCTCGGGAATCGCGCTGAGCACGGTCATGCACAGCCTCATCCCGCTCGATGCGGAGAAGCAGCCGCTCACGGATATGCAGACGTGGGCGGACAGCCGCAGCGCGGACATCGTGCGCACGCTGAAGGAAGAGGAGCCGGCGCTCTGCCGCTCGTTCTACGAGCGCACGGGCTGCCCCATGCACGCCTGCTATCCGCTCGCGAAGATCCTTTGGCTGAAGCGGAATCGGCCCGCACTCTTCGAGCGCGTGAAGTTCGTCGGCTCGATCAAGGATCATCTCTTCCATGCCTTTACGGGCGAGTTCCTCCTTGATCGCTCGACGGCGAGCACGACGGCGCTCTACAATGCACATGAGCTTGCATGGGATGCGGAGATCCTGAACTTTATCGGGATTGCAGAGGATATGCTGCCGCCCGTCGTCTCGACGACGGAGACGCGCCCGATGGCGGCGGCGGCGACGCGCATGCACCTTGCGCCGGGACTGCCCGTCGTCATCGGCGCGACGGACGGCGTGCTCGTCAACGTCGGAATCGGCGCGGTATCGGCGGGGCAGCTGAGCGCCACCATCGGCACGAGCGGCGCCGTGCGCATGCTCGTCGGCGAGCCGCGCACGGACGGGGCGATGCGCACATGGTGCTACAACCTCGTGGACGGCCTGTGGGTCGCGGGCGGCGCGATCAACAACGGCGGCATGATTTTGCGCTGGATGCGCGACAAGATCTGCCATTTCAGCAAGGAGCAGATGGCGGCGCTGGATGTGGACGGATACGACCTCATGACGATGAAGGCCTCCAAGATTCCTGCCGGCTCGGACGGACTCATCCTCCTGCCGTTCTTCACGGGCGAGCGTGCGCCGTATTGGAATTCCGATCTGCGCGGACTCTTCTTCGGGCTGTCGCTGAATCACAGCCGCTCGCACATGATTCGCGCCGTCATGGAGGGCATTTGCTACAGCATGCGCAGCGTCTTTGAGGCTTTGCGCGAGTTTGGCGAGGTGCGCGACATCCGTGCGAGCGGCAGCTTTACGAAATCGCCGCTCTGGATGCAGATTCTTGCGGACGTGCTCGGCGAGCCGCTCGTCCTGCCCGAAAACAGCGAGGGTGCGGCGTACGGCGCGGCGGTGCTGGGATTCATCTCTGCCGGTGAACTGGCGGGGATTGCGGATACGGCGAACCTCGTCCATCCGAAGAAGGTCTACGCGCCCGATCCGGCAAATACGAAGACCTACGCGCAGCTGGCAGATATCAGCGGCAGGCTTTATCACAATCTGCAAAAAGAATTTGCAGAGATCGCAGCGTATCAGGCAGGACATTGAGGGAGGAAGATCACGATGGAAAACGGTTCGATGGATATCGGCGTCCTCGGCATGGGCGTCATGGGAAGCAACCTCGCATTCAATATGGCGGATCATGGCTTTCAAGTGGCAGGCTGGAATCGCACGGATGACATGACGGAGGCGGCGGAGAAACGCAATCCGCCGGCGAATTTTCACGCATTTTATGACTTGGAGAAGTTCATCGGCTCGCTCAAAAAGCCGCGCCGCGTATTCGTGATGATTGCGGCAGGGGCGCCCGTGGACTGGGCGATTGATACGCTCGTGCCGCTTCTCGACAAGGGCGACATCATCCTCGACGGCGGGAACTCGTTCTATGAGGATACGCGCCGCCGTCATGACATGCTCGCCGAGAAGGGCATCTGCTATTTCGGCGTGGGCGTCTCGGGCGGCGAGAAGGGCGCACGCAAAGGCCCTGCCATCATGCCGGGCGGCGACCGCGACGCTTACGAATCCGTGCGTCCCATCCTCGAAGGGATTGCGGCACGTGCGGGTGATGAACCGTGCTGCACCTACATCGGCGAGGACGGCGCAGGACACTATGTCAAGATGGTGCACAACGGCATCGAGTATGCAGACATGCAGCTGATCGCGGAGACATATCTCATCCTCAAGCACGTCGGCGGACTTTCGAACAAGCGCATCAGTGAGATTTTCCACGAATGGAACGGCGGGGAGCTTCACAGCTACCTCATCGGCATCACGGCGGACATCTTTGCCGAGGAGGATGAAAAGACGGGACAGGCGCTCGTTGACATCATTGTCGACCGCGCCGGTCAGAAGGGAACGGGACGGTGGACAAGCATCGAAGCGCTCACGCGCGGCGTCGATCTCTCCATGATCTCAGCGGCGTGCAATGCGCGCGTGCTCTCCAATCTCACGGAGGAGCGCGCCCATGCGGGCACGGTCATAGCGGCTCCGAAAGCGTCTGCGGAGACGATGGATGAAGAATTTATCGAAGCGGTGCGCCGCAGCCTCTATACGGCGAAGATCGTCGCCTATGCACAGGGCTTCTCGCTCTACCGTGCGGCAAAGGAGGCGTTCGGCTGGTCGCTCGATTTCGGAAAAATTGCCTCCATTTTCCGCGCAGGCTGCATCATTCAGGCGGAATTCCTGCAGCGCATCACGGACGCCTACGAGCGTGAACCGAATCTCAAGAATCTCATGTTCGATGACTTCTTCCTTTCCTCCATCAATCGAAACGAGGGAAGCTTGCGCCGTATCGTGCGGCTCGGCGTGCAGCACGGCGTGCCCGTTCCTGCCTTTTCCGCTGCCATGCAGTACATCGACGCCTTCCGCAGTCCGCAGCTCGGTGCGAACCTCATTCAGGCGCAGCGCGACTACTTCGGGGCGCACACCTTCGAGCGCACGGATCAGGCGGGATCGTTCCACCATACGTGGCAGGAGCACTACGAGAAGTGAAGGGGCGCCGATAAAATGACGGCGCTTAATATATCTGCGTTTTTCAACAGGCCGCATGCGGATCGACTGTAATGAAAGGAGAGGAATCCTATGCCGTTGATTATTCTAGCTGTGGGCATCTTGCTGCTGTTCTTCCTCATCGTGCGTGTGAAGCTGAACAGTTTCATCTCCCTGCTCATCGTCGCCGGGCTGATCGGCTACGCCGAGGGACTGCCTGTCGGACAAATCATTCCCGTGATACAGAAGGGGTTGGGCGGGACGCTCGGCGGCCTCGCCATCGTCGTATCGTTCGGCGCGATCCTCGGCAAGCTGATGGCGGAGAGCGGCGGGGCGCAGCGCATCGCGATGACCCTCATTCACATGTTCGGACGAGAGAAGGTCAAGTGGGCGGTCTGCCTCACGGGCTTCATCGTCGGCATCGCGCTCTTCTATGAAATCGGCTTCGTCCTGCTCATCCCGCTCGTCTTCACGATCGCGGCCTCGGCGAAGATCCGTCTCCTTGAGGTCGGCATACCGATGGCGGCGGCGCTCTCGGTCACGCATGGATTCCTGCCGCCGCATCCGGGACCTACGGCGATTTCCGTCATCTACAATGCGGATATCGGCCTGACCCTCGTCTATGGCGCCATCCTTGCCGTTCCGACGGCGATCGTCGCAGGGCCGCTCTTCTACAACCTCGTCAAGGATCTCAATCCCGCGATTCCCGAGGGGCTTTACAACCCGAAGGTCTTCACGGAGGAGGAGATGCCGAGTTTCGGCGTCAGCGTGTTCACCGCGCTCGTGCCCGTCGTCCTCATGGCGGCGTCCGCCATCGGCAAACTCACGCTGGCGCAGGACTCGCATCTGCGAGCAGTCCTAGCCTTCCTCGGCTCGCCGGATATGGCGCTCACGATCTCCATCTTCATCGCGTTCTATACCTTCGGCATCGCGCGAGGCAAGAGCATCCCTGAGATCATGAAGATTGCCGAGGCCGCGATCCTCGCAATCGCGATGATCCTCCTCATCGTGGGCGGCGGCGGCGCACTCAAGCAGATCCTCATCGACAGCGGCGTCGGCAACTATATCGACGAAATGCTCATGAACTCCGATCTCTCGCCGCTCGTGCTCGCCTGGTCGATTGCGGCGGTCATCCGAATCGCCTGCGGCAGCGCGACGGTCGCGGCGCTCACGGCCGGCGGCATCGCAGCTCCTGTGGTCGCCCTGACGGGCGTCAGCCCCGAGCTCATGGTCATTGCGACGGGATCGGGAAGTCTCATCATCTCGCCGCCGAACGATCCGGGCTTCTGGCTCTTCAAGGAGTTCTTCGGACTTTCGGTCAAGGAAACGGTTCGTACATGGTGCACGCTTGAAACCATCATCTCGGTCATGGGACTGGCGGGCGTTCTGATTTTGGAAGCGGTCATTGCATGAGGGCGCGATGCATTAGGAAATGGGGGAATCTGTGATGAAATATGAAGTGACAGTGACGGCGATAGGGGATTTCGTGCTTCCCTTTATGCAGACGCGCGAATCGGTCATCCTCTTCAACAAGGATGTGCCGTACGAGTACGAGAACATGGTGGTCGCTCACACGAAGGCGGAACTGGCAGCGGATATCGTACCTGGGGATAAGGTATCTCTCGCGGATCGCAGCTATACGGTGACGGCGGTAGGCGACAAGGCGATGCAGACCCTGCGCGAGAACGGGCACTGCACCATCGTCTTTACGGGCAAGGACATGGTCGAGCAGCCCGGGCAGATCATGGTGAAGGGCGATGGCGTGCCGCGCTTCATGGTGGGCGACGTCATCCGCTTCATGTAAATGCGCTTCGTGGAAAGCCCTGATAAAAGGAATTCGTCCGGGATTTTATCCGCGCTCTCCAAGCTCCCGGATTGGCGCTGCGCTTTTCGGCGCATCTTAAAACACCTCCTGAAAGGATTGCTTGCAGGAGGTGTTTTTTGCTATGATCTTTGCTATAATGTTAGGGATATAGCATCAGAGGGAGCGTGACAGGATGGCAGCAGAGCATTTGCAGCTATTGGTGATGCGCGGCAGCTACGCATATATGACGCGGACGGAGAAGCGCATTGCGGACTATGTGTCCGCGAACATGGATGCAGTGATGGAGCAGACGATCTCGGAGCTGGCGGCAGCGGTCGGCAGCTCCGAGATCACGATTTCGCGCTTTTGCAAGAAACTGGGATTCAGCGGCCTGCAGAGTTTCAAGATCGCGCTCGCGGCGGAGCTTCATACACAGACGGATATGGTCTATCAGGACATTGATGCGGCGGACACGAGAGAGGTCGTCGTACAGAAGGTCTTTCACAACATTGCCGACGGCCTTTCAGACACGCTGAAGCTGCTCGACTATGCGGCAATCGAGCGTGCCGTCGGCCTCCTCCGCGCGGCACGGCGCATCGCCGTCTATGGATTCGGCAACTCCGCGACAGTCTGTCGCGATATCGAGACGCGCTTTCTGCGCTTCGGCATGGTTGTGCAGGCATACAGCGACGCCCATCAGCAAGCGACTTCGGCTGCGCTCCTCACGGCAGGGGACGCCGTCATCGCGGTCTCGCATACGGGGGCGACCATCGAGCTTCTCGATACGGTGCGCACGGCGCGGCAGGCGGGCGCCGCCGTCATCGTCATTACGAGCCATGCGCACTCGCCGCTCGCAAAACTTGGCGATGTCGTGCTGCACGGCATGGGACGCGAAGTGCATTACAGTTCCGAAGCGGTCTCCTCGCGCCTCATCCACATGGCGATCACCGACGCCCTCTACACGCTCATGGCCATGCAAAGTCCGAAGGAATACCGCTGCAACCTCCAGAAGATGCGCACCGTCATCGCAAAGAAGCGGCTGTAGGGGATATGGTGCGGGGCGAAGGCAGGGAGACTCCTTGGCTGTATAGCTTATGGCGTCTCAGTCAGAAGCGCCGCGAGCCGTTGGCACATGTCAAAAACAAGGCCGTCGCAGTTTTCCTTGCGCGTGACGCCTTTTTCTTCTGCGGCGGCGAGAAGACATCGGCAGTCCGTCGTGCCGTGGGCGGCGAGGAAGTCGTCGACGAGCTTCTTCGCCGTTTCCTTATCCTTGCCCGCTTTGCCGAGGATCATCAGCGCGGCGGTCAGCGTGCCGCAGGCAGAGCCGTGCATCATGCCCGCGCCGAAGAACACGCCGAGAGCGTCGGCTGCTTCCTTTTCCATGCCGATTTCGGCGGCGAAGGGAACGAGGAGCGACTGCGCGCAGTTGTAGTGACGGCCGCCCGGCTCTTGTCGCAGAAGTTTTGCCTCTTCCAGATGGTTCATGGTTTTGCCTCCTTGTATGGTGAAGAATCTCATTTTATTCTACCCGCTTTTTGCCTTGTGCGCAAAGGTTGTTTTGACAAGGCGCATTTCATACGGTAGAATCGTGATAGCGGACTTGCCGCAGCGTTTTGCGGCGAGGTTTTAGAAACGTTCGGAGGAATACGATGAAGATCATTGCCGGTCTCGGAAATCCCGGGGCGGAGTATGCACGTACGAAGCACAATGTCGGCTTTATGCTTGTCGACGCCTTGGCTGAAAGACTTGGCGTCGATGCTTGGCGTGAGAAGTTCAACGCGCTTACAGCCGAAGGGCGCATCGGCGCGCAGAAGGTGCTGCTCGTCAAGCCTTTGACCTACATGAATGAAAGCGGACGCGCGGTAGGTCCTCTGCTCGATTGGTACAAGCTCGCGCCTGAGGACTTGATCGTCGCGCACGACGATATGGACATCGCGGCGGGCACGATCCGTCTGCGGCGCAAGGGAAGCGCGGGCGGACACAACGGCATCAAGTCGCTTCTCGCGCACATCGGTTCAGAGGATTTCTCTCGCGTGCGCATTGGCATCGGACGTCCTTTACCCGGCTGGACGGTCGTCAAGCATGTGCTTGCGCCGTTTCCCGCGGACGACGCGACGAAGATTCAAGAGGTGATTTCTTATTTGCTGCCTGCTGTCGAGTGCATCGTGACGGATGGCATCGACATGGCGATGAACCGCTACAACCCGCGCAGGAAGAAGACGGCGAAGCAGGAAGCGCATGAGGGGGAAGACGCGGGGAAAAGCAGCGCCGTACTACAGATCGAGAGGCAGGAGGGCGAAGCATGAAGGCGGAAATACGTGCGCTTTACGCCGATGAGGATGGGGCGATCTTCGATGCGCCGGGCATCGCGGGACTGGGGCGCTCGGGCAATACGCTCGTGCCGCTTGCGCCTGCCGACCTCATTCCTCTGCCCGAGTCGGCGGACTTGATGTT
>ERZ773083.2948-NODE-2948-length-10109-cov-3.477820_pt1 | contig 10109 bp, 7 predicted proteins | sample MGYA00511465_ERZ773083 | MGnify/ENA primary metagenome ERZ773083 (study PRJEB29015, sample SAMEA2738001) | human oral metagenome | biome: human oral; feature: human-associated habitat; material: dental | place: China | collected 2060 ... | reverse complement strand
GGGCTATAATTTGGGCATCTATCTGATTGGAGTATATCTGACTAAGTAGCAGTAGTTTTTGCTCAGGTGATAGATGAGTGTGACAAGTCATCCTGCTGGTATCATCTACAAGAGCAGTTGTGTGTTCGGATAAGAAAAATCCCATCCATTTCTGCATCCCTGTATCTTGATACTCTCTAGCTGACTGAAATGGTAGATAGGAACGATCAATCATAGTTTTAATCTACGCCGTCGGCAGAGTGTCCACCGACAAGTTTACTCCTTTCAATATTACGGGAACCTTCCATCAGGACGGTTCCTTTTTGAATGGCTAAAAAGCCATATTTTTCTCGTATAGCGTCTACGGAAGCTTGTAGCTTCTCTTCTTTATCTAATTCCTCTACATCATCAAATAGAGAGAGCAATGTATAGTTTTCGTCCACAAAGCCACCATAAGATACCCCAATCTGTCTAATAGCTCCTGAGGTGTATTTACTCCTAAAGAGTTTCAGAACATGGTCAACCATCGTTTTAGGGAGACTAGCGGGCTCTATCTTCATTTGTGCATCGATGGAACGTTTCATCTCCAACTTAGAATAGGAGACGTGAATAGAAACGATAGTTGCCTTTTTATGAGCATTTCTCAGACGAAGAGCTACTTTTTCCGCCATTTCTGTAAGAGCGATTTCAATTTCTCGCTGATTGTGATAGTCACGGGGCAGTATCTGAGAATTACCTAGTCCATGAGATTTAGGTTTGTATGGGGTATGGATATTACTTTCATCCACACCGTTTGCATGGAACCAAAGCTGAACACCTACCTTACCAAATTCCTCTTTAAGGAGGTCAGGATTACTATTCGCAAGCTCTTTTATAGAAGCTATACCCAGCTTTCTCAGTCTCTTCTCCGTTCGACTGCCGATTCCCCAAAAGTCAGTGAGGTTGGAAATAGACCATACTTTTGTTTCAATATCTTCATAGGACCAATTCGCTCGCATTGTCACGGTCTTTTTAGCCTCGTTGTCAAGGGCTAGTTTTGCAAGTAAGGGATTGGCATTACTCATACCTATAGTGGAAATAATGCCTGTCTGTCGCCAAATTTCACGCTGTATCAGAGCTGATAGACTATCCAATTTATCCTTACGAGACAATGACTGATTAGGGATAAAGTAGTTCAAAGAGCTGGTCAAGTCAATAAAACCTTCATCTATAGAATAGGGGAGGATGTCGGATGGTGCTGCGAAGTTTTGAAAGATGTGCTGGATTTCGATATTCTTCTCAATGTATAGCTCCATCCTTGGCGGAACAATGAGAGTTCTTCTTGCCCAATTCTCGATGAAAGATTTGTATTGAGGAGTGACCTCTATCCCTTGTTTCCAGGCATTCAGGTAATTGAACTTTCTCGTCTTGATGTCAAAAGGGAGGTCATAGGAGCGTCCAACATTACTTTTCCCAAAAACTTTCTTAAACATAGGGGAAGATGCAAGTATAAGTCCAGCACTGTTATCTGCTCGGCTCATGACGCATAAAGAAGTGCGAAGAGGGTTCAACCCCCTTGCGACGCACTCCACACTTGCATAAAAAGATTTCATGTCTATAAAGGCAATGTCCGATTGTGGTTCCCTAGAATAGTCAATGTATCCCATAAAGATTTCCTTTACTGTTCAATCGGTGTGAAATGCCCCACAATCTTTCCAATAATGCGAGGGTTTTCTTCATAAGGTGCAAATATATCATCGTAGTTCTCGTTGATAGAAACTAGACGGAGATAAGTCTTGTGTCGGTACACTTTTTTAACGTAAGTTTGTTCATTAAACTCAACAGCGTAAATATCTCCATCATCTAGGTTAGTGGATTGCTTAATCAAGACCACATCTCCATTTGGCAGTTCTGGCTCCATTGAGTCTCCAACAACCCAGGACGCAAAATCATGAGAGATATTTTCTGTTGAGTAGGTAAGAGTATATTCTCCATCATTAAAGTAGGAGTAGCCTGTTCCAGCTGATAGACCTTCGTAAGTTTTGTAACTATATAGGTCAACGATATTATCATCATCTGAATTTTGTTGTTCCAGTAATTCGGATGAGTAGTTTACAACCTTGTGCTGGTTTGACTTGTTCAAACGGCTGTAGATACGGATAATTTCTCCGTGCTCAGTGAAGTAGTCGGTATCCACTTCTAGAACCTTCGCCAATTCATTGAGATTATCGAGGGTAGGGAAAGATTTTCCATTTTCCCAATTAGATACCGCTACTTTAGAAATGTTAAGAAGTGAGCCGAGTTTTTCTTGGCTCATTTTTTTCTCTTTACGAAGTGCTTTTAAACATTGACCTGAAAACATAATAAACCTCTTTTTTAAAACATTTTGTTAATTAACTTTTTTTGATTCACTGTAGTTGTTAACTTTTTACTTTACAAATATTTTATCAAAAAGTTATAATATACGCAATAAATAAACTATATAATTAACAACAAGGAGCGGTTATGAAATTTGTTAGCTATAAGCATTCCTTGATCTTAGGTGATAATCACATTGTGACCAAGCAATTTATCGTCATCAAATCCTCTGACGGTAGCTTGCACTTTACAAATTTTCATCGCTATGTAAAGTCATCCTCGAAGATTAAATCAATTACTGATGATGGAAATAAGCGGTTTTCTTATGTCATCAAATTTCTCAATTATACCTTTGGTGAAAAAGGGATTACTAACTTAGATCATCTAACTCTTGATATGGTCAAAGATTTTCTGATGAATTATGGCTTAGGAACTCTTCCAGGAGACTCTAAACACCGAAAGAAGTCTACGGTTAAAATTTGTATCAATACCGTACTTGATTTTCTAACCCTTTACCTTAAAGAACGCAAAGGCAAGGCAATTTTATGTCATAGTGATCTTTATGAAATAACCACCTTCACTAATAAACGAGGGAGATTGATTAAGCGAAAAGAACCTAAATTTGATGTTTATGTGGATGATAGTCAGACAGAACAAGCTATTTTTAGAGATATGCCAAATGTAGCCTTTGAAATGTTGTTTGCCCACATTGCAGAATATCACAAAGACTTACTCATGGTGGTAGCACTGGGAGCTTTTGTGGGCTTACGACCATCTGAGGCTTGTAATGTTAGGCGAGAGGATAGCCCGCTAGGAGCAGGTATTTTGTTTCACCAAAGTGAAGGCGAGACCTTCAAGGTAGAGATCGATCTACGAAAAGAAATGTCTTTGAGAAGTGATTTAAGACCCACAGGACGAATCAAGAAAGAACGGATGCAGGCAGTGCCTTATATCTTTCTTGAGACATTTTTAGAAGTGTATAACGATTATATGAGCTATCTGGAGGGGAAGAAATACGAGAAAGATTATGGACCTCTGAATCTAAACAAACGAGGGAAAGCTCTTACCTATGATGTCTATTATCAACGCTTTCGTCGCATTATTCGAGACGAGATGATTCCACTTTACTTGAAATCAGATAATGCAGAAGTGGTGTTTTTTGGTCAGCTCTTACAGGAACACAACATCTCTCCTCATATCTTCAGGCATTGGTACACGACCCAGTTAGTCCTATCTGGCGTGTCGGAAATTAGTGAATTAATGTCGGCCAGAGGAGACAAGTCGCCAGATAGTGCCTGGGTTTATTTACAGAACAAAGGTGAAATCGCTAAACAATATGAACAGGTGAATGATGGAGTATTTGATTACATGAGCTGGAGAGCGGATGACCTATTTGGCAAAGGAGGTAAAGCATGAGCGTTTTCGTAAAAGATGTTCTGGAGAAAGTGCTGATTGACCTAGACAAAGATACTCCAGCAACTAGAGAAAAGGTCAGTCAGTTTCTTTTAGACAATACTTGGTTCGGGCTCTCCATCAATAGGAGTAATTTTACCGTTTCAGAGGCAGATGCTGACGTTTTAAAAGATAAACTAGAATACTACCTATCTGCACAACCAGGAGTAAAGTCTATATCCGGCATTTTTAAGCAAAGGTACTCGGCTACACAAGAGTATTTCAAAGAGTATGTGAAGCTTAACAACTTAGATGAAGCCAGCCAATTTTACCTACAGGATTTTCTAGCCTATTATTTATCTAAGGATCTATTCTTGTACAACGATAAAGAGTTGGAGAAACTGATTGAGTTGGCTACAGAAACTCTCAACAAAAACCATGGCGACGACTGTATTGCTTTTGTCTCTTGGCTTTTGCAAAAAGGAGTGACTCGCTATCGGAATACTTATGAGATGACCAGTCGCTATACCTTGGAAGATAAAAATGGTGCTTATGAGCTGAATGATTACCTAAAATTGATGTTTTATCTCTTTAACGACGACTATATACAAGAAAATGAGATGTTGGCTCAAGCAGCTTCCTCTAAAGACTATGCAGATACATGGCTGTTCCTAGCCCTCCATTTCATTTGTGCCCTTAGAACAACTGACTTAGAAAGAATTGGACATCCACAATTGCCTAGAGAGCCTGAAGAAGTGCTATCTGCTGTCAAAGAGGGGACCTGGGATACGAGCGAGGCAAGAAAAACGCTTCTTAGCATTACGACCCGTTTAACCTATCTCAATATCACACCTACCAAAACACAAAGAGCTTCCAATGTCAGTCAGTTAAAGTTTCATGTACCAGAAAGCTGTCAGGTGTTAATAGGAACTCTTTTAGCTGTGTGTGAGGCTCACTATCATCTTTTCGAAGAAAATGGTATAGATGCCCCACTCATTCGTAAAATTACTGATTATGAGCGGATTAGCCGATACATGGGGGATGAGATTGGATCATTCTTTTTGGAGAGAGACTTTAGCAGTCGGTCAGCTAATAAATCCTATCTCCAGGCCGTAGCCATGCTGACAGATGATATCTTAGAAGAAAAATCCGAACTGTGAACATCAAAGGCTACTTTCTAGCAGCCCTAGCACGAAGCCACAAGGGGTCTTACGATGAGTTTGCTAAAACTACCACAGCCTACCTCAAAGATGCTCAATTAGGTCAATTACAGCCTGAAATGGTAGCAAAAGAACTTTTTGAAAGAGAGGTTTTATCAATGGTGCCGTCTATGCTTTTAACTATTGTAACGAGAGGCAAATACAAAGAGTTGAGTCCTAGTCAGCAAACCCAAATGATTAAAGAATTGGACCTATCCCCTGCGGAGATTGAAAAAACGTTGGAACTCAGCGTTCGAGCAGATACCAGGTCTCAGAAGGCTTTACAAGTGGTTGTGGAAGAGCAAATGGAACCCAACCAACTTCTCACGGTTTGTCATCGCATTGGAAATGGCGAGGCTTTCTCCAAGCAAGCTGAGAGTATGTGTCTCTTGTCAGCTCTAGGGAGATTTTGTCCTTATGATGATAGACAGCACTGTGTGGGCTGTACCTACGAGTTACAGACAACCTCAACCTTGATACTCTTAATTGGCGAGTTTAATCGGCTGAATAGACGATATGGCGAGGTGCAGAATGACTTGGAGAAAGGGAAAATTCGTGCTATTTTGGAGCACCAGTTGAAGCCCTGTTTAACAGAAATGCTACAAGCTTTGTCTGACCAGTATGGGGAAGAGGTGCTAAGCGACTACGAAGAGATTATAAAGGAGCTAGTCAATTGAACCATCAAGCTAAATTATTTCGAACCATTAAAACGATTGCGAATTTTGATGATGTCATGGTACATCGGGCAAAGGACTACTTTCATGACTATGTCGAAAAGGGCATTATCTTAACTCCTGATTTTGATGCCCCCAAATGGCAGACAACGAACGAATATGCCAATATCAGCTTTCTCTTTAACATCAATCGGTTTCAATATAAGAGAGTGTATGAATCCTTGTTTGGCATAGAGTACGAGACCTTTGTGGACTACCTAAAAAGCTTTATTGTCTTGTCAATGGATCAACATGTGCTGATATCCCTGCAAAGTTTTTTGCGTGACATCAAACGACTGGTCAAAGAGACTAAGCAGAATATCTTAGAAGATGTCTATGATATTAAAATTACGTCACCAACCCTCTGCATTGACTTTTTCTCTAGCTTGCCTTATTATGAAACACTTATCATGAACCAGTTTCTGGAGCAGCTAGATAATTTGATTACCATCCAGTACGAGCTGAAGCCACGGCAACAACGGCAACTAGCTCAGTTTCAGTCTTATTTTGCTTTCAACGATATTTTGAAGGATTACTGGGAGCAACAACTACCTGATGAAGAACGACTGTTTTATTACCCTTTGTATCTCTGGTGGCAAATTACAGCCGTGGTTCCCTTACGTCCTCGGGAGTTCTTGTTGACCCAGAGAAATTGTTTGTATGAAAATAATGGAAAATACTACCTGACCTTACGACGGAACAATCTCAAAGGGAAGGAAAAAGGTGTCTCGCACAAGATAGCAGAAGACTATTACTTGACCACCTATGAAATTCCTGAAAAGTTAGCTTCAATCATCCAGCACTATTTGGATTTGACCAAAGATTTAGCTCCCACAAAACTCGATACCTTATTTGTGACAGATACACACTACAAGCGGTGGGAACGAAAAACAGGAGTTAACAATCGTTTTCTAACCTACACCAATCTGAATACCATTCTCAAGTACTTCTTTAATAAGGTCATCTCTGAGCGATATGGCTATCAAGTCCACTACCTCAATTCGCCTAGTCGTTTGAAGGACAATGAAATTAATTTCATCCACATTGGTGATACACGCCATATCGCCATGATTAACCTGATAGCTGAAGGAAGTAGCCCTGTGACAGCCATGCTCCTCGCTGGGCATGATAATGTGGCGACCTCATCTCATTATTTCTCTAATCTCAGCCAGTTTATCGAATGTAGGAGCTATCAGGTCTATCGTAAGCTCACCAGTTCACAAACCACCTACGAGATTAGCAAAACACAGTGTAAATATGCTGTCGGAAAAGCTTATGTGCAATTAAACAACAAAGGACGCTGTTACTCCCCTCGTTATGCGCAGGGGGATTTCTCAGACTGTCTAAAGGTCATTAGCAGCCACGCAGAACTAGGCGCTTGTACCAGTTGTCCCTTTTATCGAAAAGCAGGGAAAGATTACTTCTCGATGGACAAAACCTTCAAGAAGTCGGTTGATCAGGAAGCTATGCTGGTTGACCAAGCCATTAAACGAGTGCGACAAGGCAAAGGACATGTAGAAGAAATTGGTGAAGCCCTCTTGAAACTGAGCACTGTAAGCCACTCATACCAAGAATACCTAGCTGCAAAACAAGCCAATAAGGAGGAAAAACATGGCAAGGAAGAAACTAATATCTGACGAAGAATTGATTGAGATGTTTGAACATTATTTAGAGGAGAAGTGTAACAGCAACATCAATCTTTTTAAAATACCTCAGTTCGGTGAACACTTAAGAACAAATGGCTATTCGAAGGTTGCAGATACTACCATCAGACGGAACGATGCATTCAGAGGCCTGCTGGCGGATTTAAAAGCGCAGAGTGATGATGAAGATTTCCAAACTATTATTACTTACAAAACCTTAGATGTAGAAAACTTTATGAGGACTAACCGTACTTCAAGAGCCATGAAAGTAGCATTGATGGAATTAAATCGCCACTACAAACGAATTGTAGAAGTTGCTTTACAATTTAAAGATGAGGCAGACAAGCTAAGAGAAATAAACAAGAAACTAGAGTTAAAGACTGAAAAGGCAGAAAATGATAAAAAAGAGATGAAAGAGCTCCAGGATGAAGTAGTGAAGTTACGGTCTATTCTGAAAACCTCTGTCTATCCTGAAATTGCAAACGAACTGCTCAGGGAAGAAGGATTGTTGGAATCTAACACCACCAAAGTCATCGCAGATGAGTTTTTAGTAAGTCAGATTATTACAACTGACACAGAGATCGATTTCAGAAAAGAAGCGATAAGTCATTCAGGAAGCCAAAGCAAGGTTGTTAGCATTAAAAATATGTTGGATAATGCCACAAAGCACTAAGAAGGAAAACAAACCATGGTTCAATCAATTAAGGAAGTTCCCGAGTTACTGATGTACTGGGACTTTGAGCGAAATAAATTGGAAATCGAATTAACAAAAGCCACGAGCGTTCAGTATGCTCATTGGCTTTGTTCACATTGTTCTTATAGTTGGGAAGCACGAATTAATGACGTGTTTAAAACTTGTCGTAGAAGAAAACAGTTTTGCCCTTGTTGCAACATGGGAAAAGTTTTTAAAAAAGATAAAAATAGCATTCTCAAGATGTTCCCTGATTTAATACGCTATCTTGACTTCCATCACGAGGATATAGATACGATTAAGGAAAAGTTGAGCAAGGAGAAGTTTAACTCAAAACGAGTTTTTCAGTTTAAATGCCCTACATGCCAAATTATCTGGAGAGGGGCTGCAATGAATCCCAAATTATTCCATTCAGAAGAGGGAGAGCTCTTTCATATTGATTGTAATGAATGGTCTTATCACTATTTTTATCATGAAGTTTATCCTAATCTTACGAAAATTTACAACGACGAACTCAATCAAAAAAAGTTTAAGGATTTAAAACTAAACGAAAATGTTACCCTACCTCACCATTGGAAGTGTAATACTTGTCAGCATGAATTTAAACTATCAATAGATAGGCTGTGTGCACGAATAAAAAGGACGGGAAACTACTGTACAGAGTGTCATGCTTCATTCAACAAGCCAATCGCAGAACAGATGGTGAACGCTCCTCTTTCATTTCTGCACTCACAGCACTTGGATGAATGGTCTCCTGAGAATGAAATAGCAGAAAGTCAGGTCGATACTCTTTCAAATATAGACGTAAGGTGGAATTGTAAGAACTGCAAAGGCACTTATTCTTGTAAGGTTCTGGATAAGGACAATCACAGTTGTCCTTACTGCCAGGATCAGCAAATGCTAAGAGGATTCAATACACTAGAGAAAACACACCGATTTCTAAAAGATTTCTGGAATGCTAAAAACACCCGTAACCTTGATGATTACTGGTACAAGTCAAATGATTTAGTAGGTTGGGTCTGCCCTTATTGTGGTATCGAATTTGATTGTAGCCCAAAGGAAATGGTTTTAAGAACTGAACTAGACAATCTGAATTTTCAAACCTGCCCTAACTTTTGTGAATGGGTAACTAGTATTTTTATAAACAATACGCTACACAACGAACCAATCTTGGTTGAAGAGTGGAGCGATAAAAATAAAATGCCTATTTTCCTTGCACAAACATACATTGATACTAAAAAATATTGGTGGTGTTGCTCAAAATGTAATGGTGAATACCTCTGCTCAATTCCTATACGGCGGGAAGTAAAAAATAGCTGCCCTTATTGTAGTGCCGAAGAACCCTTAAAGGGATTAAACACGTTACTAGACCTTTATCCTGACTTAGATAGCATGTGGAATGTTGAGAATAATCATTCTACGGAAGAAATCGTAATAAATACTAAATCTAATAAACGCTATCTTTGGCATTGTAATACATGTCATTATAATTTTAGAGAAAGACTTAATGTTGTTTTAGAACAATATCTGAAGAGTAATCCACCTAGTACAGATAATGTTTGTCCAAATTGCACGGATCGAATAATTCCTGCAGTTCAAAACAATCTAAAAGAAACGCATCCACATCTAATGAGCGAATGGGATTATTTAAACAATATACTTCTTGCTAATCCAGAAAGAGTAACAGGTAAAAGTCAAATTAGAGTTTGGTGGAAGTGCAAAAATAATCCTAATCATAGATACAAAAAAATAATTAAGGAAAGAGTTCTATTAGAAAAACGTAGTATGGAGCCTTGTATTATCTGTAAAGGCCACAGACGTAAACGAGAGCATTTTGTTCCCTATAAGTAAAAAGCCAATCTATCATGACTGGCTTTTTAAGATGCAGAAAATTGTGATAACTACATTTTTAGAGGAGGTACACACACGAGGGTTGTTTGGCATATCAAATCTATTTTTGCAAAATGTACAAATGAAAAAAATTTCAGTTTTAACTTTAATAATGTACATTTTTAGTGGAAGTTATGATTTCTAAAAAAATCAGTTTTCCATGAAATAAAGTACATTTTTTCAATTTTTGGCGAAAAAATTTTTTTTAGTTACACAAGATATCTCCCCTCTATCATCTTTCCGAAAAACTATAATTTTCTTGAAA
>ERZ773083.2945-NODE-2945-length-10115-cov-42.881710_pt1 | contig 10115 bp, 8 predicted proteins | sample MGYA00511465_ERZ773083 | MGnify/ENA primary metagenome ERZ773083 (study PRJEB29015, sample SAMEA2738001) | human oral metagenome | biome: human oral; feature: human-associated habitat; material: dental | place: China | collected 2060 ... | reverse complement strand
GCAGAACGTCTGATGGTGTGATAAATAATTCCACACTTTCTCCGACAGATCTAATGGCAGACTGACTGTCAATACTAGTTATGTTGATAGTTTGATTTTCAGAAACTTTGACTGTATAGTGGATTGTAACACCTGAGAATTCTACATCAGTTATTTCACCTTTAAGGCTAAAGTCATTATCAGTTTCACGTTTAAAGCGTACTTTCTCTAAACGAATATACCCTTTTCTATCCTCTAACATAACCGTAGGATTATTTAAAAGGACCTCGTGTACAGTTTCATAATTGAGAATATTTATGTCGCCAATGAAATCACACACAAATTCCGTTTTTGATTCATGATAAATTTCTACTGGTGTTCCCACTTGTTCGATAAAACCATTATTGAAAACAGCAATTCTGTCTGATAATGTCAGTGCCTCTTCTTGGTCATGCGTAACATATAAAGTTGTAATTCCCAATTCTTTTTGAAGGCGCTTCAATTCTTTCCTCAAATCAACTCGCAATTTAGCATCAAGGTTTGATAGTGGCTCATCTAGACATAAAATTTTAGGTTCCAATACCAATGCTCTGGCTAAAGCTACACGTTGTTGTTGTCCACCTGACAACTCCGAAACATTTCGTTGTAATTGCTGATCAGAAATCTTAATTTTTGCTGCAACTGCTGCTACTTTTGCTTTAATCACATCAGGTGAGACCTTTTTTACCTTGAGGCCAAAAGCAATATTATCAAAAACTGTCATGGTTGGAAATAATGCATATGATTGAAACACAATACCAATTCCACGCTTCTCCGGTTCTAGATGGGTTACATCTGCATTATTGACCTCAATGCGACCTGCAGACGGATCTAAAAAACCAACTAAAGCTCTGAGTGTTGTTGACTTACCACAACCTGAAGGTCCAAGGAAAGTGAAAAATTCTCCTTCATGAATATCCAGATTAAGATTATCAATCGCCACAAAGTCCCCATACTTAATTTGAATGTTATCAAATTTAATCATAACGCTCACTCTCTTTATCTTTAATAATAAAAGCCTCGCTTAATTATTCCATATAGATTAGAAATATTAGCGAGACTTGGGATTCTTTAAATATTTTGCAATTTATGGTTATTGTACATATTCCAACTCTGCTTTTTCAACCCATTCATCCAAATGTTTACCTACAACTTCCCAGTCAATATCTTGAGGTTTCAATGGATTGACAAACTTCTTGGTATCTTCTGGCAATTCTTTAACTGCATCTTTATTAGCAGGAATAGAACCAAAGTTTTTACTGTATTCTACTTGAATTTCTGTTTGACCAAACCAGTCAATAAATTCTTTCGCTAATGCCTGCTTCTTACTAGTGTTCAAAATCATAGTTTGTTCAGTCACAAATGGAACACCTATTTTGGGTGACATCACCTTAAACTCAACATTATTTTCTTTTTGACCAACAAGTGCTCCAGAGCCCCACATCATACCATATTGAATTGGATCATCTTTATCAAGCATCTTGACAATTGAACTCTCACCCTTTTGAAGCGTATAAGCATTTGTCAAATATTCTTTAGCAACTTCCCACCCTTTATCGGATACGCCTAATTCACCATCTTTATCAAGATAACGAACTAAGATACTTGCTAAAATAGCACGCCCAGTACCACCGGTTAAACCAGAAATTGAATATTGACCCTTATACTTACTACCTAGTTCGGTCCAATCCTTTGGCATTTCTTTAACATCAGGCGCTCCAATTAATACTAATGGTTGTACAATAACTGGGTTATAATATCCATCTTTATCTGCTAGTGACTGATCAATCTTATCTAACCACTTAGGTTTGTATTGAACCAAAAGCTTTTGATCCCGAAGTTTGTTAGAATCAACAGCCCCAATACCAAATACCACATCTGCAACAGCATTATTCTTTTCTGCTACGACACGGTCTGCAAGTTGGGCACCAGGGATATCAACCATTTTAATGTTAAAGCCAGCTTCCTTAGCTTTAGCTGTTAACCATTCACCACGACCATTTGAAACTGAATTAGAGTAGATAACCAGTTCTTGACTTTTATCAGCCTTTTCTTCGGATGATGAAGCTGCTGAGCTACTAGAAGTACTGGATGTACTAGAATTACTAGATCCTCCTGAACAAGCAGCTAGTGTAGTAAGGGCGATGCCCGCAGCAAGTATTGTAGACCAAACTTTCATTTTTTTCATGATAAGTTCTCCTTTATATTGTTTATTATTTAATTATTTTACTTTCTCATGATATGGTACAAATTGTCTCATATCTTCAAATACCGTATAGTCCACTCGATTAATAGTAATAATCGGAACTTTCTCCAATAAAATCTTTGTCAATTCTTCTCTTACCTTTGTAAATTCCTCTTCTTCCTCTTCAGTTAATGGAACACGAAGATAACCTACAGAAATATGAAAATGATAATTGTCATGATTTGGGAAACGAACTCCAGCTTTTTCTGATACATAAGTTCTGATTTCTTCTAACCTTTTTGCTGAAGCTTCGTCCGCTGGCTCTACCATAATATTTTGTTTACCCATTTCAATTACTTTCATATTAATTTTTTCATTCAGTAATGGAAAGATTTCTAACTGCTTAGCAAAATATTTATGGATTTCTTCCAATGGTGTATCTAATGCTAGGTGACTACTCCAGAATTCTTCTTCTCTATTTTCATGACATAACAGTTCAATTACTGTCATATGGATCGAACCTCTAGGAGTTAATGTAAATTTATTGATGAAAGGTAATTCTCTATATCGAGATTGAATAATATCGACAACTTCCATCAAGTCCTTTTTTGAATAAAGATTAGCAACAACTGTATTTCCTGGAAAATGATTAAATTCACCATTTTCTTTAAATTTAATTTTTGTTAGGTCTTTCATGTTTATTTACCTTCTTATTGTTTATTGACACCGGTGTCAAACTGTAATTACATTATATTATGAAAACGTTTCCTTGTCAAGCGCTTTCATTTATTTTTTGAATTTATTTAATATACAAAATCTTTGTTATTCATAACCATTTGGATTTTTAGACTGCCAATTCCATGTGTCTCTACACATATCCTCAATCGATTTAGTTGTTTTCCAACCAAGCTCGGTAAAAGCTTTGTCCGCATTTGCAAAACAAGTTGCCACATCCCCAGATCGTCTATCTACAATTTTATATGGTATAGAAACAAGGGTCACTTTTTCAAACGCCTTGATGAGTTCTAATACACTAGTTCCTTGACCAGAACCCAAGTTATATATATAAACGTCTTTTTTTTCTGATACTTTTTCTAAAGCTTTTATATGACCTATTGCTAAATCAACTACATGGATATAATCACGAACACCCGTACCATCTACTGTATCATAATCATTTCCAAAGACACTAAGTTCTGGTCGTTTGCCTACCGCTACTTGTGCAATAAAAGGCATCAAGTTGTTAGGGATTCCCGATGGATCTTCACCAATCAACCCAGATTGATGAGCACCAATAGGATTGAAATAACGAAGTAGAGCAATACTCCAGTCTGAATCTGCCACATAAACGTCTTTTAAAATTTGCTCAAGCATCATTTTTGTGTAGCCATAAGGATTCGTCGCACTTGTTGGCATAGTCTCAACGAGAGGTGACTGGTTGTTAATTCCATATACAGTCGCACTCGAAGAAAATACAATCCTTTTAACATTAAACTCTGACATCACTTCAACAAGAGCTAATGTACTCATAATATTATTTTCGTAGTACATAACAGGCTTTTGCACAGACTCTCCGACAGCCTTATAGCCTGCAAAATGAATTGCAGCATCAATTGATTCTTGTTCGAATACTTTTCTTAATGCTTGTTTATCACATACATCTAATTCGTAAAATACAGGACGTTTCCCTGTAATTGTTTCAATACGATCTAATACTAATATACTAGAGTTTGAAAGGTTATCAACAATAACGACTTCCTTACCTAAATTTAATAATTCTACTACGGTATGGCTACCAATATAACCAGCTCCACCTGTTACTAATATTGCCATTCGGGTTTCCTCCTAATTAATTCCAACCGATTTAACAAATCTCATAAACGCTTCATGTCCGGATTGAGTATTTTTATAAACGCCTGCATCTTCAAGAACTCTCGCAAACACTTGTCCTACTTCATGTTGTACTACGCTTTTGGCATCCTCTTCTTCAATGGTAGGGTATTTCTCCTTCAATTGATCGGCCCACTCTAAATGATAGTCTGCAATAGCATTTTGTTTCCCTAAAAGATATTTTTCAACTTCCTCTAGCTCCGATTTTAGACGGGGTGGTAAAATGGCTAGCCCCATAACCTCTATCAGACCAATATTTTCCTTTTTTATGTGTTGAACATCTTGATGAGGATGATAAACGCCATCTGGATACTGCTCAGTAGTATGATTATCTCTTAAGACAATATCCAATTCATATTTCTCATTCACTTTACGAGCAATAGGAGTTACTGTATGGTGTGGAGTATCTCCGCTCTTAGCAATGATATCTACTTCCATATCTGAGTAATCTCTCCAAATATTTAGGATTTTTGTAGCCAATTCTACTATCCGATTTTTATCTTCACCCTGTAGCCTAATCACTGACATCGGCCATTTTACAATACCAGCTTTAATATCTTCGAAATCTTTAAAGCGTAATTCTCTCTCAATTTTTGCCTTTTCCATTGGGAAAATATGTTTTCCGCCCTGATAATGATTATGACTAAGAATCGAACCTCCTGAGATAGGAAGATCAGAATTTGAACCAGCAAAATACCCTGGCAAAATATCAACAATCTCCAATAATTGTTCAAATGTTTTTGAAGATATAGCCATTGGTATATGTTTACTATTCAAGAATATCGCATGCTCATTAAAATATGAGTATGGAGAATACTGGAAACCCCATACTTCGTCTCCAAGTTCCATCCGAATAATTCTGTGATTAGCACGTGCAGGATAATTTATTCGCCCCTGATAACCTTCATTTTCCATACAAAGTAAACATTTAGGATAATTAGATGATTTTATTAATTTCTCTGCAGCGATTGTTTTCGGATCTTTTTCCGGTTTTGATAAATTGATTGTAATTTCAAGTGAACCATAATTAGTTTCAGCATGAAAAGCTATATTTTTAGCAATTGCTGATAATTTAATATAGTCGCTATCTTTACTTAACTGATAGAATTCTTCAACTGCTTCTTGAGGCGAAATATCATACGAACTCCAAAAAATATCATTAAGACGACTTGGTAAAGGTACAATGAAATTCATTAGTTCTGCACCTAGACAATCCTTTTCCTCGGCTAGATCACCAATTTTACCATTTTTTAAGGCTATTTCTACCAAAACATCTTTTATTTTTTTTAGATCACTGTCATTAAAAATCCTATCCGTTCCTTCTTCTCCAATTAAAGCCAATACTCTATTTTTTATATATACTTGGTCTATTGGTCTATAAATTCCATACTCAAGAACTTTTTCAACAAAATTATCTATTACTTTCTGCATATATATTCCTCTTTCACTCTAACAATCCTGTTTTTTGATAATCTAACCATTTATAGATAGAATGTGTTGTATGGGTTATCTTATCAAGAATATTAATAATCTCTAAAAATACAATAGCTTCATCAATTCTTGGGATTTCGGTAGGAAGTTTTTCTACTACTTTGTCCTCTAGATTTTGACATAAATTAGATATCAATTGGCATCTTTCATTATAATCATATACATCAGATCCATGATTGCCATTCTTATAACATACTAGAGCTCTCTTTAAGTGCTCCCCCAGAACCAAATGTATTTTTAGCATCTTATAATATAATGATCCCCGTTCATGCATCGTATGAACGTTTTTCAAAATCTTAACTATTTCAACGATACGGTCACCGATACGTTCAATATCTGTGGATAACTTTACTATAGTAATAATTCTCCTCAAATCACTAGAAACAGGATGTTGTAGACAGATGAGTTCGATTCCCTTCATGTCTATTGAAACGACTGCTTCATTAATAACTAAATCATTATCTATAATATTTTGTTTTTGAACTTCTGTTAAAGTATCAAATACCATTTCATACTTTTTAATCATAGAGGCCCATACTTCTTCCAGATTATTCGATAATGTAATAATCTCATTGTCAAAATATTTTCTCAACATTAGCTAACCTCAATAACAATTGTACTATTTTTTAATAGCCTATATAGGCACCTCCCTTTTTAGTACACCATAAGATGAAATCATTTTATACATCAATAATCAGAATACTTGCATCATCCTTCTTACCGTATATGGGATCAATATTTGTAGATTCCTTCCTCATTTCGATCAACTTTTCAAATTTGTAGTCTAAATTTTGAGTATAAAAATCGTAAAAACCATCAGTCATTAAGATAATACGATTACTAGTTACTTCCAAACTTCCATTTAACACATGGTTCAAACTGCTTTTATCCAGTGAACCTATCCAATATCCATCTGGTTTATTAGCAAGCTTTCTAATATTTTGTAGTATTGTCTTTTTATCAACTTCATGGTTAGATTTGATTGCAACTTTCCCTTGCTCAAAAAGACAATCTACTCTATGGTCTGTAATTGTTTGATTGTTGACTAGCATAACACAGTCACCAACCATTATATATTCTAGTTTTAAACCAGATAATTTCGCGAAAATAAAGGCATATGTTGGCAATTGATAATAATCATTAAACTCACAGCTATCTAATCCTATTCTTTTTCTAACGTCATCTAATGCAGCACTAAAAATTTGCTTCAATGATAAAGAATCGTCACAATGCTGCTTAATACACTCCGAAATAAGATGAGAGACATCTGCTACTGAATAACCTATAAGGTCTTTTGCATTAAATAAATCCGTTGCTCCATCTATAATCCAAAAATATTGATTTTTATAATCTACGCTGTCTTCATTTTCTACAGCACTACCTTGTATTGAATATATTTTATCAATCTTCATTACGCTTCAAGCCTCTTTTCCAAAAAAGGAGAAAAATTCCTGTCACTGTGATAATCAGCTCCATCATTGTGTTGACACCCGTTTTAGGTAATATTTGTTGAGTATTTTTTTTCTTCTCTACTCCACTAGTATTCTTTACATTATTTTGATTTTTTGAAATTCCAACTGTTACTACATTATCTGGATCATGGACTAAATTATAGTTTGATTCTCCACTTTTATTATATACACTGTTCACTGCGTGATCAGTAGTTGAATTTTTTGAGTTCTCAGCTACAGGTTTTAATTCTTCCACACTGTTATCTGATTTTTTAGAAAAGATTTTATAACTTTCATTCTCAGTTATGATATTATAATCACCGACACTGTTATTTTTGTCTGAACTTGTTCCATTAAAATTAGTTTTAAGTAAGGAAACATGATTTCCTGTTAAATTAGAAATTTGATTATTTAAGACTGTTATATTTCCAGCAGACTCTTCAATTACGATTCCATCTTTACCACCTGAAATGATATTATCAGACACTACCAAATTATCGCTGACTCTTAACAATTCAATATTTGGCTGTTCAGAATTTTGCGAATTATTATGAATGATATTCTTTGTTACAGCAATATCAGTTACTTTTCCAAGATAATCTGCACTATCTTTTGCAACTCGTATTGCTTTTGTTTTAGCATCAGCAATATTGAATACATTTTCAGTAATAGTCACATGTTTATTCAGATCTAATACGTCTTTAACATTTTTATAACTATAAGCATTGACTAAAGCAGCACCATTTTCACGATAGTGTTCGCTTTCCTCTTTTGTTTTCTTATCAAATCTATTTCCTTTTATTAAAATGTCAGTAAATCCTGTAAACCTAACACCAGCATACATCATATTATCAAAATGATTATTTAATATTTTAATATTGGATGGATTTTCAGTTGTTGCAGTTTGATAATGTGTCCCAATTGCAGTTACTAATTCACCAGATTTCTCACTTTTACCAAAATATGAATTTTGAATTGTCACATTTTCAGATTTTTGACCGTTATCATTCAATGCATAAGGAAAACCTTTTCTAGTTAATGGCTCTATTTGAATAGACTCCTTGCTGATAATTTGGCCATCCTTCATGGTCTTCGGAAGTGCTTGTCCCAGAAAACGAGAATTATCTACTAATACATTTTTTGAACCCGCAATTTGAATGGCATGTCCCTGATAGCTATCTTTAAATGTCACATTCTTTATTGTTACATTTTTTGAATTTCCAATCGCAAAGCCACCAGAAGAATTAATTAGAGGAAGATTTTTTGCTTTTGTGCCCTCTTCATTCAAAGATCCATTCATATCAATCGTTCCGCCAGAGTAACTAATATCTTCTGTTGGTTCCCATATAACCTGGTCTCCATCATCAGTGAATAGACCAGTCATGAATACAATAGAAGGGTGATTTTTGATATTGATCCCATTTAGAACTGTAGCTTTTTCATGTAATTCTAGGTGTGTGTGGCTTTTCAAAAATACAATTTCCTTAACTAAATAAGTCCCCTCAGGAAAATATACCTTTCCTCCGCCTAATCCTTTAGCTGCTGCATCTATCGTATCCTGAATTGCTTGTCTATCATCTGATACACCATCTCCCACTGCTCCAAAATCTTTCACATTTAGTGAGACTGGATCGGTATCCGAGTCCATTCTTGTTTCCACCATATTATTCAAAACATCCGAACTTGCAGCAGTCGTCTCATATTTTGATTGTTTATTATCTTCACTTTCAGGAGCTGAAGATATTTGTTCTTTAGCCTTCTCACTTTGGATATTTGTCTGATTCACTTCATCAACTGTTACTGTATTTTTAGAAGAGTTAATGCTAGAATCCTTATCAGATACTGCCAGTTCAGATTCATTGTTTCTGTGAGCAATTACAGCGTTCTCATCCGCCATTACGTTCCTCACTCCTAAAAATGTAACCGCTACCAAAATTGAGCAAACACCTATTTTTAATTTACGAATACTAAACAATTGATTTGATGCTGATTTTTTCATATACTCCTCCAAAAAATATAAAAGTTTATTATATCAGTAATGACACCGCTGTCATTTCCTACATAATATATCTTTCTAACTAAATTGTCAAGAAATATTGGATTAAATTATAATTTTTTTGTAAACGCATCCATTGTTTTGCTTTAGGGAATCTATAAGTTTCTACTTTTAACTTAGATCTCCTTGTTTTCCAAATTAAATAGATTTTTTGAGGATATGATACATTTCTTTATTTAGGAGTCTTCTTTTCTCTCATTTTAGCGTTTCTTTTTTCTAACATTTGTACTTGATTCTAAAAATAAAAAAGCAGATTCAGATGAACTGCTTTATACCATAGTTCCCGCTCATAATAGTGTTCATGTAGCACTCATAAATCACTTTTTATAAGTTTAACAATAATTAAAGAATTAAATCTACTTATTTGATCTGCCAGTTACGCAGAACATTTACAAAGGATACCATAATCTACTTATACATTATGATGAATAGAAATAAGGGATATTATCAATCTCATGCTTATTTTGAATCCTTATATTTAAAATTTCGGATTGAAGATACTTCTGAACATTGAATAAAAAAGTAAAAATAATGATCCCTTCCATCCTTGGCATTTTCTTTATTAAGCTTGAAGTAGTTCTTCTGATTAATAGCCATTGTCCTAAGGATATCATCGATCAAAAATGTCAATGGTACATCCATTGCTGAATATTTCTGGAAGTCTTCTTCGAATCGGATATAATCATCTGAAAAATAATCCATCTGTAATTTATTCTCATAGAGTTCTTTTCTACTCATAGGCTACTTCCTCCAAAAGATGAATCTGTAGGATATCATTTACCTGAACCAACTTATATCCGTCACTCGTTTTGACGGATATTTCTTTTCTAGATAATTCTCTAACTTCTCCTATGATGGTGACTTTTTGAGCTTTGTATTTGACGATAAGTCGTCCTTTTAGTTGTCCAATATAAAGCTGAGAAAGCAACAAGAGCTTTTCAGCCTTGTCCAAATTACTAGATAAGTCACTACGATTTTTCTCTTCACCTAGTGAGGTGGTATGTTCAGATAAAAAGAAGCCCAT
>ERZ773083.2936-NODE-2936-length-10133-cov-25.890355_pt1 | contig 10133 bp, 10 predicted proteins | sample MGYA00511465_ERZ773083 | MGnify/ENA primary metagenome ERZ773083 (study PRJEB29015, sample SAMEA2738001) | human oral metagenome | biome: human oral; feature: human-associated habitat; material: dental | place: China | collected 2060 ... | reverse complement strand
GCATCTCTGGCTACAAACATGGTCTACCTCCTTTTCTCATTTATTCGAAAAAGAACTAAAAAAGGCTGGAATTCCAGTCTTTTATGTTGATTTTTTATCTTTTAAATCTCTTAGAATATTTTTTTAGCATGGGAATGAGATTAGGAATCTGCTCACTTCTAATGACCAGCACGCCGTATTCCTGACAGCGATTGGCATAAACAGGATTGATTTTCCCCGTACAAACAATTAACTTGAGGCAACTCTCTCCAGCAAAATGATTGGCATAGACTTCTAGTTCGTTGATGGCTTCAACTGATAAATCTGTCATCTTGCAAGAGATAAAGGTAATCGAGCGCCCCTTTCTCAGAATGACATCAATCTCATTTTGAACATTATCCGCCTCTGGAAAGATACCATTCCAATCAATTTCACCGCCTATCATGCACTCATCAAACAGCTGAGATTCAAGCGCCAAGAGATAGAGATACAATTCTAAAATATGCCCTTTGTTGCGACAAAAGACTTGGGCTTCTTGACTTGGAAAGCTGTAGCTTACTCGCTCCTTGTCCTCACTTTCAATACGAAGCATCCCCGCATCCGCTAGTAAGGGGATGACGGATTCTGGATAGTGGTAATACTTGCCATTATTTTCCAGTATTTTTTCGGTCTCAGCATATAGATCATTGGTTTTAGCAAGCGAGAAAAATTGGGTCACTTGGTACCAGCGTGCGGGATTGGCAATAGCTGAGCTGGCTAATTTTTTGATGGCAGCAATTTGCTGAGCCGAGTGGATAGGGCGTTTGGATTTGAGCATTTTTCCACCACGCAAGGCTATCAGCTGTTGGATGCTTAGGGTTGGAATGTCCAAGTCTTCTTTTTCCAACTGACTAGCTGTCCACTTGTATTGTTTGCCCCGCTCGACATCCATGGCAACGATGGGAAGGTGGCGATCCAAGCCGTATTGATAGAGGGATAAAGCTAGTAGTGAATCTCCACCAAATACATCAAGGACAACTTGGTCATAGCCTGCTAGGCAATAATCTAACTGATCAGGCATCTGTTCTAAGGATAGTTGACGAAAGGTCACTCGTTGGATATGGGGAACCTCATCCAAGATAAAATGGCGCAGTGAAAGTTTATCGTTATTGCTTATTTTCGTCAAAGAAAGGAAGAGAATCTCGTCACAATCACTGACAAAGGCTTGGTAGACATTCTTTTCCAATACATGCCGATCATACAATTCCACCAAAAGACTCGCCATTTGATCACCTCCATCATCTACACTTTCTTAAGCCGAGAGTGACAGCAATACAGCTCTACTACTCAGATTTCCTACTTCTAGTATAGCATAAAATTCTGTTCGCCCCAATCAACCAACGCAAACAAAAACGAATAGAAATCTTGCAAAGTGGTTTCTATTCGCTTGGATAGGTTTGATTTACTTGATTTTCTTAGCTAGCATGGTCGCAAATCGTAGTTGAATCCGATTGCCATTTTCATCACGACGGTGCAGATGTCCTGGATTTTCATTATACTTAACCAATTCCCAGTCCTTGTAGTAGTTTGCCAACTCCCCTTCTTTAAAGGTGAATGGGAAGTTCACCGAGCAAGGATAATCCTCCGTGTCCATGGCACAGACGATAAGGTTATAGCCACCGACCGTGGTGTGCTCCTGCATATTTTGGATAATAGCTGGAATGCGGTCCGCTTGTAGGAACATCAGAACAACTGTTGAAACGATGAAATCATAGGCTTGCCCGATGCTGGCTGAATTGATATCGTAAAGTCCAACAGGCATGTCTAGATCCTCTTGCTCTACGATGCTTTGCAAGATTTCAAGGGACAATTCATTTTGATCCACAGCTGTCACATCAAAACCATTCTGTGCAAGAAAGAGAGAGTTACGTCCTTGACCACAACCCAAATCCAAGGCTCTTCCAGGTTTCACCGTCTGCATGGCCTCTAGGACCTCTGAATGGACTGGATTGGTCTGGTATTTCTTAGGGAAATAATCCTCAGGTTTACAATAAAATTCCAAGTACCATTCTACATCGTCTGTTGCGGCCTCTACTCGGTGCCAGGCTTGCGGTTGCGCCATGGGATTGTCAGCTCCTGCCTCAAAGAGGTGCTCAGCTAGAAACTCACCATCTTCAGTCAACTCAATAAACTTGAGTGCCCCCTTCAAGACAGTAATTTTTCCCCAAGTGCCGACTTTAGTATTGTGCTTTTGCTGAACAGCTTCAGGCATGGTCTGTTTGTTCCACAAGGGCATCCGTTTATAGGCAATTAATTTTTCCATTTTACTTCCTCTTCTTAACGCTGGTTGACAGCTTTCATGACACGCGCGATGTCGCGGTTTTGTTCACGACGCTTGATTGACTCCCGTTTATCATAGTCATGTTTCCCTTTGGCAAGTCCTAAAAGGAGTTTGGCGTAGCCATCTTTGAGATAGACTTTAAGGGGAACAAGGGTCATTCCTGTCCCTTTGGTTTCTTGCTCCAATTTTTGGATTTGTTTTTTATGAAGGAGAAGTTTACGACGGCGTTCAGGTTCTTGGTTCCAGATATTGCCCTCTTCGTAAGGGGCGATATGAACATTGCTCAGCCAGACTTCACCATTTTTGACTTGGGCAAAGCCGTCCTTGAGATTGATTCGAGCTGCTCGAACGCTCTTGATTTCCGTTCCTGTCAGGACCATTCCTGCTTCAAGCGTATCTACGATTGTATAGTCGTGGTGTGCTTTTTTATTTTGTGCGACGACCTTTCCCTCGCCCTTTGCCATGCTTGACTCCTTTCTTAGCTACTTCCTTGTAAAAAGGTTTCTTACCCTTTTTCTTGTCTTTAGAAGACGATTTGCGCTTATCATTAAAACAACCTTGTCTCTTCTTGCCTTCCTTCTTATCCGAACGACGATTTGAACCACGGCCTCTGTCTTTCCACCCAGCTTGTTTTAAGCCTTTTTCAATGACATCAAACTCACTTGGGATAAAGGAGAAATCAATCTCTCCTGTCATCTTATCCGCTCTTTCTACGCGAATACGAATCTGCTGTCCTACACGGAAGGTTGTACCCGATTTCTCCCCGCGGAGTGTCAAGTCACGCTCGTTGAAATGATAAAATTCAGGCAAATTGGTAATGTGAATCAAGCCTTCGACTGTATTTGGCAATTCAACAAAGAGACCGAATTTGACGATGCTGGATACAACTGCATCATACTCTTCGCCCACGTATTCTTCCATGTACTCAGCTTTTTTCATGGCTTCGACTTCACGCTCTGCCTCGATGGCACGACGCTCACGGTTGGAAGACTGGGTTGCAATCTCTGGAATCACTTGTTCAAAATGCTCTGCTATTTCCTTGGAACGACCATAGTCCCGAATCATACGGTGAACTAGGAGGTCTGGATAACGGCGAATGGGGCTGGTAAAATGAGTGTAATAGTCTGCAGCAAGACCATAGTGACCGTGATTATGCTCTGAATAGCGAGCCTGCTGCATGGATCGGAGAAGCATCATGGACAATACATCCGCATAAGGCTCTCCCTCAACAGCACGCATGATATCTTGAAGCACCTCCTGGCTAATCTCACTGGCAGTCCCATAAATTCTCAAACCAAAACTCGAAGCATAATCAATAAACTTCTGAACGTTTTCAGCCTTGGGCTCCTCGTGAATCCGATAGATAAAAGGTAAGTCCAGCTTGCTGAAATGCTCGGCAACCGTTTCGTTGGCTATCAACATGAAGGACTCGATCATCCGCTCTGCAATGCCACGTTGGCGAAGAACGATATCCACAGGCTTACCTTTTTTATCCACTAAGATCTTTGCTTCACTGGTCTCAAAATTAAGGGCACCACGTTTCTCACGCATGCTTTCTAGCGTTTCATGAAGTTTGGCCATGAGCTCGATACTAGGAACAATTTTCTTAAACTCTTGTCTCTTTTCCTCATCGCCAGCTAGGATGTCATTGACAGCGCTATAGGTCATACGAAAACTAGTTTTGATAACTGTTTGTGTGATGGTGTAGTTGACTACACGACCATATTTATCAATCTCCATAATGGCTGACTGGGTCAAGCGGTCTACTTGAGGATTGAGAGAGCAGATGCCATTTGACAAACGTTCTGGAAGCATTGGGACCACTCGGTCTGTCACATAGACAGAAGTCGCACGGTTAAGGGCTTCCTTGTCAAGGGCAGAACCCTCAGTTACATAGTAGGAAACATCGGCTATGTGAACCCCAAGCTCCAGATTGCCATTTTTCAAGGCCTTGATGTGCACCGCATCGTCCAAGTCCTTGGCATCCGCACCATCAATGGTAAAGGTAATTTCATCTCTTAAATCCAGACGCCCTTCCATATCCTTTTGAGACGGAGCATCTGGCACACTTTCAGCCTCCTTGAGAACAGCTTCTGGAAATTCTGAGACAATATCCATAGATTCCAAGACTTCAAGAACGTCAATCCCAGCATCAGTCGAGTGTCCCACCACGTCCAGCACACTAGCGACAAAGAAATCATGTTTCTTACTTGGGTATTTGTCGATAAAGACCTTGAGAACTTCAGTACCTTCCAGCTTGATAGCCGGTTTCTTAACATAGATGGGTTGACTGATTTTCTGATTTTTTGAACGGATATAGCCAGCATACTTGGGCTTTTCCTGATCCAGAACGATTTGCCCGACAACTGTTGTCAGACTATGCTCTAGGATATCAATAATTTTAGCTTCTGCAGCTGTTCCCTTGTTACGGTCAGCGACTTTCTTGATGACAACCTCAACGGTATCGCCATCAATGGCATAGTTAACATCGTTTTTTCCTACAAAAAGGTCGTCCTCTTCTCCTTCTAGACTGACAAAGCCAAAGCCGTTTTTATGCGCATGAAAAATCCCTTTGAGGGTAATTTCATGTTTCTTCTTTTGGTCCAGACATAAACTACCATCATCTTCAAATCGAATCTGGTGCTTTCTTTCCATCAGAGACAGGGTTTTAATCAACTCACGGAAATCCTTAGATCCATCTTTTCCGAGAGCCTGAGCTAGGTCATTGACCGTCACTCGCCCCTTCTCTTCTAAATATTCTTTAATTTTATCTTTCATGTTTTCTTTCTAGATTTTTTAATTTTCTTTTACTGTAAGACCTTCTCAAACATCATTTAATACTCAATAAAAATCAAAGAGCAAACTAGAAAGCTAGGCGCAGGCAGTACTTGAGTACGACAAGCCGACGCTGACGTGGTTTGAATTTGATTTTTGAAGAGTATAAAAATAAAAAGAGGCAAAGACCTAGTCCTGCCCATTTCTTATCTACTTGATAATACCGTCAATGCTAAGGAAATGGCTAGCCAGAAAAAGACTAAAACACCTGTCAAACGTTGCATCACGGCTTCAAAACCACGCGCTTTACTACGTTCAAACAAATCACCCGAGCTGGCATCAAATACATTGCTGGATTGGTTCTTAGTTGGTTGCATGAAAATCGCAATCACAATCACAACAGATAATACTAATAAAATGGTTAATAATAGGTTATACATATCAAACTCCTTAAAATCCCTATTATTTTACCATAAATTCTACTTAGATTCAAGATGTAGGGTTACTTTTCTTTCCTTGGGACAATACTTTAAAACCTCAATCTTGTCTGGATGGGTTTTGGAGTTCTTACTGGTTAGGTAATTAATACTGCCACAAGAGGAGCATTTGAGATTAATTTTTACTCGCACTAGATTTCCTTTACTTTTAATAATGATCTAAATTGAACTAAGTTAAATAAACAACTGAAAGCCACACAGGCTGCTGTCGCATAAAAAACAGAGTGGTAGCCAAATTGCCCTGCTACTGCTGAACCAGTCATGGGACCAACAACACCCCCAAGGTAGAAAAAGACTTGGTTAAAGGCAAAAATCCTTGAAATGCCTGCTTTGGGAGTCATCTTACTAAGCAATGCATTAACACCTGGTATCAGAGCACCCGTTCCCAAACCAAAGAGAAAACGATACAAGCCAAGTTGAATGGGGCTGGTTGCATGGGCACAAAGAAGGTAAATGATGACTGAATAAATCTGCGCTGCAACTAAAAGTCTATGATTTCCCACCTTATCTCCTAGTTTTCCCATCACTCCAGCACTCATCATACTGGAAAATCCCATGCTGGATACTATCAATCCTGATACAAAGAGGAGATTTTCAGTCTGCCCTAAGTCCCGAACATAGAGAGCCAGGATAGGACCAATTGATTGAGCTGAAAATTGAATGACAAAGCTGGTTAAAAACAAATTAATCAAAAGATGAGAGTGTTTAATAGAACTAAACAACTCTTTTGTTGGTATTGCCTTCTCCTTAGCCACCGGTCGAAAATCTTCCTTGATAAAGAAAATGGTTAGGATTGCAGCTAAAAATAGGAAAGCACCCACCAATAAAAAGACATTGCGAATACCAAAAATTTCAGCAATCAAGCCACCTACAAAGGGGCCGGTTAGGGTTCCAGCTACTACTCCAGTTGATAAAGTCCCCAAAGCATAGCCAGACTTATCCTTGGGGACTTGACTGGCTATTAAAGCTGTCGCATTCGGTACGAAACCTGTAAATACGCCATTTAGTAATCTAAGAAAGATTAACCAATAGATATTCGGCACGAAGGCCAAACCTCCCATAGTGATGGTCATGGCAAGGCCAGCTCGAATCATCATGGGTTTACGACCGTACTTGTCAGCAAGAATACCCCAGATCGGAGAAATCAAAGCTGCTGAAACAGCCGAAACTGAGATGGCTAATCCAGCATAGAAAGCAACTTGGTCACTCTCGATTCCCAACTGCTCTACAAAGATAGGCATAAAAGGAACGACCAAGGAAATACTGGCTCCCGTTAGAAAACTACCGAACCAGGCGACACGAAGATTATCTTTCCAACTAATCTCTTGCACAGCTATCGCCTCCTTCAAGTAACTTCACTACTTGCCCCACAAGCTGGTCACGACTGCCATTATTATCTAATATATGACTCGCCAATTTTTTCTTTTCTTCTGAAGACCACTGGACTGCCAGACGGGACTCAGCTACTTCCTTAGAAAGATGATCCCGTTTCATGAAACGTTCTAATTGGATATCATGGTCCACATAGACCAGCCACGTTTCATCAAACCAGTTGGCATAGTTCTGCTCAAAAAGCAGAGGAATATCCATGAAAAAAATCACTTCTGTCTGAGCTAATTGTTCTCTCAGTGCAGCCAATTCCTCACGAATAATCTCTCCTTGGGTTTGCTTAGACCATTCCCGCTCTTTTGAATTTGAGAAGATGAGACTAGCCAGAAGAGGGCGATTAAGTTCTCCATTTTCAAGTATGATTTCCTGACCAAAATGCTGGACTAAGACCTGATAAAGACGACCCCTAGGTTTCTGTAACTGGTGAACAAGTTGGTCAGCATCGACCACTTGAAAGCCTTTTTCTCTTAGGAAATTTGTCACAGTTGACTTACCCGAGGCAATTCCTCCTGTGATTCCGATAATTTTTCCCATCAGTCCCTCCTTTGACACTGGGGACAAAAATGAGTTCCTCGTCCACCGAGCTGGAATTTCTCAATGATGGTGCCACAGCGTGAACATGCCTGACCAGTCTTATCATAGACCTGATGAAAATCCTGCATGGTTCCGTCTTCACCAAAGGCATTTGTATAGGTCCGAATAGTTGAGCCCCCTTTTTCAACAGCCTGACCCAAAACAGCAATGGTCTGGTCATGGATGGCTGTCGCTTCTGCTGCTGTCAAAGTTTGCGAAGGTCTTGCTGGATGGACCTGTGCTCGCCAGAGGACCTCATCCACATAGATATTGCCAAGGCCAGCTACCAAGGTTTGGTCTAGGAGGTGGGATTTGATAGGCTTTTTAGACTTGGCTAGAGCAGCTTGAAAGACCAGCAAATCAAAGTCCTGCTCTCTTGGCTCAGGCCCTAGTTTTTTAGAAACAAAGTAGGCGTCCAATAGGTTGGGTACCAACAGTTCCATTGTACCAAACTTGCGTACGTCCTCATATACAAGAGTGCCGCCATCCTCAAAATGAATCAAAACATGGGCATGCTTGCGTTCAGGAACCTGGTCTGGATAGTAAAAATACTTTCCTTCCATTCGCAGATGAGAAATCAAAATCTTGTTTGTCAGGTAAAAAAGTAGATATTTTCCACGGCGCCCCAAGGACTCAATTACTTGTCCAGGCACTTCCCTTTGAAACTCGTCCAAATCTGTCTTAATCATTTTGGGATAACGAATCTCTAGGCTAGAAATCTTCTTTCCCAAAATTAATTTCTCTAAGCCACGACGAACGGTTTCAACCTCTGGTAATTCAGGCATAAATCCTCCTTCTGTAAAAACAAGAAGCAGGCATGAGCCCACCTCTACTTAGTATTCTTTCTCATTATAGCCAAAATCAGCTAAGTCCAGCTTTTTATCACTCCAGTTTTTCTTGACCTTGACCCAGGTTTCTAGGAAAACCTTGTCCCCTAGCATGAGTTTGATATCACGACGAGCCATGGTCCCAATTTTCTTGAGCATGGCGCCACCTTTTCCGATGATGATACCCTTTTGGCTATCACGCTCAACCATAATAGTTGCACGGATGTGAACCTTGTCTGTCTCTTAGTCTCGTTTCATAGAATCCACAACTACTGCGACAGAATGCGGAATCTCTTCACGAGTTAGGTGCAAGACTTTCTCGCGAACCATTTCTGATACTAAGAATCGCCCATGTTTTTTTATCGCCTCGCAACTGCAGAAGCACACGACCGTCCTCGTCTGCCAAAATTCCACCAGCAAAATTCAGGATAACCTTATCATGCCCCACCTTGGAGCGAATATAGGAAATATAGTCTTGGGTCATGTTTAATACTTTCTAATCTAAATTTTCAATATCATTTATAAAAAATGATAGTAAGGCTTTCTCTTTAACTCTTGAGACACCTAAATCATTTCTCATTTCATTCATTAGTTGTTCTGAGATTTTGAGTAATTTTTTGCCATCCAAATCAGAAGTAGCAACTTTTCGGAATTCCATCCATCTTTCGACAACCTTTTTAGAACCCCATAACGTTATTTCTTTACTAAATTTTATCAAATCTGCAATTTGTTCGTCAGATTGATATGGCGAATTTTCTTTATCAGATTGATTTATTTTATATATCATTTCGACAAAATGATAATAGGCTGCTTCACGTTTTTGCGTTAAATATTGTAACCTAGTCTGCTTTATATCAAAAATTACTTTAAATGCAGTCGTACAAATGGTGACAAATCCTGTAATAATCGCAACAACTATGACTGCATCATATGTTTTTAGAATGGAGAACAACTTCAAAAGCAAATTGAAAGAAAAATACAATCCTCCTAAAATTAGTAGTAGGCCTACTAAACCTAAAAAAGTATTTCTTTTATTTCCCTGCATAATCCCACTTTATTAATCCCTTCACTTTACATAGAAATTTTTAATCACAAGAAGACTATCAACCCAAACTCCTTGACTTATAACTAAACGTCAAGCTACTCTTTAGTTTTAATATTCTTTCTCATTATAGCCAAAGTCAGCCAAATCTAGCTTTTTATCACGCCAGTTTTTCTTGACCTTGACCCAAGTTTCTAGGAAAACCTTATCCCCTAACATGAGTTCGATATCACGACGGGCCATGGTCCCGATTTTCTTAAGCATAGCGCCACCTTTACCGATGATAATCCCTTTCTGACTATCGCGCTCGACCATAATAGTTGCGCGGATGTGAACCTTGTCGGTCTCTTCGTCACGCTTCATAGAGTCAACTACTACGGCAACTGAGTGGGGAATTTCTTCGCGCGTCAAATGAAGAACCTTCTCACGAATCATTTCTGAAACTAGGAATCGCTCTGGGTGGTCTGTGATTTGATCAGACGGAAAGTACTGGAAACCTTCCTCCAGATTTTCACTAAGGATGTCAATTAGTCGAGAAACGTTATTTCCCTGAAGGGCTGAGATAGGAACAATTTCCTTAAAGCCCATCTGGTTACGGAAGTCATCAATCTGAGCCAAAAGTTGGTCTGGGTGGACCTTATCAATCTTATTCACCACCAGAATCACTGGAACCTTAGCAGCTTTCAGACGCTCGATAATCATATCGTCGCCCTTACCACGTGGCTCATCAG
>ERZ773083.2934-NODE-2934-length-10137-cov-3.059115_pt1 | contig 10137 bp, 9 predicted proteins | sample MGYA00511465_ERZ773083 | MGnify/ENA primary metagenome ERZ773083 (study PRJEB29015, sample SAMEA2738001) | human oral metagenome | biome: human oral; feature: human-associated habitat; material: dental | place: China | collected 2060 ... | reverse complement strand
CCCTCTTCTCCGGCGCCTCTGCCAGGCCTTCCGCTGTCATCTCATGTACGTACCCGCGATAGCGCATATCGGACATATCACTGAAATGTCCATTCTGGCTGAATCGATCAATATAGACGATCTCCTTTCTGCCAATGGATGCCAGATACTTTACGACCTCCCTGGCCCCCTCATAGAGTCCGTTATTGATTTTTCCTGCATTTTCAACATCGGAGTAATCACGATTCTCAATCAGGACAACCGGAATCCCGGCCTTGATGAGCTGACGGATATAACCCTTGGAAAAACTGATGGAGCTGATAATCACACCGTCAAATTGTCTGGAGATAATGCTGTTGACAAAATCCTCTGTGTTGCGATTCTGACACAGAGAAATCATATAGCCCAGATCATAGGCCCTCTTATCCATCTCACTCAAAAGGAGCGAAAAATGCTCTGTCACAATCTGATCCGCAATAAAAACGATGTGATTCAGGCTCTTCCCCTTGAGCGCTCTGGCCGCTGTGTTGGGCTTGTAACCCAACTTCTCCACTGCCGCGAGCACACGCTTTCTCTTATCGGCATTGACATAACGATTATTGTTGAGGACATAGGAGACGATGGTCTCTGTCACACCGGCCTCCCTGGCGACATCTCTTCTTGTGATTTTTTTGAATCCCACCTGTGTCATAAGCGCACATCATCTCTTTTCCTGGACTTTTCTTCTCTTTTTTCATGCCTTTGTCAGAATAATTTTTAGTAAAATCCATTCTGGCAAAACGGTTTTCCACTTGTTTTCACCTGTAAATAAACCAGATTTTTCTACCTCCTCTTATTCAGCAGGTAGCCCGTCACGGATCCAACAGCTCCTCCTGCGATATGAGCCATATTGGAGATATTATCCACAACCGTAATTCCCTGATAAACCTGCTGACCTATGTAAATGGCCGCCACAAGCAGAAAGGTCAGAGGGATCTCCCCCTCTCGAAAACCGGTGAAGGAGGCCAGCACAATGAAGGCAAAGACAATCCCACTGGCTCCGCAGAGAGCCACACTGGGAAAGAACATATAATTGATGATCCCCGTCACAAAAGCGGTGATTACCATGATCTCAATCAAGGTCTTGGATCCGTACTTTTCCTCCAGCATGGGACCCAGAAGCAGGAGGTAACTGGCATTTCCAATAAAATGCTGCCAGCCGCTGTGTCCGATCACATGGGTGAAGAAGCGGGGATAGGTCAGAGGATCCAGAAGAGACGAGTGGTAAGTCATAAAGAAAAGGCGTGTGCTGACTCCACCGGTCATCTGGCCCAGGACGACTGAGACAAGGCAAATCAGGCAGAATGTCAAAACGACAGGGGCATTATAGGATATTTTTAATTTTCTCATGGCTCTCCTTGTTCTCAATGATCTGATATTTTTTCGATCTTGCTATAATCTGTTTTCACTTTATGCTTTCCATACCGTTTTCAATGGTATTTTATCACAACTGTGATCCGTGCTGGACAGACGAAAACGCAGGTGCAATGGAAGAAGTCTCTCTTCCATCTAGTTAAAATATGTCAATATGTTATAATGGTCATTATAACTAATATTTTTGTTCTTATCAGGTTAAATGGGGGTAACTTTATGGATTATGACGCAAAATTATTAGAGCTCGATGATTTTTTCGGCAATTGGGTCGGGAATAAACCGGCATTTCCGAGCCAAGAATATGCAAAACTCACAAATTCCCTCTATCCCTATAAGGAACTCTTTTCTCCGATCAAAGTCAATAAAACGGTTATTAAAAACAGAGTTGTCATGGGGCCAATGGGGAACCTCATGATGTGCGAAGAAACCGGCCGTCCGAATCAAAAAATGCTCGAGTACTTCTTTGCGAGGGCGAAAGGAGGGGTAGGTCTTCTTACAACCGGTCTGATTCCTGTAAGCCACGGAATTGATCCTACCGTGACTGAGGCGGGAGACAGAAGCATGTTCCCGAGAATCGACAAGTACAGAACGGTATTCGCCGGGTGGAGAGATCTGGCCCAGGGAGTTCACGCTTACGGCTCCAAAATGTTCGTCCAGATCACACCCGGGCTGGGAAGAGTCGGGCCTCCGACTTGCTTTATCACAAAGCATAAGCTTCCAAGATCCGCATCTTTAAATCCAAACTTCTACATTCCTGAGCTTCCATGTATGAGGCTTACGGATTTCAGCCTGCGAAAAATCGTGAACAACTGCGGGCAGGCGGCAGCCGACGCGAAAGAAATAGGCCTTGACGGCATATACCTCCATGGACACGAGGGATATCTGCTGGAACAGCTTACAAATCCGGCGTTTAACAGAAGGCTTCTGGGACGCTACGCGGATCCCGAGCAATTCGGACTTGAAATCGTCAGAAAAATCCGGGACAGGGTCGGTTCCGACTATCCTGTCATGTACCGCATTGACCTCTCCCTGGCCCTGAATGAAACCTATCGAGAAAAGATGGACACCGTCCCCTCTCTCAGGAAATTCAAGCATGGGCGCAGCATCCAGGCAACACTGTCTTATATGAAGCATCTGGTTGAAGCCGGTGTTGATATGTTTGACGTTGACATCGGATGCTATGACAACTGGTGGCTTCCTCACCCTCCCGCCGGAATGCCTGCCGGCTGTTTCCTTGATATTTCAAGAATTGCCAGGGAGTACTTCGCTCAGAATAAGATTCTGTCAAATGCCGGAGAAAAAGTTCCTGTTGTTGCGGTCGGTAAGCTCGGCTATCCGGATCTTGCGGAAAAGGCCCTTCGGGACGGAGACTGCGACATGGTGATGCTGGCAAGACCTCTTCTCAGCGACGCAGACTGGTGTAAAAAGGCATACAGCGGAAAAGTGAACGAAATTCGCCCCTGTATCGGATGCCAGGAAGGCTGCGTCAATGAATTCATTCTGGGAGGCCATCCTCAATGCGCCGTCAACCCAAGGACCGGCTTCGAAGACGTCCTCCCAGAAGAGCTTGCGCCGGCAAAAATCAAGAAGAATATCGCGGTCGCAGGCGCCGGTCCTGCCGGAATTATCTTTGCGTTGACCGCCGCGCAAAGAGGACATAAGGTGACTCTTTTCGAGAAGAGCGCACAGGTGGGCGGCAAGTTAAATCCAGGGAGCGTACCGAAGATCAAGTTCGACCTGGCAAACTATGTTGATTATCTGAAGCATCAACTGAAGATGGCGGAAGAGAACTATGATCTAACCCTGAAATTGAATACAAACGTTGATCCGGATCTTCTCAAAGCAGGAAATTACGACACCATCGTATGCGCCTACGGAACCCGTGAAATCGTCCCGCCTTTTGAGGGGTTCGATCAAGTCCACTGGGTCCTCAGCGTTGATCTCCTGGATAATCCCGCTCTCATGGGAGACGCTCAGAAGATCGTTGTCATCGGAGGAGGCGTGGTCGGATGTGAAACCGCTTACTGGCTGAAATACGAATATGGCAGAGACGTGACCGTCGTAGAAATGATGCCCGATTTCATGGAGGGCGTATGCACGGCGAACCGAGGACATCTGCTCCATTACCTTGAGAAGGGCGGGGTAAAGCTGATGAACTGCGCCAGAGTAATTTCTTTCGGCAGAAATCAGGTGCATATCCTCAAGAACAGCTCAGCTGCGGTTCCGAACCCCTACAATACCTGGCAGCCCCTGCTGCCTGATAATATTCCCAACCCCCTGGCTAAGAAACCCGGCAATTCCAGAAACCATATCACAGTGGATGCAGACCTGGTGGTTTTGGCACTGGGCGGAAAAGCGGATCAAGATCTGTACTTTAACTGTCTTAAGGACCATCTCGCTCCCGAGATCCTGAATATCGGCGACAGCGAAAGAGCCGGCAGAGTGCTCGAGGCGGCAAGAGCCGCCTACAGAACAGGCATCCGCGTATAGATGAATCCCTTATGAAAGGATTGACAACAGAAATGAAACACAAGCCAAAGATATATGCTCTGACCGGAAAGGGCGGTGTCGGAAAGACCTCCGTTTCCGCCGCTCTCGTGAAGGTTCTGACCGAAAAATATCCCGACAAAAAGATTCTGGCAATCGATGCGGACCCGGCAATCGGCCTGGCAACTGCCCTGGGAATCCAGGCTTCTCTCACACTGAATGACATACGAAATGAAATTGTCGCGCATGTGGAGGATGGGAATTCCAAGGCGGCAATGGAACTGATTTCGGAGTCAAGATACAAAATCGCGGAGGCGATCGTAGAGACAGATTCGTTTGCCTTTCTGGCCATCGGCAGGCCGGAGTCAGCAGGCTGTTACTGCAGAATCAACGCCTATCTGAAAGAGGTCATCACCATGGTCGCCGATCAGTTCGACTATGTCGTCATCGACGGGGAAGCCGGCATCGAGCAAATCAACCGAAGAGTCATGGAGAAGGTCACCCACCTGCTTCTGGTAACCGACACCAGCAAAAAGGGGGTTGAAGTCATCAAAACCATAGCCCATGTCGCCTCCGGCATGGTCTCATACGACGAACTCGGCGTGATTGTAAATCGGGTGGAAGACATGTCAAGAGTCGATAAGCTCGGCCTGGCGGATCTGAAGCTCCTTGCCGCAATTGCGTCGGATCCCATACTGGCTGAATATGATTTCGAGGGGAGAAGTCTCCTTGAACTTCCCGGTGATTCCGCCGCAGTCAGAGGAGCCGAAAGGGCATTAGAGAATCTTGGAGGCTGAATATGAAAGATCTGAAACATATGATTTTCTTCGAGAAAGTCCTCAAAAGCGCCCACAACGACCTGGTCAGACAGGCCCGGGAAAAAGACGGAAAAATTGCCATCGGCTATACCTGCTTCCATATCCCGGAGGCGATTCTGAATCTGCCCGGATGCTTCTCGGTTCGACTCCGCGCTCCTTTTATGGGATCCACCGACATTGCGACCTATTATCTGGCCAGCAGCTCATGTGAATTCTCCAGGGCGCTTCTGGAACGGGGCATTGAGGGAGGATACCGTTTCCTCGATGCCATTGCGGGCGTGGATATCTGCGAGTGCATGAACCGCTGTTACGAAAACATGGAGCTTCTCGGCTGCGTAGGGGAAGGAAACGACAAATTCTTCCTGTCCTATATTGACGTTCCCGGAAAAGACGAGGAGATTTCGGTCGATCACGTCACAGAGCAGCTGCAGAGGAAACTGCTGAAGCCCCTGCATGTAAACTACGGCATCGACATATCCGATCAGGCTCTGCGCAGAGCGGTCGAAGATCACAATGAAATCTGCGACCTGATCACGGAAATCGGCAACTTCAGAAAGCTGGATCCCGCGCCTATCACAGGAGCCGAATTTCACAAAATCTGTCTTGCCACTTACGTCTGTCCCCAGTATCTGATCAAAGACAAACTCAAGGAGACCCTGGAAGAAATCAGGACAAGAGCGGCAGATGAGAAGAAATTCAGGGCAAGGCTTGTAATTGTAGGCGGAGAGATCGACGACCCCGAAATGATTGAGCTCTGCGAGGAAAGCGGAGCGCTGATTGTGGCGGATCGTTTCTGCTATGGTTCCATTCCGGGGAGACAGAGAATCGAACTGAATGACAGAGAAGACGCACTCTCCCAGATTGTAAGGATCAATATCCGGCAGACCTCCTGCCCCAGGTATATTACGGACAATAAGATTCTCTACCGGCAGGAAGAGGCGAAACAGCTGGCCAAAGACTACCACGCGGACGGCATTATCTATGAACAGATGAAATTCTGTACCTACTGGTCCTATGAGAGAACCCTGCAGAGCCATGTGCTGGCTGAGGAGTACGGGATTCCCACCCTTTCCATTGACAGACCTTACCGGGCAGGGGCATCCGGTCAGCTCAAAACAAGAGTACAGGCCTTTGTCGAAAGTCTGGAGATCAAACAGATCAAGGCGAGAGCCGCGAAGAGGGAGGCTCAACATGTTCAATAAGCGAAAAGGCAGGCTTCCTGCGCTGATGGAATACCTGAGAGGGGCAGCCGCAGACATCCCATATATGGTCAATGATATGAAGACTGCCGTACCCGTAATTACAAACTACATAAAAGAAAACAAAGAAACCCTGAAGGCGCAGGCGGCGGAGGACGCAAGGCACTATCTCAAACCGAGATTTCGCCTTCATATTGAAGGAAAGGGCGACTACTATACGGAGGGCTACCGGTCATTTAATCAAAGAGAATGGAAAGGGGTCAGGGACACCGCCTATGATTTCAGACGATGGCTGAAACTCTACGGCTATATGCTTGCGACCTTAGGCACTCACCCCTATGCCCTCATGAAGGCCTTCATCAGATACCCCTGGATGGCGAGCTATCTCACCGCCGCAAACATGATGGATCGGCACAAGCTCGGTCTCAGAGGCAGGCAGCTCAGATACACGGAAGAACAGTTCTTCGGTGTCATCCACAACTCCGTTGAAGTGATTCTCCACATCATTGAACGGGACGCCAACCTGCACAGCCCCAACAACAGGAGAGCCGCAAGACTCAGAGATAAGACAGTCATGTTCGACGAAATGACTCCCTCCATTATCATGGCCGGATTTCCGGACCTTGACTGGATTGATGTCGCCATGTCTCCCGTCTGCCTTCCGGGAGAAGTGGATCAGTTTGCCAATATTTACTACGTAGACGCAGCCGAACGGCAGGGACTGGCAGCGGATGTATGTCCCCTCCCCTCCGCGGAAGTAGGATGTGCCATTGTTGATGATTATCCCCGTGTGGGATCTTCCTTTGTGACAAGCTCCATGCCCTGTGACGGCTCCATTGGCGCCGCTCTCTTCACCGGCAGATACTTCCATGATCTTCCGCGATTCGCGCTCACGCCTCCGCAGCGTTTTAACGAGCCTGAGACACTTGCGTATGCGGTGAAAGACGTTCGCAACTGCATCCATTTCATCGAAAGTACCTATGGCGTCAAATGGAACTGGGATCGTTTCTGGGAAAAAGCCAAGGAATACAACCTCACAACGCAGTGCATGCTCGATAAATGGGATGTCAACTGCACGCCCTATCCCCAAGTGACAGGAAGCGCCCTCTCTCTCCAGCGAGAATATGAATTCCAGACTGCGGGATGTCTGGATCCCTATATGACCAGACAGGATCTTAAGGTCACGGATATGATGCTTCAGGGATACGAAGAAGATAAGCAGGCAGACAGACGCGATTACAAATACCGGGCCATCGTATGGTGCTGTCCCGCCCACTACTATACGCATTTTACGACCTGGGCCGAACAGGTATGGGGAATCAAAACCCTGGTCGATATGGAGAGTATGCTCAGCCACCACTTCTACCATATCGGCGAAAAGGACGCGGCTCTTGCGGATATTGCAATGGCCTATGAACGCATGATGATGCGATCCCACTCTAACGGAGGATACGCAAACGCTCTGGATGAGTGCTGGAAAATGTGTGAGAAATTCAACGCGAACATCGTCATTATGTACGATCACGTATCCTGCAAGAACTTCGGCGGGCTTCACGGCCTCTTCGAAGATCAGGCCCGGGAAAGGGGGATCCATCTGATCTGGGTATCCCATGACCTTATGGATCCGCGTACGGTCTCAAGAAGGGCGATGAGAGATGCCGTCAACAAGTACATGGTCAATGTGTTCCGGGAAACGCCTCTGGATCCGACCTATGCTGACTATTCAGATGAACTCACCTGGTAAGAGAGCAGAAAGGACAAGGTGTCGATATGAAATATTTTGGAGGATGTGACGTAGGATCGACCTACACAAAGACCGTGATTCTGGACGAACAGGGCAAGATGGTCGCTTCAAATACCATCAAGAGCAAAATCAACAGCCGTGAAAGCGCCGAGTTGAGCTTAAAAAATGCTCTGAATGACGCCGGATTGAAAGAAATCTCAGACCTTTCATACCTGATCGGAACAGGCTACGGAAGAAACAAGGTCCCTCAGGCTCAGGAAAACATCAGTGAGATCAGCTGTCATGCCATGGGCGTTCATATTACGAATCCTGAGGTAGAGGCAATCATTGATATCGGCGGACAGGATGTCAAGGGAATTGCCGTAGACTCCGACGGAACAGTAAAAACCTTCGCGATGAATGACAAGTGCGCGGCCGGAACAGGCAGATTCTTTGAGTCTATGGCAAATGCCTTCGAAGTCTCACTGGATGAGTTCTCGAAACTGAGTCTTACTGCCAAAAACGTGATTCCCATCACAGCACAGTGCACGGTATTTGCGGAATCCGAAGTCATTACCCTGGTGGGAGAGGGACAACCCAGAGATGAAATCGCGGCCGGAATCCAGCAGGCTGTCGCCAAGCGATGCTTTGTCATGGCGAAAAAGGCAGGCGCAAAGAATTCAATCACTCTCACCGGCGGCTGCGCCAAGAACGAGGGTTTAAAGCGCGCGATTGAGAAGATTCTGCGGATCAAAGTCATCGACCTGAATATCGATCCTCAGTTGATGGGCGCTCTGGGCGCCGCTGAATTTGCCCGCCAGAAAGGTCTGGACAAGGGACTTCTATAAATCGGGAAATGTAACTTCCTGATGATTCTGCTGTCATGAATCATACGGCCGGCGGATCCATTTCAGTTTCCCTGACGACAGATTCGAAGAACCTGCCCGACACATCAATGAGAAAGAAGACGAAATATGAAAGATATCATGCGCAAGTTTGAGATACTTCTGGCAATCCTCCTGCTTCTCACCGGAATTCTATTCATTGTGTACATCACCAATGCCGATTCAAAGCTGGTTGAATTCATATATGATAAGCTTTGGGAATTCCACCACAATAAGGTGGTTGAGGACAAGATTTAACTATGAATGTTTATGACAGCGTCATCAAAGAGACCCGTGAACTTCTCTCCTCCTATCGGGCCAGAGAGCTTCCCGTGAGCAAGGGGAAGCCCTGGCCTTTACTCAAAGAAAATGAATTTCTTCTGCAGAGAGATGTCGCCTACGAGCTCGGCATCCGAACCAGGCCCGGTGTCTGCTTCAATGCCGTCACCAGCGACAGCAAACTTCTGGAGCAGGACCGTATTCTCCTCTACGGGAGAGATCTGCCCGAAATAAAAAATGACACGGTTTTCTCCAGAATTACCTTCCTTCATATCGATCCCATCGAGGATCCGAACAAGGCCTATCAAACCGTCAGGAGATTGGACTTCACCAGATTCAAGATCATCCCGAAAGGGTATATGATTCTGTCTTCCAGCGTGGAAAACCGTGAGAACATAAGAGTCAGCAAAAAAGCCATCCAGAACGAACTGGACTTCACGACGATCGGAAAGCTTTTTATTGATCATTACAAAAAAGCAGCTCGCGTGAATCGAGCTGAAATCATCTTTATCACAGAAGAATTGAACGCCGTCGGACAGCTGGAGAAAGAGGCCCGCAAGGTCGAAGAAATCACAGATGCCTTCGACCACATCCTGAAGGGTCTTGTCTCCGACTGTGATCTCTGTCCCCTTCACCCCATCTGCGATGAAGTGGATGAGCTCAAGAAACTCCACTTTGAAACGCTTACATAAATATCCGCAATATATAAAGTGATTGATCCATATGCTCAACATCGTATTCATCATCCAGAATGTCGCTGTTCTCCTTGCTATCGGTGTGAAAAATGAAGGATATCATAAAATCCTTGGTGCCGCTGAAGGCATGAAGGAAGATCACGAAAGTTGAAAACTTCTTTGTACAGCTGAAAGAATGCGGACTCAAAGGCGTCCGCCTCATGATTGGAGGCAAAAACCTTGGAATGCTCGAGAGCATGCCGGCAGTCTTCCCAGAGGCCAGCTATCAGTGCTATACGGCACATTTCTAGCGAAATGTATTCACCGTCACACCAAGAACAAAGATGCGAACTGCCGTAATGATACTGAAAGCCACCTATGCTTAGGAAAGCATCAAAGAGACACTCACATATATAGACGATCCAACGGAACACTGGAACTGGATCTGGACCGATAACACCACAGAACACGTCAACAAAGAAATCAAGCGTCGAGCCAAAGCGATTTGAGCCTTCCCTGATGGTCAAAGTTCATTGATGTTGGTCTGTGCCCGACTGCGCTATGTAGCAACATCAGACTGGGGATCTAATTGGTACCTCAACATGAATCACCTATTTGATCTGGAACTCCAATGTAAGGTTGACGATCAGTCCGTAACCAGCAAACTATGGTATGCCGGTG
>ERZ773083.2929-NODE-2929-length-10154-cov-3.539558_pt1 | contig 10154 bp, 9 predicted proteins | sample MGYA00511465_ERZ773083 | MGnify/ENA primary metagenome ERZ773083 (study PRJEB29015, sample SAMEA2738001) | human oral metagenome | biome: human oral; feature: human-associated habitat; material: dental | place: China | collected 2060 ... | reverse complement strand
TTGTAGAAAGTCATATCCCTCCCACCCGCGCTTAGGAGTGGCCAGTATCTTCCCATAGGTAGATAGTTTTGGATTAACCCCTGTAGGTCCAAAAGCCCCAACACCCAGTGCAGAAATATCCCTTTTTTGAAACCATTTGATGATTTTTGGAACTACTTTTTCTGGCTCTTCAGTTGGGAGAACTTCTCGCTCAAAAATAGATCCTTCGGCATTTCCGATTGCTAAAACCATCTTGGTTCCACCGGCCTCAATAGCACCAATTCTTAACATGCTAGACATTTAAAGCTCCATCCGCCATTAAGTTCATCTTCATGATGCAGGAATATTGTCATTACGAAATAAGCTATAAGAGAATGGCGAGAAGAACACCTCCTCGCCATTTCTAAACCCATCTCACTATTTATAACTACTCGAAGTCTTGTCTCCACTGAGGAACATTCTTCTCACGATACAGAGAGGCCTTATCAACACTATTAAATAGGTTCATCTTTTGCTTAACAACCTCTTTACCGGCATCAATACAAGCTGGGAAAATATTGTTTGGATCCCATCCAGAATTCTCCTGCGACAGAATTTCACGAACCTTAGTAAAGAATGCACTCTTGTAATCAGAGGAAATATTAACCTTCTGGATACCGATTCGTACTGCTTCAGCAATTTCAAAATCAGGGTTGCCAGAGCCGCCATGAAGGACCAAAGGAATATCAATTTTTTCTTTAATTGCCTTAAGAACATCCATACGAAGCTTAGGAACAACACCTTTTGGATATAGCCCGTGACAAGTTCCAATTGCAACTGCAAGTGTATCTACACCAGTTTCCTCAACAAACTGTTTTGCATCAATGGGATCAGTGTATTTGACTTCAGTCATACCTCCTTCAATGGTAGCACCCGTATTTCCAATAGTACCCAACTCACCTTCGACTGACACGTTTACCATATGGCAATACCTTACAACCTCTGCAGTCTTTGCAATATTTTCTTTAAATGGAAGGAGGGATCCGTCAATCATAACTGATGAGAAGCCCACGTGAATTGCTCTCATAACAGACTCAATACTATCGCCATGATCAAGGTGTACAACAAAAGGTACCGGACTATTTGAAACACGCGCAATAACATACTTTATGAATTCATCCTTACAATATGCCAATTCAGTTGGGTGAACTGCGATAATTGCTGGCGAATCTATCTCTTCAGCCGCTTCAATAACAGTTCTTACAAGATTGCTTTCTGAAATATTAAATGCTCCAACGGCAAAATGATGTTCCTTAGCAACCTCAAGCATTTGAGACATATTAATTAGCATAGAAAATCTCCTTAATCTAGATCATAGCTCGATCATTCAACAACACTAAAGCTGCATACTTTACGAGAAGCTTAGGGCTGAAAGATCTACTTCCTCTTCTTCCTTCTTTTGAGTCTCATTAGGATTGATACGCTTCTTAATTATGACCAGCATTACGGCAGTTACCAAAGAACCTATTAGAAGAGCAGCTACTGCAACAAGTGGCTGGCTCATTGCTGGAATAACAAATACACCACCAGATGGAACTGAACTTCCATTACCAAATGCAAAGCTAATAGCGCCACATACACCACAACCGGTAGCCGTGCAGATAACTGTTCGTACAAGATCATTCATGGCAATCGGAATGACGCCTTCAGAAATCATACAAGCACCCATTGGAAATGCGATCTTAATCCCTTCAATCTCTTCTGCATTATAAATGGGCTTTTTAACTACATGAGCTATTACTGCTGCTAATGAAACTCCAAACGGAGGAACCATTGCGGCGAGGACCTTAATACCCTCTGGACCAGTAATACCCTGCGCAAGAAGACCATCGCAAATCAGATTGGGAACCTTAGAAATGGCTCCGCCGTAATCAAGACAACCGATAAAACCAATGATAAATCCATAAAGAACCTTTGAAGACTGGTCAAGACCAGTGATAAAGTTCTCAAGTGCAGAAGTTACAAAAGTAATTGGCCCTCCAAGGACAAAGAGCATTAAAAGCGAACCGAGGATTGCCGTAATAGTAGGAATGATCATCATTGGCATAAGAGCCTCTGCCCACTTTGGAACTTTAAGATAGGTTTCAATCAAGAGAGCAATATAGCCCGCTACAAGACCACCAATCATACCGCCTAGGAAGCCCGCCCCTAAGAAGGATGCAATCTGGCCCATAAGGAAGCCTGGTGCAAGTCCTGGTCTATCAGCGATTGAATACGCAATATAACCTGCAATAAATGAAGGGATTAAGCCCATACCAAATACGCCAACGGTAGTTAGTGCATCAGGAACAGTCATTCCTTCAAGTTTAGTTACGTTCTGTCCACCACATAAGTTTCCAATTGCAATGAGCAAACCTGCTGCAACAACAAGTGGCAGCAAATAACCAATCGCGGTAAGTACTGACTGACGAATACTAACTTTCTTTAGCTTTGCCATAATTAACCTCCTAAATACAGCTAATTGATTTTTTGAAGTTCTTCTTGGACTTTAAGTAAAACTTGCTTGGGTGCTTTTATTGCAATTCCAGTTGGAATTTCCATCACCTTTTTATCAGCAAAACGATCCCGTCCTTCAATGTGAACGTCTATAGCAAGAATGACCGCATCCGCTGATGCAATTTCTTCAGAGGTCAGCTGATCTTCAATGCCGATGGTTCCTTGAGTCTCTAGCCTCAGATTAAATCCAAGCTCTTTTGCTGCCTTCTGAAGTCCTTCTTTTGCCATATAGGTGTGAGCAATACCACTACAACAGGCGCAAACTCCAACCAGTTTCATAAAACTCCCTCCCTCAAAAATATATAAATGCAAATCTGTATTTCATATTTTATTAAAATTATGAAAACTTATTTCATAAAATTACTCAAAAGCGGTAAACGGTATTAAAATATCGGCGAGCGCTCTCTCTTTAATGAATTTTCTTAACTTTAATCCAAACGTACACTTGGAGAGTTTTTATCCTCTATGAGAGATTTTCTCTCAACTTTTGCCTGAATTAGTCCGGTTTTACTGTGAGCTAAAACTAATGAAAATATCGTTTCTAAAACAAAATCTTGGGCGATATGTGAAGGAAACTGTGTTCCAGATAAAATCTGATCTCGCGAAACGGTCTTGATAACTAAATCACAGCGAGACGCTAAGATTGCCTCAGGATTAGCTGTAATCATAATAATTGGTGTACCACTATCCTCTGCATTATCAACAATTGCCTCTAGTCTTTTCGAATAACCAGACGTTGATAAAAGAATAAGAAGATCATTTCTTCTTAACGAGATAGATGATAAAACCATAGATTCAGTTGTAGCTGGGCAATTGGCTCTCATTCCAATTTGTCCTAATTTGAATGCAGCATTAGAGCACACAGGTATCGAATTTCCAACTGCAGCAAAAAGTATAGTGTCTGAAGTTGTAATGAGATTTACTACTCTGTTTAATGTCTCTTGTGTAAGTTGAGTAGCTGTTCCTTTCAATTCCTGTATACGGTTCGAAAGAATCAACTCCACAGAACCAGAAATATTTTCAAAAGAAATTACTTCTGATTTAAGATTTTGCGAATCATCGTAAACATTATAACGAGCCAAAGTTAAACGTAAATCAGAAAAAGTATCAAAACCAATATGCCTTACAAACCTCGAAACTGTTGCTCCTGAAGTTTTACTTTGTTGAGCTATATCTCGGACAGAGAGCTGCGCAATATCAGCGGCGTTCTTAAGAATAAAGTCTGCTATACGCTGCTCCGCTTCAGACAGTCGAGGGTACCAACTATAAATTGTGTCAACTACACTAACTTTGTTTTCCACAGTACTTCCCATCAAGAAAATGTCTATTTCTTTATTAAAGGTATTATGAAATAGGTTTTCATAATAAGGCACAAATCAATCATATATTCGGCGAGCGTCATAAAAACTCGTAATTTTACCTATATTTACATCCACTCAATCACAATCAGTTCCGCAGCTGTATAACAACGAACCATGTAATATAATTTATTCTGCACCATTTGTAAGAACAGACGAGTAGTTTCTGACAATCTGTCCGACTCATTTACGAAACGGTACCGTACGTTAATTGTTTAAGATAAAACTTACAGCAATAATCAACTGCAGGCTATAGTGCATAATTTCACGACTAACCTGCCGAGAAACCTCATCTTGAACTATCCGGAATTTCCGAATAGTTGCCGTTTCCATCAGCTTGCCATCGCTGTGGATTTTTTGATATGTTCATTAATAGTAGGAAGACCTACGCCATAAAGCTCTACCATCATCTTTTGGGCCAGCTAGGTATTTTCGCTATGCACCAATAAAAGCCACCATATAAATGGGCAAGTAGACAATTTTGCCAGCAACACTCACGTTATCCTCGCAAAGTACAATCGCCTGATCTATTCCATAGTTCTTAACGTCCAACACATTATTCAGTGCGCTGTGACGTTTATAGTTCTTTCCAGATTTCACCTCGATTGGCACTATCTTCTCTCCATACTCAATAACGAAATCAAGCTCGCCTTGCTTTCGGTTCCTGAAAAAACGAACGCTAGACCCATGAGCAGAGAGCTCCTGTGCAACAACATTTTCATAGATAGAACCATAGTTAACGTCTACGTCATTGGCAAGTATATTCCGTACCGACTCTATCCCACAAGCTGCAGTAAGTAAGCCTACATCATTCATAAAAAGTTTGAAGAAGCTTCGATCCTCAGCAAGACGCAGTGGACGCTTTGGTTCCCTAACGTTTCGTACAGGTATCGCAACTCCGGCATCTATGAGCCAAAGAAAATCATCTTTATAACGTTCATAGGTCCCTTTAGGGGCAATAGTCGAGAAATTAAAGCGTTTTGACTGTGAGTCGAGCTGGGCTGGCATTTGACCATAGATTTCCCTTATCGCTAAGCGCCGCCCTTGCTCTGCATATTTTGAAATGTCGTAACGATACAGTCTCAATATATCTTCTTGACGCTCTCGAACAAGAGAAATATTTTGACTTGAAGTAAATTCGTCAACTGCCTGTGGCATACCTCCCGTAACAAGATACCAGTGAAATAAAGTAATGAGCCTTTTGTGTACTGCTGAGAAAACGAATCGTTTTTCAGAATATGCAGTAAACGCCTCTGACCATGCGTCATCTCCCAAACCATTTGCCCAACAAAACTCTTCAAAATCCAAGGGATACATATCAAGTACGTGCAAATAGCCCACAGGAGCCGACCGCATATCTCTCAGCTCCACTCCCAAAAGAGAACCTGAGAGGATGTAGTCAAAGCCCTTACGCTGCACAAGGTATTTCACTAAAGTGAGGGCTTCTTTACATTCTTGAACCTCATCAATGAAAATCACTGTCTTACCTGGAACCATTCCTGATCCAGCATAAGCAGACAAAGCCATAAAAAGCTCTTGGGAGTTGCTGACTACATCAAGAGCCTTTTTTACATCAACTTGGTCAACCAAATCAAACTTAACTACATGCTCGTAATTCTTATGAATAAACTGCTCTATAAGATATGTTTTTCCCACCTGTCTTGCACCTGAGACGAGAAGTGCTTGACCGTCGTTGTTATTCTTCCAGTTGATAAGCGCGTCCATAGCTTTTCGTTTGAGCATGTAGACCTCTTTTTAGACTTTGCAAACTCTAGTTTGATACTATTTTACGACTTTTCAAACTAAATATTATCAAATATTGAGATTTTGCAAACCATTTTTTAGGTCGAAATAGGGATTTTGCAAACCATACCTATGATTATCCAAAAGTGAAGGTTCATAAACTCATACTCAAGTGAATAATTTCTCTCAGTGTATTGAGTAAATTTACTCAATACACTGAGAGCCTTCCAACTGACAACTACTAATCCTCATACATCTCATAAACATGAAAAACAAATCTCGCTAGTTCCGCAGTGGGATAAACGCAAATGCAACGCAAGTATTTGCGTTACATTTGCGCCAAGCGTGGCCTCACTTATCTGGGGCAATTTTCCTATTTCACGAAGCTTCTATTCAAGCCCAAGCACTTCTCGCATCTGAGTCGCATAAAGAGAGGCCTTGTTGCCATAAATAACCTGCACACCGCCACTCACATGAACAATACCATGCGCTCCTAAGGCTTTGGTAAATACCTCGTCCTCATCAACCTTTGCCGTATCAGTAAGCGCTATCCGAAGGCGTGTAAAACATACGTCAACGTCTTTAATATTTCCAGCACCGCCAACAGCCTCGATGATTTCCGGGATTCTCGCTGCAATTTCATCTGACTGAGCGAAAGATGTACCCTGCTTTTCTTGCGGTTTAGAATTCTCCGAGATAGTCGCCGCGCTTGAATCATCTTCCTCGACAGAGCGACCTGGTGTCTTCAAATCAAACTTCTTGATAAGCGTCTTGAAAATGAAGAAGTAGGACAGAAAATAAAGAGGTCCCAACACCAAAATAACCTGCCAGTTTGAACCTTTATCCGCACTCAAGATACCATTGAAGATAAATGACAGGAAAGGTCCGCCGAAGGCAGTCGAACCTGCAACATTGAAATTGAGCAGATACGTCAGAGCATATGCAAGACCCGCAAATACTGCGTGCACCGCATACAGAACAGGCGCCACAAAGAGGAATGCATACTCCACCGGCTCGGTAATACCCATGAAAACACAGGGAATCAGAATCGCTACCATAAGCGCTGCAATCTTCTTTTTGTTTTTAGGCAAAGAAGTCTTATAAAAGGCCAGTGCCGCTCCTGGCAGACCAAATATTGCGAAAATAACCTTTCCGTTCATCACAAACCGGCTCACTTCAATGTCAAAAGGCATTCCCGGCGTATTAAGGATTGCATTGTAGAGATTTACGGCACCGGTCACTACATTACCGTCAATAGTCTGACTTCCTCCAAGCGAAGTAAACATAAACGGCAGGTAAACGAAGTGATGCAGACCAAAGGGAAGAAGCAATCTTTCGCCGGCACCATAAACAAAGCCTCCGAGAACTCCGGTACTGCGAATAAACTCACTCATCGCCGTCAGTGCAGATTGAATTGGAGGGAAAACTACGGACATCAACAAGCCCATAATGCTGCAGGAAAATAACGTTATTGCAGGAATGAAACGCGTCCCGTTAAAGATGGAAAGGACAGGCGGAAGTTCAATTTTATAGAACCTGTTATGAAGGTATGCAATGAGAAGACCTACTGCCAAACCGCCAATAACGCCCGTGTCAAGGGTAATGATGCCAAGGATTGATGCCTGCCCTGTAACTAAGTTCTTAGGATCAATGGTGCCTATTTTGGTAAGAAATGTACCCATGACCGCGTTCATGGTCATATAACCCAAAAATCCACAGAGCGCTGCAGTTGCCTTTTCAGACTTTGCAAATCCATAGGCCACGCATATGGCGAAGATGATTGGGATATTGCCCATAACAATATTTCCCGCAACTTTGCAGATTGAGAAGAAAATACTAACTGCCGGCAATCCCAGCCAAGGAGCAATCTTAAGCAAAGACGAGCTTGTAAATGCATTACCCAGACCAACAAGAATGCCCGCAACAGGAAGAATCAATACCGGCGTCATCAACACCTTGCCAAGACGCTGGAACTTTCCTAAAAGCTCCGCTTTTTCCATAACGAATCCTCTCCAATAACTACCCGAAACCGAGCCAACCGTAAATATGTGACTTACTTCAACTCAGGCCAATAGTCCTTATTGGCCTCAATCAACTTATCAAGGACTTTTCGAGCCTCTTTACCGTCATTAACAAGTCTGTTGAGCGTTAGTGCCTGAAGTGCCTTCTCATATGAGTGCTCAAAATAGGCCTCTATTGCCAAACGCTCGTAGGAATACTGATTGACCATAAGGGCGTGATAGAATGTGCCGATTTCACCAACCGCATACGGCTGAGGTCCGTTTACCCCAACGCTTGCTGCCACCTCGACCATCGCATCGTCGGGCATGTCTTTAATGATTCCATCATTCTTGACCATCACAATAAACGTCTGCCTGGTGTTTCTGTAAATTGCAGAAGAAACCTCTATGATCATATCGCCATGGGCATCGTTTTGTACGACGGACGAGTTCTTTGCCGTTCCTACTTCAATTACGCGGCGGCACTCTTCAAACACACGCTTTTCTCGCCCATTAATGACCTCATCGCTGCGCGTATAGTTTGGATCAAGGTGTGCCAACTTATAGTTCGGATAGAAATAATATTGAAGATAGGTATTTGGAAGATAATCCGGATAATCTTCAAGCATATCGGCCACTACGGCATAGGTATCCAGCCAAGATTGATCGCGCTGCTCCGCGTCTGCAGGCTTGAAACCGTTCTTTTTCACATAGTCTTTAATAACCGGAACAAGGTCGTTTCCTTCACGATCATACAGGTGCGTAAACCATCCAAAGTGGTTAAGTCCAAAATAGACCGGTTCAAATTCTCTTGAATCACGACCAAGAAGCCTCCCGTAAGAGCGGAGAAGGTTGACCGGCTGATCACAAATATTGAGAATCCGCTTCTCATTTGGAAATGCCTTAGCTAAACCATAGGCGACAAGAGCTGCAGGATTGGTGTAGTTGATGATCCATGCTTTTGGACTGCGCGCTCGAACATCATTCACGATCTCAATCATGTCCGTCATTGAACGAATACCGTAAGCCATTCCGCCCGCACCGACGGTCTCTTGTCCAATAAGCCCCATGTGCAGAGGGATTTTTTCGTCTTTGTCGCGCATGGCATAGCCACCGGTTCGGATCTGGCAAAGTACAAAGTCGACGTCTTCGTAAGCAATATCCTTGTCGGTGGTATAGTCAAAGCAAACTCCCGGAGCCTCTTCTTTAAAAAGGATCTTTCCGAACTCACCCAATGGTTTTTGACGCTCCTCGTCGATGTCGTACATAACGACACGATTGAGCGGGAAGATATCCTGATGCTTAGTAAGCGATTTCAAGATACCGGGGCACCATGTTGAGCCTCCACCAACAATAACAACATTAAGTTTTTCCTTCACCGGAACCACTGCCTCTCTCAAGATTTGAAAGCTCGCGCTATCTTTGACATATCAATAGTTGTATTGCATACAGCGAGAAGAATCTTGACTCAAGGCAATTTTCAGCTGGTTTAAACTCAGATTTACACGATACACAATAGCGTGTAAATCGACACATGGATACAATGGTATGGGCAAACTGAGGAGGAGCTATGGATTTTTATAAAGCAGTGGCAGACAACTCTAGCAAACTCAATGATCTTGAGGAAACGATACTGCGACGTCTCATTGCTTCTGAACAATCGATTTCCGAGATATCCGTTAAGGATCTGGCAAACGAATTCTATACAGCTCCCAACACCATCACGAGACTTTGCCATAAGCTCGGATTTGGCGGCTTTGTCGATTTAAGAACCTCGTACCTCACAAGCCTTGCCGCAGCAAGATATTCGGCAGAAGATACTTCGCTTAACGAGCAAATACGCAAAACCCAAGCCCTTATTAGCATGGAACACATTTTCGCCATTTCCCATGCACTGGCTAACGCCGACAATGTTGTCTTTCTTGCATCGGGATTGTCGGCTCTGCCTTGTGAAGACATGTGCAGAAAGCTTCTACTTCTGAATAAAAACTCCCACGTATACCTTGAGCGCCATGTCATGACGCACGCGGCAAAGCAGGCTCACAGCAATGATGTCTTCTTTGCAGTCAGTATCAGCGGAGACACTAAGGTTTCCGTTGATGCGGCAGCCATTGCAAAATCAAAAGGTGCGATCATAGTGAGTCTAACAGGCCTTTCAAAGAATCCGCTTTCAAAAATTGCCGATTACCCACTTTATGTTGTAGAGAGGTCCATGACCTATGACAGTATGGACTTGAACAGTAGACTTCCCTTCTACTACCTTCTCGAACTTATTTTTGAATCGTACTTTGATCTGCAGGTTCACCAGAAAGATCACCAATCGCAATACTTGACACACGACCGGACTCAAAACTAGCATTCGCATATTTCTATACTAAATCGCGCTATTTATTTCCAGAGGTATCACTCTTTGAGCTGCTGGAATTATCGCCACTCGATTCAGACGTTGGATTGCCGAGTTTATCGAGGTGCCAAGGGAACGACGCTTTTGGAGCATAAGAAATATCGCCAAAGTCATCCTCGCGATGATTCAGATGCT
>ERZ773083.2927-NODE-2927-length-10157-cov-3.125619_pt1 | contig 10157 bp, 8 predicted proteins | sample MGYA00511465_ERZ773083 | MGnify/ENA primary metagenome ERZ773083 (study PRJEB29015, sample SAMEA2738001) | human oral metagenome | biome: human oral; feature: human-associated habitat; material: dental | place: China | collected 2060 ... | reverse complement strand
GATGTTTCCGGCACTTGCCTCTTTGATAAACTTTCTGGCCTCGGTATAGCGTGCCGGACCCTGTGTAAAGCGTTCTATCGAGGTTATTTCGCGGCGTTCTAGCTTGTCGCCCTCGTTGATGGGGGGCAGCATTCGCGAAGTGTCCGACTGGTTGTCGTCTTCGTCGTCGGTAGATTCGCGGTACACTTTCAAGAATCCGTCGAATGTTAAAACCTCGCCCGTAGCCACGAAATGCTCGCTAGTTCCCGAAATGTTGATGTTAACGCGCGTCTTTTCGAGTTGCGCTTCGGCCATCTGCGAGGCGGCGGTACGTTTCCAAATCAGGTCGTACAGTTTTTTTTCTTGTTGTGTTCCGTCTATCTTAGTGGCATCCATATAGGTAGGGCGAATGGCCTCGTGCGCCTCTTGCGCCCCCTTTGCGTGCGTGTGGAAGTTGCGCGGCAGGCTATATTGCTCGCCCCATAGGCGGGTAACCTCTTCCTTCGTGGCATTGATGCAAAGTGCAGAGAGGTTAACGCTGTCGGTACGCATGTAGGTAATTCGTCCGTTTTCGTACAGTCTTTGGGCCACCATCATGGTTTGCGACACGCTGAACCCTAGCTTTCGGGCCGCCTCTTGTTGCAGGGTAGAGGTGGTGAAGGGTGGGGCAGGCGAGCGTTTCAAGGGCTTTTTGCTGACACTTTCGACGGTAAATTCGGCGTTTTTGCACTTTTCGAGGAAAGCCAGCGCCTCTTCGTGGGTTTTAAATCGCGTGTCTAGTTCGGCATCTACCTCGGTCATGCCGCCCTCATCGTTGGTAATGGCGAAGATGGCAACGATGCGATAGAAGGTTTCGGGCTTGAAAGCGTTAATCTCGCGCTCGCGGTCTACCACCAATCTCACGGCAACACTCTGCACTCTACCAGCCGAGAGCGACGGTTTTACCTTGCGCCAGAGTATGGGCGAGAGCATGAAACCCACCATTCGGTCGAGTACGCGGCGTGCTTGTTGCGCATCTACGAGGTTCATGTCAACGCGGCGCGGCTCTTCAATGGCGCGAAGAATGGCCGGTTTCGTAATCTCGTGGAACACGATGCGGTTGGTTTTGTCTTCGTCTAGACCCAAAACCTCGCACAAGTGCCATGAAATGGCCTCCCCTTCGCGGTCCTCATCACTTGCCAACCATACGCGCGTGGCACCCTTTGCAGCCTTTTGCAGGTCGGCCACCACCTTTTTCTTGTCGTCAGAAACCTCATAGAAAGGCTCAAAGGTGTCGAGGTCAACGCTCAATCCAGTCTTTTTCAAGTCGCGAATATGTCCGTAGCTCGACATTACCTTGAAGTCTTCTCCAAGGAACTTTTCTATGGTTTTGGCCTTTGCGGGGCTCTCTACAATCACTAAGTTTTGTTGCATGGTGTTGTTATTTTAAGTTCTGTGCATGCGGCTAAGGGGCGTACACCCCAACGGCGCACATGCCATTTGCCGCGCAAAAGTAAATAAAACTTTTGCATACACCTTATTATATATAAAGGCTTTAACGATTTTTAATAAACGAAGGCTTGCTTAGCGGCCATGTAACTTTTGCGGGATGGCGTAGGTTAGATGCAAATTGTGGTTAACTTTTCTGATTTATTGAAGAATTGCTTGACAATACGCCACGATTTGCAGAGAAGCTATGTGTAAAGTAACCTCGCGCGTTGCTTATTTTAAAGCTGAGAAATGCTCAAAAGCAAGATGTGTTAGGAACAGCCTTTAAGGTTTTTCCCTACAAAAAGCTTGCTGTTTGGGCGATTGTTATTAATTTTGTGTGTGTTTTACTTCGCTTGGACGTTGGGCAAAATGTGCCGAACGCACTCTGTGCAGGGTGCTAACACAGCGGCTATGCCCACATGCAAAGTGCAAGCAACAAATGCAAAACCACCAATAAGCAATGAAAGAGAAAATAAGAAACATACTTGAAGGGGCACTTCCACTGGTAGATCTCGACTCGCAGTTCTTGATGGCCGAACTGGATTCGTTGGACGTAACAACGATTATGATGCTCTTGGCCGACAACTTTGGCATTGACGTGGATGCCACCGACGCCACGCCAGCCAACTTTAAGAGCCTAGACACCTTGGCCGAGATGGTTAGACGAAAGCAAAATGCCGATGTTTAGCATTGAACAGCACATAGAAAGGCACGCGCAGAACGCCCCCGAAAGGGTGGCGATGGTGCTGAATGGCGAAGAGCTTACCTATGGAGAACTTTGCCAACGCACGATGTTGCGCGCCAAACACTACCAAGGCATGCAGCGAAAAGGCGTGGTGCTTAGGGCAAGTTGCGATGCCGACTTCCTCATTAGCTACTTTGCCGTGCATGTTGCAGGGGCTGTGGCCGTGCTTTTGCCTGCCGTCGCCACGCCCGAACAAACAGTGCGGATGGAGAAAGCCTTGCAAGGGTTTTGCTTTCCAGAGGGTTCGGCCGATGTGCTTTTCACTACTGGCACCACGGGCGCGCCCAAAGGGGTGGTTATTGGCACGCGAGCCATAGCGGCCAGTGCCGAGAACATCGTGCATGGGCAAGCTTATCGCCACGACATTCGGTTTGTTGTGCCGGGTCAGCTCAACCATTTGGGCTGTTTGTCTAAGGTCTGGGCCACCATGTTAGCGGGGGCAACCTGCTGCCTGATGCCCAAGTTCGACTTCAACGAGTTCTTCTCCCTACTTGCATCTAGCAAGGAAAAGGGCGTGGGCGCCTTCCTCGTGCCGTCGTGCATACGTATGCTTACCAAGTTTGGCGGTAAGCAAATGGAAGACGCGGCCATGAAACTGGCCTTTATCGAGACAGGTGGCGATGCCTTAGACGTGGCCACAATGGCGGAGTTGCACAAGCAACTGCCCCATACACGCCTATTCAACACCTACGCCTCTACCGAGACAGGCGTGGTGGCAACCTTCGAGTTTACGCACCATCAGCTGGCAGGCTGCGTGGGTCATGCTCTGCCTAACGCGCGTTTCGACATTACGCCCGAAGGTTATATACGTTGTGCAGGCGATACGCTGATGAGCGGATACCTGCGCATGGGCGAACAAACAGCTTATGAGCCGCTAACAGAGAAGAGTTTTACCACTTGCGACTGCGGCGAGATAGACAATCAAGGCCGTTTGCAATTTAAATGTAGGGACAGCGACATCATCAATACAGGCGGCTTTAAGGTTAGTCCGCAAGAGGTAGAGGCCGCGGCCAACAGCTTTGCCGGAGTTAAGGCTTGTGTTTGCATCGCCGTGCCCCATCCCATCCTAGGGCAAGCGTTGAAGTTGCTCGTTGTTGCCGATGGCGATGTTGAAATGAACCCCAAAAACTTGGCTCGCCGACTGAAAGAACGGCTAGAAACCCACCAAGTGCCGCTTTTCTACGAGCAGGTAGAGGCCTTGGCACTAACTCCTAATGGAAAGATAGACCGAAAACGGTATCTTTTAAGACAGTGAAGGGCGAACTTTAAAAGGAGAAAAGAAATAAACGTGGCACTTTTAGAGCATGCTTTAAGAAAGACATAATAGGCTTAGGAGAGGGCATGGGCGGAGTCTGTCTCACCCATACCTCCTGCGCATTGCCAAAGTAAACACATCTTTTTCACCCCTATCCCTTTGCAGGGAGAAGGCCATCTTGTGGGCGCGTTACGTTTGTTAACGCGCTTTAATGCTCTATTGCCCTCTTAATCACCTGGTAAACATCGGCTCTTCCTAGCTTTCTTGTGCCCAAAAGAGTTCTAGCGGCACCTCTTTCATGCGTTAAACTTTGTGTAAAAGCAAAAGAATTAACAGTTCTTTATTGCATGTTACCAACGAGTAACATAACTTTGTGGTTACTTATTGGTAACATAATAAAAGGCAAACGGAATGAAAGATAGGGAACTAACACAACAGAAGATACTCCAAGCGGTTGACGACATCATTGCCAACGATGGTTTCGAGCGGCTTGGCGTCAATGCCATAGCCCAAAAAGCAGGCGTTTCAAAGATGCTTATATACCGCTATTTTGGCGGATTAGACGATTTGATTGCCCACTACTTGCTGAGCAAAGACTATTGGGCCAACACGGATATACGCGCTATCGATGGGGCGGATGTTGCTGGGAGCCTTAAACGGATGTTTCGCGAGCAAATTATACAGCTACGAAACGACGTTACATTAAGGCGGTTGTGCCGTTGGGAACTTACCACCGACAACGAGAACATTCGGCAATTGCGCGACCTTAGGGAACGAAATGGCTGCGAATTGATAAAGGCGGTGAGTGGTTTTACCCATTCTCACCACACAGAAGTTGCAGCCTTGGCCACCATCCTCTCCGCCTCTATCAGCTATTTGGTGCTGATAGAGGAGCAAAGCCCCACGTATAACGGCATCAACTTACGGAGCAACGAAGGTTGGGAGCAGGTTGTTAAAGGGCTAGACTTAATGATTGATTTATGGATAAAGCAAGTTAACCAGTTGACGGGTTAACAAGTGGATAAGAGGGCGAGTGCACTCGTAAACTTGCAACGCATCCACTGGTAATCTCGTAAACTGTCCACCTACACCCTCGTTAACTTGCAAACTTGTAAACTTGTAACCTCATTAACTTATCCAGCGATGAAAAAAATATTTGTAACACTTATCTTATTTATAGGAATGATGAGTAATGTATTTGCCCAAGAGCCCGACTATCTGTTTATGATAGCTCAGGCAGTTAAGGCCCCATCGGGCCATAACACACAACCGTGGTTGTTTAAGATAGCAGACGGAGAGATAGATATTCTGCCCGACTTCACCAAGTCGCTGCCAGTTGTAGACCCCAACCACCGCGAATTGTTCGTGAGTCTTGGCTGTGCTGCCGAAAATCTTTGCATTGCAGCCGCCCATAAGGGCTACGAAACAAGAGTGACTGTTACCCACGAAGGCGTGATAAAAGTGTTTCTCACTAAGCAAAGCCATCACATGGAAAGTCCCTTGTTTGCTCAAATCGCCCTACGGCAGACCAATAGGAGCCGCTATGATGGCAGAATTGTTCCCGAAGACAGCATTGTTATGTTAAAGAACATCGGCGCAGAGCCTTCCATTGGCGTGCATTACTATAAAAATGGTTCGGCAGAATACACCACGATTACCGAAATGGTGTATGCCGGCAACCGACTGCAAATGCACAATAAGGCTTTTAAGACGGAGTTGCAGCAGTGGATGCGGTATAATAAGAAACACCAAAATGCAACGAAAGACGGGTTAAGCTATGCCGTATTTGGTGCACCAAACGTTCCCAAGTTTATCGCCAAACCGATAATGGCCAATGCCATCAACGAGAAAAAGCAGAACAAGAGCGACGGCAAGAACATGGCATCCGCCTCTCACCTCGTGTTGCTGACCAGCCAAGACAACACGATTGAACAATGGGTGAACTTAGGGCGAACCCTCGAACGCCTCCTTTTAAGGTCTACGCAGATGGGAATTGCGCACGCTTACCTGAACCAGCCCAACGAAGAACCCACGTTGTCTGTGCAGCTAGCACAGAAGTTGGGGCTAACTAACGAACACCCCACCATCCTAATCCGCATTGGCTATGGCAAGAAGATGCCGTATTCGCTGCGAAGAGAGGCAAAGGTGGAAAGGAAGTGATGTTAAGAGTTGACGAGTAAACCAGTTGACCTGTTTACGAGTTAACAAGTTGACAAGTTAACCTGTTTACGAGTTGACAAGTTAACCTGTTGATAATCATATAAGGATTAAGTAAACGTGGCAATTCGTTCGATCGTTCGCGCATTAACTCGTCAACAGGTCAACTGGTTAACTTGTCAGCAGGTTAACTCTTCAACTCAAATACTTAAATTGTTATCTTTTATTTTACAAAAGCGCACTAAATTTCACTCCGTTCTAGCGAGAATACAGGTTATAAAGTAGGTAAAAAGCCACTATTTTTTGCCTTTCACGTCTTTTGTTTTGTCTGTTTTTAAGAACAAAACCTGCATTTTGTACCATTTTGCCTTTCTAGAAGGCCGCCAACTCACAATTTTTTCGTCCCCCAAAAACCACTTTTAGCCCCTAAAAACCCACTTTTTAATGGCTGTTTTGCCCCTTTTGCCCATGTTCTTCATGCCACTGAAAGGTTTTATTTATACAAATGTAGCGGATATTTATGCTTTTTGCCTTGCATTTAGCGGCAAAAAACACTGCATTTAGCACCATTTTACCTTGCGTTTAGCACTAAAACGCACTGCGTTTAGCGGCATATTGCACTACATTTTGCCACAAATAGCCCAAAAGATGGTGCAAATGGTGGTGCTTTTAAATAAATATCCATTTTGCAAGCATTTACAATCACCCCCATTTTGCATCAAAACGAACCTTCGCGAGAATCGATTATTTGCGGCAAGGTGAACGATTGGTGGGCGAAAAGGGCACTCATAATGTTAAAATTCTTGCCGAAAACAAGACAAAAATAATTGTGCCGCATACACAGGCATGGCCAACGGCATGGAAAACATCCTCGCTTACTGTCGTCAGCGCCAACGGTTGCAGGGCATGCTGCTTACGACAAACGGAGACAGCATCATGGAAACGCAGAAGTAATCTGCCATCGACAGCCTGTTTTCAACTTGCATAGGGCGGCTTAAATGACTTCCGCCAGGGCACTTTTGATACATAACAACGTTTATCCACAGGCAAACGGGGCTGATTCTTTTGATTTTATCGTATCCTTTGTCCAGTACTTCGTACATGAAGAGGAGTGTTTATCTTGGTTTTGCTGCACAAAGGTAATAAACACCTCTTCAATTTATAGAAATCTTATAGGTCAAGACAAATTCTGCTACCAGCAACAAAACGCAAGGTTATTTGCAGCTAAATTCGAGGCTAGAAACATCAAAATATACAGAGAGTTGGGGTGCTAGGTTTTCCGTTCAATTGAAAACATGTGCCTTATGTGGGCAAAATTCGTTTCAAACAGTGATTTTAAAGGGTTGAATCCAGGTGATGAAGGGTGAAAGATTACGGGGACTAGCCAAACTAGAAAGGCTAAATGGTGACAAATGTAGCTGACGCTCCCAAAGATGTGTAGTGGAAGGAGAAATGAAGGTTGGAACTGGTAGCTGATAGCTTGCTTTTAAGCATTTGCTTTCGCTAGAAGGGGTTGCTTTGTGGGTGTATGCATAAGTACTAAATTTAACCAAATAATTTTATTAGGAGAAACGTGAAAGACACCTTTTAGCTGACTTGGCTTAATTGCGTTGCAGTTGAATTGTTTGCCTGAACGTTCTTATGGTGGGCTATCATTTTTTTGTTTAGGGTTGAGGGTAGTTGTAAGAATTGGCGTTTTGTTGACTTTCTGGCTACCAAGTACCTTGCAAAAGGCGGAACTTGGTGGTGCGCGAGTAAAAGGCAGAGTCTTTGTTAAGCGGTGACAATAACAAGTTGTTTTACATTTTTGAAGTTTAATTGTTTGTGTTTTTGTTTTAATTTGCTAATTTTGCAGTTCGCAATCTTGCAGTTTGTGCTCTTCCCTAAATCTATTTGTAGTGAGAATGGGTGTGGCACCTGCTAGTGTTATGAACCTTATTAGGATTAATGCAGCTATCATGGACATGCTTTTGCACCAACATGTTAGAGATTGCAGTTGAAACTTATAGTATTAACCGTTTAATTCTTAAAACAATGGAGAATAATGTTTCACGAGCTGAAACAAATATCTTGAAAGGAGTAGCCATAATCATGATGTTATGGTTGCATCTTTTTTTAAAGGAAAGTGAAGTAGGAAACTATACGGACTTTAACCTGCCCAATGGACAACCTTTAGCCTATTCCCTAACCCGATTGTGTACACCAGTAAGCTTTTTCCTGATACTTAGTGGGTATGGACTTGCCTACCTATATTATAATAATCGATTGTCTCCTCGAACGCAAATTCCACGCTTACTCAAGCTGTACATACATTATTGGTTGATATTACTTGTTTTCGTACCTATTGGAGCATTCATTAAACCCACACAGTATCCTGGTTCAATAACAGATATACTACTCAATCTGCTGTCGTGGAGCCATACCTACAATTACGAAACCTGGTTTTTACTGCCCTATGCCTTAATCAGTCTCTCGTCTTTGTATATAATGAAGATTGTTGAGCGGGTTGGGCTAAGATGGATTGTGCCTTGTACTTTTTTCTTATACTTGGTTTCTTCATATGCCTTTAGCCGTTATGGATCGTTTGTTTACTCACATTTAGCGGTGGCATTATTGGTCGAATACACTCAGTTTCTTTTCTCTATTGTGTTAGGCGTCTTGCTATTTAAGAGCAAGTTTGTTAAGGAGCCAGTGGTTAGGGGAACATTTATTTATATTGCATTGTTTGTTTTGTTCGCTCTTAGGTGTGTTCTGCCCACAGCAGCTTTCGACCCCATATACTCTTTCTTGATAATTGTATTGGTGCTTAGGCTACCTATGCCAATGATGGCAAAGCGGGTGCTAGGCTATCTTGGTGATTACAGCATGATCGTATGGCTTTCGCATACATTCTTCTGCTATTATTTGTTCCACGATGTAATTTATGGGTTCAAGTATCCATTGGTTATTTTTATGGTTCTGATGGTAATAAGCCTTTTGGTAGGTGGTATAATACGTTATTTGGCCAAGAAAACAATTGAATGGCTGAGAATATAAAAGCGAAGGTACACTCCGAGAGTTATATGCGCTTGCCATGTTCTGTTGTCCTGGACGTGTAAAGGTGTATACCACAGGGTGAAAGTCTGTCAAAGATAGTCGATGAGGAGGTGATAGAAAAGGTATTCCAAAGCCTCTTGAAAAGGTCCATTTCTCTTTCTTCTCCTATAATTCATTTCAAGATATATTTGCACCTTTAAAAAAAAATATATAGTTTTGCATGTTGAAGTAGCATGCACAAAGTGGAACTTGCGGACAAATGGTGTTCTAAAGCGAGTTTTGTAGTTGCAGAAGAGTTGGAAAAGTATCCTATACCTGCATATCTTAGTTTAGGTATAGGGGAGGAGAGGGTGTTGGCATAGTTTTCTAGAAATAGTCATACAAGTATAGGTTGTTTTTACTGCATGACTTAGTTTGTTTCCAAGAGAATACAAGGAGTTGAAGCATGCAAGAAAATAGCATTGTTGGCTTAGGTGTATGTGGGCTTTACCATAACTCGCCTTTTTCTATAAAGCTTGCGGCGTGTGGCATTCCTTCCATTCGTAATCCCAAGGATGTCATGATGTCACTAATCTTTTCGTTGTTCACAAAGAATCTGTCAATTTCAGTTGACCAGACTAACAAGTTGTATATTTGTTTTTTAGGAGTGACGAATATATTGATAGGGAGAAAGTTTATGAGAGAATGCAGAATATGAGTTTATAAATCGCATCCACATCTAAATATAAGGAAGAAGTATTTTTTATAATAGTTTTATGTTAGCATTTATTGTACAAGCTAGAGTAGGTTCAACACGCTTACCCAATAAGATTCTCCTACCTTTTTTTCAAGGTAAAGGCATCTTGGAGCTTTTAATTGCCAAGTTAAAGAATGTCGAAGGTGCGAAAGTTATATTAGCAACTTCGACAAATAAGGAAAACGACACCCTTGAACAGATTGCTCGTGAAAATGGAGTTTTGTGTTTTAGGGGCACTGAGAATGATGTTATACAACGCTTTATCGATGCTGCCGAGGAATATGCTGTGAATGACATTATTCGTGTTTGTTCTGACAACCCCTTTCTAGAGTTGAGGTCAATCCATAAACTAGTGCATTCGGCAAAGAATAGCAACAACGATTATATTAGTTTTAATATTGGCGGGGTTCCTTCAATCAAGACACATTATGGATTTTGGACAGAGTTTGTTAGGCTTGATGCGTTGAAGAAAGTAGTTTCGCTAACAGACGAGCAACTTTACCATGAACATGTAACAAATTACATTTACACGCACCCTGACACTTTTTCAATAAAATGGATTGACGGTCCGAGAGTTCTGGATACTCATCCAGAGATAAGATTGACAATAGATACAAAAGAAGATTTTGATAATGTTAAGCAGATCTATAACGAAATTTGTGAGAAGAATGAATATCCAACAATAGTTGATGTGGTTAAGTATTTAGATGCGCATTCAAATTTTTATGCATCGATGCGCAATCAGATTAATCAAAACAACAAATAATTATGGAACATAC
>ERZ773083.2925-NODE-2925-length-10159-cov-70.294735_pt1 | contig 10159 bp, 11 predicted proteins | sample MGYA00511465_ERZ773083 | MGnify/ENA primary metagenome ERZ773083 (study PRJEB29015, sample SAMEA2738001) | human oral metagenome | biome: human oral; feature: human-associated habitat; material: dental | place: China | collected 2060 ... | reverse complement strand
GTCTCGCCGGAGTCGCGCAGCAGCAGGATCCGGGCCCTGGCGGCGGCCTGTGCCTGGGCCGTGCGCATGCGGGCCAGGCGCTCGAGCATCTCCCTGTCCTCCGTGCCCAGTGCCACCGCCGTCTTCGACCCCGCCAAGCCGTGCCTCCCGTCCTCGCCTGCCGTCGGCGGTAGCATGCCACACCTGCAGTCCAATTACTTCGTGGATATTATACTAGGCCGCAGGGCACCTCCGCCATACGCGCCGACCGGACCGACCTCTCCGCGCGGGTGGCCTATGAGGCGTGCAGGCAGCGCCAAGCCGCGGGGCACCTCCTCGAGACCTACGGAGACACGCCGGGGACGGGTGTCACGTGGATGCGCAGCGACGAGGCAACGGAGGGTCTCCTCTTCCCGAGCCACCTCTCCGCCACGATCGCGACGGCGATCCCGGGGGCGATCGCCGCAGCCGGCCACTCGCGCGACGTCAGCCACGGGGACTGCGTGCAGGCGCTCAGCAAGGCGGGGGCCTGCGGGACGCCAGACGACTGGCAGGCGATGCCGGCGCGGAGGAGGGTCGGCGCGCCCTGCAGGAAGCTCGGTATCGACCCCTCGGACCTATCCCTGCTCGGGGGGCAGACCAATGTGCCAACCTAACGTCTGAGCGTTACAGCATAATCTAAAGTGTATGGTTGTGCCCATTATGCCGAACGCTCAGCCATATGCTATGATGGCGACATCGTAGCCCACGAAAGTGAGGCCTTATGGGTAAGAAGTTGTTCAGAAAGTTTATGTGCGTGCTCCTTGCCGCCGTCCTGGCGCTCAATCCCCTCGACACAAAGGCGATTGCCTCGGACTATGCGCCGACGTACACGGTAACGACAGAGGCAGCGCCCGCCCTCGGCGGTCTGGGGGTAAGCCTGGGGGGCATTTTCGGGTCCATAGCAGTTGGAGTTGGCGTCGGAGGCGCCACGGTGGCGGCCGATGCGATGCGCGACGCACAGCAGCAGGAGGCGCGCAGGGACCCAGAGACTGGGAGGGAGTACAAGAAGCCCAAGTCAGGAAGCCACAAGGAGAAGGCTGACGATCCCCCCTCGTGGGCATTAGGAGAGCGGCCCTACGTCGGCGAGAACGGCAAGGAGTTTGCCAAGCGTGTGATGGACAAGCGCTATGGCAAAGATAAATGGTACAAGGGTCCCAAAAGCAAGGGTCCTGACAGCGAGTACAACAAAATAAGGAAGTGGGGTGACAGAGCCTTTGAGTGAGGAGCGCGTGTTTCCCTTGCAACATAGCTACGTGTACGGCGAAGAGAGCGACTACGACGAGGTGAAGACGCTCGGAATCTACTCAACGAGAGAACTGGCCGAGGCGGCTAGGGACAGGTATGCCCAACTACCGGGCTTCAGGGATCTTTCCCTCGACTGTTTTTACCTAAATGAGCACACGCTCGACGAGCACACCGGGTGGGAGGAGGGCTTCTGCATCGACTGCTAGATTGGTGCCCACACAGGACCAAGGACGAAAGGTGAGCGACCTTGGAAAAGAGGGTCTACGAACTGAACCACCACAATAGGTACGGCAAGAACAAAGAACATGACAACGAGAAGGGGCTCGGTACGTACTCGACGAGAGAACGAGCCGAGAAGGCGGTAGCTTGGTATGCCCAGCTACCAGGTTTCAGGGATCTCCCCTTGGACTGCTTTGAGATACAGGAGTTCGTAATCGACAGGGACATGGTCTGTACCGAGGGCTTCTCCTTCCCGCCACATCACGTCAACGCGATGTCCGAGGACGAGGCTTGGCCCGATTAGCCCACAGCCCCCTTGTCCTCCTTGCCCCCTTCCCTTGCCGCACAGGTTCACCCGACAAAAAGAGCCGGCTACTGGAGACGTATATCCGTCTCCTTGTAGCCGACTCGCTCCATTCACTATGACGCTACCCTCCGCGTACTCTGAAGGTAGAGCCACGAACACTCACTAACCCCCATCAGGAGGGCACTCCCTACGACGCATGTACCAAGCGCTGTGGCTACTCCATACCACAGCCTGCTTTGGGCAGACACCGCCCCTCCCACTTACAAATCGTGCCATGTGCCTGCCCGCATGCACCACATACCATACCGCACACCAATGCAACACACCAGCGCCTTATCGGATGGCGCTCCAGCTTGAGCGCACCCGTGTCGCCTCATCCGTCTGTCTGCTATCGAGACTGCCGCCGCGCCTGCGCGGCCGAGCATGGCCACTACCGCTAGGGCCAACTATCTGAAGACGGGGCATGCGACGCCGGGTACGCAAGCCCGAGAATCCGGCTCTTCGCTGTACATTGGCATCACCCCCTCTATCGGCCGCCTATCGTGCGGCTCCCTTTCTTGACTATGATTTTACCCAAACGTAATCATTTGGATATAGAACGTGTCTCTTTACCCGCGAACGGTCGAAGATCGCCGTGAGCGGTCGTCAGACCCCCAGCAAACCCATACCTAGCTCAATCTCTACCCACGTTTTCTCGCTCCTCGACCAGCCGCCTCCACGTCACAGCTACAATAGTCCACTGGACACTACCAGCGCAGAGAGGAAGCCATGCCAGACCTTGCATCTGCCCAGAGCGCAGACCCCATATTTCAGGAGGAGCAGGAGCATCTCCTAGAGGTTTACGCCCAACTCGTTGCCATCAGGAACGAGCTGACCTATACGCTCGAGGTCAGCCACAGGCAGGCGGCCCAGGACCTGAGGGACATGTCCGAGGAGGTCACGCGCGACTTTGGGGGCGTTGACGAGACCATGGAGACGCTCGCCGCCATCGAGACGCTGAACTCGGTCATCGACGCCTACAACCAGTCCCACGACTTCGACGTGGGACGTCTTGCCAGGGTCACGCTGCTTCTAGCACAACCCTACTTCGCAAAGGTCAGGCTGCGCTACGGCACGAACACAGAGCCCGAGGACGTCTACATAGGTGCCGCAGGCATCACGAGCGGCGACTACGACTCGCTTGTCGTCGATTGGCGCAGTCCCATCGCCGAGACCTACTACAACCAGCGGATGGGTCCCTGCTCATACACAGTCGACGGGCGCGAGGTCCACGTCGAGATGCTGCTCAGGCGGCAGTTTGACATCAGCAAAGACAAGCTCAACGCCTACTTTGACACGACCGTCGCCATACAGGACTCGCTGCTGCTCTCGGCGCTCAAGCACAATCACAGCGAGAAGCTGAAGGCGATCACGGCAACCATCCAGCGCGAGCAGAACGAGGTCGTGCGGCATGCCGACGTTCCGGCGCTCCTCGTGAGGGGCATCGCCGGCTCGGGCAAGACCTCCGTCCTGCTGCAGCGCATAGCCTACCTCTTCTACCATGAGCGCGACACGCTCGACGCGAGCCAGGTGTTTCTCTTCACGCCCAACGCCGTGTTCAAGAGCTACATCGATATGGTCCTCCCCTCCCTGGGCGAGAGGAACCCCCAGACGTTCACCTGGAGGGAGTTCTTCCAGAGCCTCGGACAGGGAAAACGCGCACTGGGAGAGGACAGCGACCTCGCCATCTTCGAGCGACTCGAGCGGGGGGTAGATGCGCTCGAGCTTGACGTCCACGATTTTGGCGAGATACGGGTAAACGGCACGCTGCTGCTCAAGCCATCGCAGATAAAGGGTGCCATGGAGAAGTTCCCGCGCGCACCGATGGGGCCTAGGCGCTGCGCGCTCGCGAAGGAGGAGCTTCACGAGAGGCTCGATCGCAAGCTCTCGGCCATGGCAAAGAAAGAGGAGGTACAAGACGAGCTGCTGTCACTTGACCTCGATGACCAGCTGCGCATCTTTGGCGAGATGATTGACCCCGACCCCGCCGACCAGAGGAGCGTCGTCGCCTACACGAGGCGCTACCTGCAGGCGCTCTACTCCTCTGCCCACGACCAGATAGAGGCTGCGGGTTGGCTGGACGTGGACCACGTGGGCAAGCGCATCCTGGGTAAGGCAAATCTGAACGCCGTCGAGTGGCTGTACCTATTTTTGCTGCTCACGGGCGGCAACGCCCGAGACGCGCGCTTCGTGATGGTAGACGAGGTGCAGGACTACACCGCCGCCCAGCTCACGCTCCTCTCGCGCTATTTCTCACGTGCCCACTTCCTGCTTCTGGGCGACGAGCACCAAGCCATCCGCGAGGGCACGGCAGACCTCGATCAGGTGAGAGAGATCTTTTCTGCCTCGCATGCGGGCATCGAGGAGTGCCGCCTGCTTACAAGCTATCGCTCGAGTCCCGAGATCACAGCGCTCTTCTCGAGCCTGGTGGAGGAGGACAAGGGCCGCGTGCTCAGCTCGGTGCAACGCGAGGGAGTGGCGCCGCAGATCATGGAGTGCGATGCTGACGCCACGGCATACCTCGGCGAGCTTCGCCTTCAGGTAAGCACTGCCCTAGCACAAGCCGACGAGGCACGAGGGCGGGGCGAGAACTTCCTCACGGCCATCATCACCGCAGACAAGCCGCGCGCCAACTGGCTGCGCAAGCAGCTCGGCAGCTCGGTGCAGGCGCTGCGCAAGGGCGAGGGCTTGCCTCGCACGGGCGTGATCATCCTCGCCTTGGGACTCGCGAAAGGCCTCGAGTTCGACCAGGTCATCATCCCTGATGCCCAAGCTGCGGTCTACCCGGACAGTGAGCTCTCGCGCCGCAGGCTCTACACTGCCATCAGCCGCGCGATGCACTACGTCACGATCCTCTCGCAGGGTACCATGACGCCGCTTCTGGGCAAGGCAAGCGATAGCTAGCCGCACTCGTCCCACGCTCCTGCGTTTCAGGTAGGGGCAAGTGCGGTACATGGCGCTGGGAGCGCTCCTGCGCGCAGACGATAGGGACTGCATCTTACCAGCAACCTAGCAGAGTGGCAAAAGAGTCGGTTTTGGAGGGAGGAGCAAGGCCATGGCCACAGGCCTGACAGAGCGCATCGTCGCCCGCTTTGTGCCCGATGCGACAAACACGAGGGACCCTCGGACGCGCAGTGCCTATGGATTTCTCTCCAGCACGATTTGCATAGGTCTCAACCTGCTCCTGTGCGCGACCAAGGGTGTTGTTGGCCTCATGGTAGGCTCGATCTCCGTCACTGCAGATGCCCTCAACAACCTCTCGGACGCCTCGAGCAATATCGTGAGCCTCATTGGCTTCAAGCTGGCAAGCCGCCCCGCCGACAAGGGCCACCCATACGGTCACGGTCGCTTCGAGTACCTGGCCGGCATGGCTATCGCCATGCTCGTCGTTGCCGTCGGCATACAGCTCGCCTGGCAGTCGATCGGCAAGATAGCCACCCCTTCTCCTGCTGACTTCAACGCGCTCACCGTCACCATGCTGGTCCTCTCCCTTGTAGTCAAGTTTTTCATGGCCAGCCTCAACCATAGGCTCGCACGACGCATCGACTCTTCGGTCCTCGAGGCGACGGCGCAGGACTCAAGAAACGACATGATCGCAACCGGGGCCGTCCTCGCTGCCGGCATCATCTCCTGGTTCTGGCATGTCGAGCTTGACGGATGGGCGGGTCTTGCGGTCTCCGTCTTCATCATCGTGAGCGGCTTTACGATTCTTCGAGATACCATCGACCCCTTGATGGGTAGAACTCCACCTGAAGACCTGGTGAGACGCGTGCACAAGAAGATCCTGAGTTACCCGGGCGTCCTCGGCACGCATGACCTCATGATCCACGACTACGGACCCGGTCGGCAGTTCGCAAGCGCCCATGTCGAGATAGCCGCAGATACCTCCCTGCGCAGGAGCCACGCCCTTATCGACAGCATAGAGCAGGGCCTACGTGAGCAGGAGAACATCAGCTTTGTTCTGCACTGCGACCCCGTCGAGGCCAAGGATGATCGCACCGATCTGCGCAACTGGATAGAGGGGCGCCTCCAGAGGATTGATCCGGACCTCACGGTGCATGATGTCACGTCGGTTTGCCGCAATGACATGACGCAGGTCTCGCTCGACTGCCTGAAGCCCGAGCGCCTGGCGCTCTCGGACGAGGAGCTGCGTAGTACCATCACCACTATCGTTCGTGAGCGCCTTCCCGGGGCCGAATGTCACATCACCATCGACACAGGCTTCGTCTCGCCAGCAGGATAGCGCCCGAGAGGCACGGCCATCGTGAGACGCTGGCAGCGGGATGCGTCCAGCGGGGCGCGGCCACCTTTTGGTGCGCACTCGATGACGCCGAGTGGCACGCACGTCGTGCACTCAGTGGCGTCGAGTGGCACAGCGGCTGACAAACGCGCAGGTACCGAGACATTCAGCACCACTCGGTGACGCCGAGTGGCACGCACGTCGTGCACTCAGTGGCGTCGAGTGGCACAATGCGTACGCACCAACCCAGCTCCATGGCCGAGAGGCCTTCTCAACATCCACCGTTGGCAAGGATCTCTCGTCTTAGCTCAGGACCTCGAGCATAGCCTGGCATCCCATCCTCACATCACGATAGGTGGCATCGAAGTCTCCAGTATACCAAGGGTCCGCAACGTCGCGGTCAAGGCCTGCCCACGAGAGCAGCTTGCTCACCTTACCCTCTGGGTCCCCCCGCAGGATGCACTCCAGCCCCCAGGCATTCTCCTCATCCATGATCACGATATGGTCGAAGCGGCCGTAGTCTGCCAGCGTCACCTGTCGTGCGCGGTGATGGCCGCACGGTATGCCCAGCTCACTGAGCTTGCGTCGCGTGCCAGGATGAACGTCGCTGCCAATGTCCTCCCGACTTGTCGCGGCAGAGTCGATATGAAAGTCATCGGCAACGCCGGCCTTGTCAACCAGGTACCTCATCACGCACTCGGCCATCGTCGAGCGACAGATGTTGCCATGGCACACGAAGAGAACTCGTATCATGTCGGCTTCCTTCCTGTATCGCTTGCACACCGCACCCCCCCTCAGAGAACGACATGATGCCCGACTTCGTCGATCCTATTCGTCCAGACGTACCCGTCAAAGCCATCCGGCACGTCACCTAGACTACCCGGCGTGTCGAAGCCCTCAGAGAGTCCCCCATCCCCCGCCACCAGCTCCACGCGGACGTTTGCCGTATCCATCCTCTCCATGAACCTGTTCGGCCAGCCCCACAGGAGACGAGCGTAGCGTAGGGGAATGCGCAGCTCGGTATTTCTCATGTCCTTAGGGACGCATCCGGTCCAGCCTATGAGCTCGTACTCGACCAACGCCTTGAGCATCGTGTTCTTGGACAGGAGCTTCAGATCCTTGCTGCAGGTCCTGAGGTATGCGACGCCCTCCTCACTGGCACAGCAGATGCTGAGTCGTGCGAGGCGCTCTGGCGAGAGTCCCTTGAGCCTCTCCCACAGCACCCTATAGGTTTCTGCCTTTCCATCCTTGACTTCGATCACGAACTCCCTGTCCGGGAAGGTCGCCAGCACCTCGTCCATCGTCGGCATGAGGCCCACGCCCTTGCCGCGAAGCGGGTAGGTCTTGCCACCGTCGGCCGTATAGCCAAAGCCCACGTCCATCTGCCTCAGCTCGGCCATCGTGTAGTCCTGGACCTCGCCCTCCATGCCGCAGCGATACACGAGCGTCGAGTCATGAAAGACGGCCAGTTGTCCGTCCTTCGAAAGCTTTACGTCAAACTCCACCGCATCTGCACCGAGGTCGAAGGCAGCACGCATAGAGGGGATGGTGTTCTCTATGTAGCCATGCCTCGGCTCATCGATCATCGCGGCCGTGTTGCTGTCCCAGCCAGCCTCAGACTCATCGAAGGTCTGCGCAAGGCCCCTATGTGCAAGGAGCCGATAGGTTCCCGCCTGGCCATGGTAGAGGAGGTTCGTGTTGTTCAGCCACATGAAGCCGATAAGCAACAGGATGAGGATGCGCCTCCTATGCCTCCATATACGCCTCTTCCCCACGTCCTTACCCTCACATCCCTGCCCCTGACCATCAGGCCGCCGTCCACTGCGTTTACGTGCCTCGCGCGTGCGCCTCGGATGTAGTATAGCCCTGACGGGCGAATCGACGGGCACATCAACACGACAGGCATCTTGGGAAAAGGTGTCGTGGGCACCTAGATGAGCCTCAACCCCCTGCAGGGGCAGTGGCGCTCGCGCATGCGCTTGATCCCGACGCCCCGGGTCACCCAGGGCCGTGGCCCCAGGTAGTACACACGAGGTGATGGACACAAGGTGGCCTAAGCGTATCGCCCACTGGACAACCCGCCCTCAGCCCCCGAGGAGCAGGCGCACGAGGCCGCCCACGCCGCCCCAGGAAAGCCCCAGGGCGCGCGCCCCCAGGTACAGGGTCCCGTAGGCACCCATGACGACGCCGACGAGGTAGAAGGAGAGGCGCGAGCGCCAGGTCGGGGGCAGCAGGCGCGAGGGGTCGCGCGGGTCCACCCAGAGGGTCGCGCGGGTCCCCTTCCCGATGCGATTGAACAGGAGCGCGAACCGCACGAACCACTCCCCGATGACGTCCGCCGCCGTGTGCGTCACGCCCCCGTACGACCAACGCCAGCCGAAGGACCAGGAGCCGGAGCCCGGGCCGCCGCTCCTGACCTCGACCACCTCCCCCTCCACCGGGACCCAATGGAGCCTGCGCCAGGCGATGTGGGCGGAGAGGGCCAGGGAGAGCGCGGACCAGAGGGCCATGGCGACGGCGGAGGAGGAGCGCGGCGCGATGGCGAAGATCACGTACAGGGCGAGCGAGAACCACCCATACAGGGCAAGCAGCGCGTTGTCCATCAGGCGGCCCTCCCCGGGTCTGGAGCGGGCGACGGAGTGCCGGAACCGCAGAGGCGTGAGGACGAGGCCCTCGTACACATTATCGCACCTGGCTTCCCGCCTCCCCCGCCCGGGGAGACGAATCGTTGGGACAGGGGTGCGGGGGAGCGCGCAGGCAGGCCCCCCGACACACGCCATCGTAGCGCGCCCGGGCGAGTGGGGCAAGGCCCACGGCTCACCACGTGACCAAGCCCGCGCAGGTCACGGCCATGGCCACCCGTCACTCCCGGGAAGCCACAGATGAAGGCCGGCGAAGGGCATCGCGAGGGCCGGCCCGGTCCTCGCGCGGCTTCCATCGGGGCAAGGCGAGGCCCCGTCTGTGCCGCGTGCCGTGCGACGAGGAAGGTGCGGGAGCGCCCTCACAGGCGCGACCACCACAGCTCCACGCAGGCCGCGGTGGCCCCGATCGCGAGCAGGGACTCGAGCGGGTGGCTGACCATGAGGGAGAGGAGGCGCATGCCGGGCTCCCACCGCCAGCCGAGATTGCCGAGGCCGACGGAGAGCACCACGGGGGCCCAGAGGAGGTACACGGCGAGTCGCTCCCTCCAGCTCGGCGGGAGCAGGCGCGAGGGGTCGCCGGGGTCGACCCAGAGGGTGTGGGCCCGCCCCCTCGACCTGGGGGCGTCCAGGAACGCCGGTATCAGGTCGCTGGCCTCGTACTCCCTGCCCCCGAGCGTCCAGCGCCAGTAGTAGGTGGTGGACACAACGCGCATCTCTCTCGTCTCCACGCGCTCGTCGACAAGCCACCCCCCGACCGGCTCCCAGCGCAGCCTGCGCCACAAGATGGTCGCCGCGAGCACGAGGGCGAGGGCGCCGTCGGCGAGGCAGGCCGCCCCCCTCCCGGACGAGCCACCCCCCAGGAGCTCCAAAGAGGGCAGGAGCATCACCGTGAACGTGACGAAAGCATACAAGGCGAGCAGGATGTTGTCCATCAGGCGACCCTCCTCAGGCCGACGGGCGGATCGGGAGGCGGAGCTGGCGTGGAGGCGCCATGCGGGCCAACCCAAGCGGACGGCGACATCGGCTCCAGGGAGAGGGAGAGGTCAGGCTCCTCGCCGGACGGCACGCGGACCCACTTGCTGGAGGCGGGCCGGTAGCCCTCGGCCTCGACCCTCACTTGCCACCAGCCCTCGGGGACGTCCCAGGAGAAGGACCCCCGGGCGTCGGCCGCGAGCGGGTTCTGCTGCCCGTACGGGGACGCGTCCCACGGCTCGGGATCCGCGTCTGGGGTAGGCCTGCACCAGAGCGTCACCCTGGCGCCGGGGACGGGCTCCCCCGTGCCCGCGTCGCGGACGCCGCCGGAGGGGTCTCTGCGGGCGGCGGACCCGGGGTTCCGCCTCTCATACCACAGCAGGTCCCGGATGCCGCTGTCGCCGGCCCGGCCCGTGGCATGCGGGACGAGCTGGATGCCACCCATCAGGCGACCCTCCCCGGGTCTGGAGCGGG
>ERZ773083.2924-NODE-2924-length-10161-cov-9.785078_pt1 | contig 10161 bp, 11 predicted proteins | sample MGYA00511465_ERZ773083 | MGnify/ENA primary metagenome ERZ773083 (study PRJEB29015, sample SAMEA2738001) | human oral metagenome | biome: human oral; feature: human-associated habitat; material: dental | place: China | collected 2060 ... | reverse complement strand
TGGGGCGGTAGCGCACCTTGTAATAGTGCGCTTCATGGGCGAACACATACTCGCCCGACGCGCCCCAGATCGGCTCTAAGATGACGCCCGGCCAGAAATCCTTGAGAGAAAGCCCCGGTTCGGGATTTTCCCCCAGATACTCTTTGGCGATGCTGTTCGTCCAAGCGATGCGCCCCTCGGGGTTGACGATGACGACTGCCTGCGGCAGACGCTCGATCGCGAAGTTCGTCACCTCGCTGACGTTGCGCACGACGTCGCGGCAGTAGGTGTCAAAGGCGAGCTTGCGCGCCCGGCAGCGCTCGCGCGCGAAGAGCGCGACGAGCAGCCAGACGACGAAAGCGATGGAAGCTACATACGTGTTGTAATAAGACAGCACCAACACGAGTGCCAGCAAAGTGGCGAGATGGACGCAGGCGTCCACCCACGCCGACAGATTTCGGGGCAAGAAAGCCACCTCCTATGAGATTGGAAAATGCCGATGGGACGGCATCTCCTAGCGCCGACGGCTGAAGCGGCGGCGGTAGTCGAAGTACATATCGAAAAGCCCCGTAAAGGCGATGAGCTGCATGAGAAATGCGCTCAAAACAGCGAAGGCGACGATCGTCCAGCGCCAGAAGCGTCCGATCTTCCAGTGATCGGCCACATACCACAAGAGCGAAAAGCCCTGGATGAGACCTGCGAACGTCGCAATGATGTCGCCGTTGAGCGATGCTTCGTAAAGAAGCGGGATGTGGCGCGTGCCGCCCCAGTAAAGCCCCACGAGGGAAAAGCCGAAGAGGAAGAGGAAGTAGACGGAAAAGCGCCACTCGCGAAACGGCGGCAAGGACGGCATCTTCTGGCCAATACGAGAGAACAGGACGCCCGCGGCGACGAAGTTCACGAGGACGGCGAGAGCCGACTCCACGACGAAGATCGTCGGCGCGATCAGAGAGACCGTCTCGACGAGCGAGGCGACCTGCTTCTCCAAAGCCTGCGTCTCGGCCGGCGTAAGGCTGCCGCTCGACTGCATGGCAGAGCCGAGCCCCTGGTACGACTCGCGCACAGCTTCGATAAAGGGCGCCAGAGGGTCAACGCCGAAGATGAGCGCTGCAAAGAGCAGCGAGACGAGCGTGCCCGAAAGCGAGATCACGAGCCCCCACTTGATGAGGCGCACCGCCTCCCATTTGCGGCGAAGGCCGAATCCTAGGAAGAACGCCAGCGGCACGACGAGAAAAAGCGTATGCAGTGCCCCCAGAGCGCCGAGCACGGCATAGTAGAAACCTGCCGCAAGGACGACGCCGGGCACGGCGTAGCCGTAGCCGTGGCGCACGATCAAGACGACCAGCGGCGCCGTCCAGCCCAGAAGAAAGACTACGCCCAAAACCGGCAGAAACGGTGCGGCAAGCGCAAAGAGAAACGCCATGATAAAGAGCGCCCAGCGCTCCTGCCCCGGCGAGATCTGTCGCATCGTCATAGTTCATCCTCTCTGCATCAAGCCGACGCCCTTTTCAAGCCGCGGCTATTTTTGTCGTGATACCCTATTATAGCAGAAAAGACGGCGATTGTTAAACATTATATACGGACGGCTCTTTGGCAAGGAAGCGGAAGAGATTTTCAATGGATTGCTTCCCTGCTGACTATCGCGAGAAAATGATGTTTTGCGCAGCGCAAGAAGAAGGGCGCCGTCGGCTGACGGCGCCCTTCTTCTTGTTGTTTGTTTCCCCGCTATCCTTGCAATTTGCGCCAAAGCGTGCTGCGGCTGATGCCGAGACGAGCGGCGGTGCGCGATTGGTTCATGCCTTCCTCTCGCATCACTTCGCGCAAGATGTCCCGTGTGATTTTTTCCAAGGATTGGCGCAGATTGAGAGAGACTGGAGAGGCAAGCGGCAAGTTTGTTGCTTCATCTCGTAAAACAGAGAGAACAATATCTTTTTTAATATAGATTTCTGTACTTAAGATCACGCATTCTCGGATTACGCGCTTGAGCTGATCGAGATTATATTTCCAATCGAAGTCTTGCAGCAGCTGCATGGCATCGTCACGAATCCCTATGATTTGTCGGCCGAGATTGCTGTTGAATTCATTGATGTATAAGGATGCCAGCAGGGGAATATCGCTTTTTCTTTCATTGAGCGATGGGATAGTTAAAATGGAGGCGTTAAGGGTGTTCTTTATATAATCAAAGAGAAGTTTTCCGTTTTCCGACATCGGTTGTGTTGTTTCGCAGGAAAAGATCAAGAGGTGCCGTTTTGCGAGGCGGGTATCCTCCATATAGGAAGATAATTTTTTAGCTGACGTTTCGGACAGTTGATCGACTTCCTTGAAATAAATCGTGTAGCCCTGTTCAGTCAGCGGAGAATCGGCTTTCTCTAAGAGGAGGCGGAGATCTCTTTCTTTCAAGTGAGCGCATTCAACAATGAGAAAAGCTTTGGCGCATGACGGGCTGTTATGAAAAATCATGCGGGCAAAGGAGTTGCGCCCAGAGCCCTTTGCGCCTTGGATAATCAGGGGAAGCGCAGAGGAGCTGTAAGCTCTGGCCTTGGAAATCTGTTCGTTGTAACGAGGGCTTTCAGAGCGGAAATGCTCAAGCTGCAGAGTGAGCTCCCGTTTTGACTCGTAGAAAAAGGCATCTGGGGCAAGCTTGTTTGATTCGGAAAAGGGCTTGCTGCAAAAAACATGGTATGTTTTGTCAGAGGACTGAATTTTTTTTGCGTGTATGCGCCAGATGATGTTATCTAGCTTGTGGAAGGTGACGAGTTCCTCTGTTTTATGAAGTTGTTGAGATTCTTGCATGAATATTTCATGCAGCAGGGGAAGATTTTTTTCCACAAGCAGAGAATCTGTGGCTAGGATAGTTTTTCCTGTATTGTCATAAATGAACATGATGTCGGAGGAGCAGCGAAAAATCTCCTGATAGAGCCTGTTTCTTTCTTCAAGGGCGTGGAAGTTCCAATGCCAGTTTATGGCGTCGTCGAGTGCGGCATCGATGCTTTCCTGCCCGGATGTTACAAGGATTGTGTTGAAGCCGAGGCGTTTGGCGAGTCGTGTCGTTACGACGTCGCCGACGATCAAGGGATAGGAAGCTGAGTTTCTGCACGATGATTTGCAAGGAAGGGGATTGCGATGAAAAAGATTTTGACAGGTATTTTGATGTTGTTGCTTACGGGTTGTATACTGGTTGGCTGTGGTGGCAGCAAAGCTGCGGACGGGCAGGTTGAATTGAAGCTGGGACATATCCAGTCCGAGAATGACCTTTGGCAAAAAGGAGCGGAAAAATTTAAGGAAGAGGTGGAGAAAAAATCCAACGGCACGATGAAAATCACGATATATCCGAATTCTACGCTCGGCGGCGATCGTGATTTGGCAGAAGGAATGCAGATGGGAACCGTCGATTTCGCATTGATTGCCGGGGTGCTCGGCAATTTTGACAAGTCGATTTCCTTGTTGGAATTACCGTATCTGTTTGATAATCATGAACAATATGATAGGGTCGTAAACGGTGAAATCGGCAAGAAGATATCCGAGAATGTTTTGAAAAATTCAGGCATACGCATCCTGAACTGGTGGGATCGCGGCCCGCGCCAAGTCACTTCAAACAAGCCGATCAACACTCTCGACGATATTCAAGGGTTGAAGATTCGCGTGCCGGAGATTCCGGCGATGGTGGCGACTTGGCGCGTGATGGGAGCGTCGCCTACGCCGATGGCATGGAGTGAAGTCTACACGAGCTTGCAGCAAAATGTTATTGATGCGCAGGAAAATCCTGTTCCTTTCATCTACGGGGGCAGGATTCAGGAGGTGCAAAAATACATCGCGCTGACAGAGCACAAGTACGAGTATGTGACATTGGCGATGAGTGACAAAAAGTGGCAGCAGCTCACACCGGAGCAGCAAAAGATCATCCTGGAGGCAGCTCAGGCAGCTACGGAATACGAGAACAAGCTTGTTGTTGAGCAAAGCGGCAAGATGCTCAAGGAGATGGAAGATGGCGGATTGCAGGTTACGAAGCCGGACAAGGCTGCCTTTGCCGCGAAGGCGAAAACAGCGCATGAGGCATACGCCAAGACGGTAGACATGGAGCTTTATCGCGAGATATTGCAGGCGATTGGGCGGTAAGGTGCAGACGGCAGGGGATTGGCTCCGCTTGTATGAGGAATGTCGATTCCCTGCTGCTTTGAAAAGGAGACTGCCATGAAAAAGATCGATTCTGTCCTCAACAAAGCTCTTTATTGGCTTATTGCCAGTTTGATGTTCGCAATGGCTGTACTGATTTTTGCTCAGGTTTTGGCACGGTATGCCTTTGGCAATTCTTTGACATGGTCGGAGGAGGTGGGCCGGTATATTTTTGTTTGGATGTCTTTTTTGGGCATGGCGACAGCGATTCGGGAAAAGGCGCATGTTGCACTCGACATCTTGCTGCAGCATTTGACGGGGGTCTCGAAAAGGGCGGTTGTTCTATTCAATGGATTGCTTCTGCTTTTCTTGTCTGGATCACTGACGGCAAGCGGGTTTTTCCTTGTGCAGTATGGCATGTTGCAGAACAGTTCTGCTGTCCGACTGCCGATGCATTTTGTTTACGCTGTGATTCCTTTCAGCGGCGTCTTGATGTTCTATTATACTTTTCGAGAGATGGCAGAGACGTGGAAAAATGCGGGAGGTGGCAAGGTGTGATCGGTGCAATCTTGTTTGGCAGCTTCGCTCTTTTCCTCGTCCTCGGCATTCCTGTCGCGTTTGTACTGGCATTGGCTTCCTTGGGCGCGATCGGTTTTGCGGAATATCCTGTTTCCATATTTGCCCAAAGGCTGTTTGCTGCTCTCGATTCGTTTCCGCTCATGGCAATCCCGCTTTTTATGCTGGCAGGAACTCTGATGAGCCAAGGCGGGATTACCCGTACGATACTTGATTTCGCGCTGGCCTTTGTGGGGAATATACGGGGGAGTCTCGCACATGTGGTGGCGATCAGCGGCATTATCATGGGCGGAATATCGGGTTCGGGCGTCGCAGATACGGCTGCTCTCGGCACAGTCATGGTTCCGGAGATGAAGAAGCGCGGTTACGATGTAGAGTTTTCGGCGGCAATGGTTGCTGCGGCAGGCAGCATCGGACTCATTATTCCGCCGAGTATTGCCATCATCATATATGGCGTGACAACACAGACGTCCATCGGGGATTTGTTTTTGGCGGCGGTCGTGCCGGGCGTGCTGATTGGCATGGGATTTCTCATTTATTCTGTCTATTATGCGCATAAGCATGAATACCCAAAAGAAGGTGGCAGCAGTTTTTCCGATAAGGCAAAACGCTTTCGCAATGCTGTGTGGGCGCTCGTCATGCCGGTTTTGATCATCGCAGGCATTCGCGGCGGCATTTTTACGGCGACGGAAGGCGGCGCCGTCATATCGGTATATGCGCTTTTTATCGGCATGTTTGTTTATCGAGAAATCAAAGTGCGAGATTTGCCGAACATCTGTTATAAAGCGGCTGTGAACACTGCGGTTATTTCCTCGATTATTGCGGCGACATCGCTCTTCAGCTGGCTGCTTTCAAGTGAACAGATACCGCAGGCTATCACCACAGCGTTGATCGGTATTACAGATAACAAGATACTGCTTCTGCTCATTATCAACGTACTGCTGCTCTTTTGCGGCATGTTTCTTGACAGCAGTCCGGCAATCATGTTGTTGGCGCCTATTTTGGCGCCGGTTGCGGTATCTTTGGAAATGAACTTTGTGCAGTTCGGCTTGCTCATGGTCATCAACCTCACCATCGGACTTTTGACGCCGCCTGTTGGCACGGCTCTTTATGTTTCAAGCAATGTGTCGAAGGTGCCGCTTGGACGTCTCAGCATGCGCATGATGCCTTTTTGGTGTGTGATGATTCTCGTCTTGCTGCTCATTACCTATGTTCCCGCCTTGACGAACTGGGTTGTGAAATAAGAAAGAAGGTTTGAGATGAAGGAAATGGAACTTTTGCTTGGATGTATTGGAGATGACTTTACGGGATCGAGTGACGCTGCCTCCTTTTTGGCAGAAGCTGGTCTGAAAACGATTCTTGTCAACGGGGAAATTGGCAGTTTGGCGGAGCTGGATGCTGAGGCGATCGTTGTCGCTTTGAAGACGAGGAGTGCGCCCCCGAAAGAAGCAGTGAAGGAAAGCCTCGCCGCCTTGCAGGCGCTTCAAGCGCGAGGAGCAAAGCACATTTACGTGAAGTATTGTTCGACTTTTGACTCCACGCGTGAAGGGAATATAGGGCCGATTCTTGACGCCTGCATGAAAGAGCTGGATGTTCCCTATACGGTTCTTTGCCCGGCATTGCCTGTCAATGGGCGAATCGTGAAGGATGGCGTACTCTTTGTCCATGGAACGCCTCTGGCGGAAAGTCCGATGAAGGATCATCCGTTGAATCCTATGTGGGCTTCGCGTTTGCAGGATCTTATGCGACCGCAAAGTGCGTATCCTTGCCTGGAAATTCCACATAAGCGTCTTGATGAAGCGAAGCCCGAAGAGATAGGCAGGGAACTTGAGCGTTTCCAAAAGGAGCATCCTCGCTTCTATGTAGTTCCTGATTATATGAATCAAGAACATGCAAGAAAGATCGCACAGGTTTTTTCGTCGCTTCCTCTTTTGAGCGGCGGTTCAGGTTTGCTGACGGAACTGGCTGAACAATATAAGGGGGGCAAATATACGGCAAAACCGCCGCAGAACAAAACGGAAGGGGCTGGAATCGTTTTTGCCGGAAGCTGTTCCGAGACGACACTGCGTCAGATAGCGACGTTTCAGGAAGCGGGTGGCAAGAGTTTCAAGATGAATCCCGCAGCATTGCGACAAGGCGCTCATTATCTCGAGGAAGTTTGGTCTTGGGCGAAAGAGCGCTTGGATCAGGAAGTGCTTCTTTATAGCTCCGATACGCCGGAAAATGTTCGTGCACATCAAGATGTCGCGGTTGCGGAACTTTTGGAGCAGGCGTTTGCCTGCTTGGCGAAAAAAGCGCGGCATGCAGGAGTCAAGCGGTTCATCGTGGCGGGGGGAGAAACCTCGGGCGCTGTGGTACGGGCGTTGGGATTTCCTGCATTTGTCATCAGTAAAAGCGTGGCTCCGGGAGTGCCGGTCATGATACCGACCGATGCGGAAAATATGCGCGTGGTATTGAAATCTGGGAATTTCGGACAGGAAGACTTTTTCCGACGTGCCTTGGATATGACACGGAGGTAGAAAATGGACAAAGTTTTGCAGCAAAAATTTGCGGATGCCATTTGGGTGGCAAAAAGCCTTTTTGAACGGAATAAAACGAGCGGTTCGTCAGCAAATATGAGTTTTCGCCATGGCGACAAATTCTTTGTCACGGCGAGCGGCACATGTTTTGGCAGATTGACACAGGATGATTTTGTCTGTATCGACAGCGGGAGGCATTTATGGGGGGAGCGGAAGCCCAGCAAGGAATTCCCGCTGCATAGGATATTGTTTCAAAAAAGCGAAACCATACAATGTGTCATCCACACGCATAGCACGTATTCTGTGCTGTGGTCTTGCTTGGATCATGAAACCTTATCGGATATTGTGCCCAATCATACGCCATACCTAAAGATGAAAGTTGGTCGCATAGGCTGTATTCCTTATGCTGCACCAGGCAGTCAGGAACTTTTTGAACTTTTCCGTGAACGAGTCCGGGAGAGTGATGGCTACATCCTGAAAAACCATGGCCCTATTCTTGGCGGGAAAAATATTCTTGATACTTTTTATGCCTTGGAAGAATTAGAAGAAAGTGCGCGTATCGCCTGGCTGATTCGAGAGGGAAAAAATGTATGCAGGAAGACATAGCTTTCATATAATTGTGTGCACAGGTTTTGATGTTTTGCGAATCACAACAGGAAGGGCGCCGTCCGCCGACGGCGCCCTTCTTCTTGCGCTGCGTAGCGTCACATGCCATAATCGCCGTAGTGACTGGCGACAGTCGGTTCTCCTCCATGCGAGGAGGTGATGCGCGTGACGCTTTACAATGAAAGTCCAAGAGGTCAAGTCCGAAGGACGCAGACCGATTGGCTCTTTCATGTAAGGCGGGTGGACATGGAACATGTCCAGCAAGTTCAAGTTTATGAAAAGCTGTCACTCCTGCTTGCAGCGCTTGCGCTTGCAGTCGACGTCACTTTTCATCTGCTTGATATGTAAGTAGAAAAAAGAACCGCAGCGCGGTTGCGGCGGCTCCTCTTTCAAGAACTAAAAATTCAAGGGAGAGACCGACGCGACCAAACGCCAGTCACTCTTCTTTTGGCATTATAGATTTTTTGTGTGTTCCTGTCAAGCAGGGCTGTCGATGACGGCACTGTAGGTCTGTCTCTGCTTGAAGAGAACGGTGTGACCATGAATCCCCCAAGAAGTCAAACCGAAAGCGCAGACCGATTGGCTAGGTTTCTGTAAGGAGGCGCACAATGTCCACAAAGTGGATGTTTGTGCGTGTAGCTTACCGTGATTATTTTTCGGAATCCTCGCGGAGTAGTATGGAATCGAGAAGATAATGTTCATGGTTGTCGATGTTCTTGTCATTCGGGTCGTAGTTCAGTTGAATGAACCAGGTTCCCTTTTCCGAAGAGATGACCAAGACATCGAAAATAGTGTCTGCTTCTTCGAGATTAGCTCGCATGGTGAGGTGTCGAGCAGGATGTCCGTCCTGCATCGTCGGTTCATTGACAAGGATCTTCAGGTTCTTTATACGAGAGTTTTTTTGATACGAATGGATAAAACCATCAATGGTCTCTTTCAATCCTTGTTCGGCAGGAACGTTGGTCTTGGCGTCGGGCGGGATGCGAAGGATGAGAGCGGACATCGGCAATTGTACGCCTGCATTCAAAAAATTCGCGTTGATGAATGTAGTGACTCCGGTGGCAAGTTCATAGACCGCGAATGGCTCGCCAAGAGGCGGCAGTTCCATGATGAGTTGCTCGTCGTGGGTGCGCAGAGCAATGGGCTCTAGTTCGAGCATCGACTCCGGGGTGATGGTCTCCCCTTCGGAAAGCGTGGATAAATCCTTGGGCATTTTCATGATTATCGGAGGCGGAGTCTGATTGCCCGACTCGGAATGTTCTGCTGCCTGTGTCGGTGCTGTATAGCTTTCCGTTAAGAGAAGCAGGGCGCAGATGAGTATGTGCATACGGAATTTTGGAATAAACATGGAATCCTCTTTTCTTGCAATGAAAACTTAAGATCTATAGAATTTATAGAATACGAACGGAAAATGCAGCGAGTGCAAAGACGCATTCTTTCACAAGAATTTGCCGTAGACTCGCTGCAATAGATCGTCAAAGTACTGCCGCTCTAATGCATATGTACTGTGTAGATCCAACGGCTTATTGATGGCGTCAAAAAAATGGACAGATCCCTGCAGCAAGGTGAGCAGCAGTTCCTTTTCTGGGACAAAAAAGCGCTTATTGTTCCACTTTGTATGCAATTTTATAAAACCTCTGTCATATTCTTCAAAGTCCATCTCCATTGGAGCATCTGGAAAGGACATGGAGGCTATTCCATCTTGCAGCAGTTTATCGATGGCGACGGCGAGGTAAACCCAGAGATAATTAAGGGAGTCCCATTCACGGAAGGTTAATATTTCTTTATCAAAATAGCTTAGCAGAATAGCGCCGTCTATATATTTTTTGTCCACATGCCTGGCAATCTTTTTGAGCTCCTTGGCGTCCGTTACATCGACAAACCATGCCGGATCGATATGGTTCAAATCGGATATGCGCACCTTGGGTCTGATGAGAAAGGATCTGCAGGTAAACATTTTGTAATATACTCACGCCTTAGAGAAAGCTGAAAAAGATATGAGCTATGCGATGATCTTTGACATCTTCGCATAGCCCTGTTGTGATACCCTACTTCATCAAACCGCCGGGGATGTCAAGGGTGGCGAAGTAGTCATCGAGAGTTTCGGCGCGGCGGATGAGTTCGACGCTGCCGTCTTCTCTTAAGAGCAGCTCCGCGCTTCTGAGCTTGCCGTTGTAGTTGAAGCCCATGGCGTGGCCGTGGGCGCCGGTGTCGTGGATGACGATGCGGTCGCCGATGTCGATCTTGGGCAGTTTGCGGTCGATGGCGAATTTGTCGTTGTTTTCGCAGAGCGATCCTGTAACGTCGTAGATATGATCGCAGAAGGCGTCTTCCTTGCCGACGACGGTGATGTGGTGATACGCGCCGT
>ERZ773083.2921-NODE-2921-length-10168-cov-12.681598_pt1 | contig 10168 bp, 10 predicted proteins | sample MGYA00511465_ERZ773083 | MGnify/ENA primary metagenome ERZ773083 (study PRJEB29015, sample SAMEA2738001) | human oral metagenome | biome: human oral; feature: human-associated habitat; material: dental | place: China | collected 2060 ... | reverse complement strand
TACAATTCGTACAAACAATAGTGAAGAAGGTATTAGAAAAATAGCAGAATTATGGGATGATGTCTTAACTGGGAAATTACCTCTTTTATCTGATGGAATAGTACCTATTTCACAATATAGTAATTATAAAAGTGATGAAAAAGGAGATTATGATATTAGTATAGTGGGAGTAGAGCATAATTTCTTTGAAGATATAGGAAAAGAAGTTGAAAAAGGTTTATATAAAAAATATGAAGTTGTTGATGAAAATGGCAGTGTTGAATTTTGTACAAAAAAAGCTTGGGAAAATGTTTGGAATGATACTCATTCTGGAGTATTAAAAAGAGCTTTTACAGTAGATTATGAAAGTTCTGTCCCAAAAGAATTTTCAAAAGACGGGAAAGCCCATTGTTATTTATATATAGCCATAGAATAAATATGGTTTAAAATTTCTTGTGAAATAAAAGAAATTAAAAATGGAGTTATTATCTATGATAAAAAAGCAGAAATATATAAAATTTTAGAAAAATTTAATATACCCTTTGAATTATGATGAGATAGAAAATGCTTTTGTAATTTATATCTATAAATAGAATATTAGGAGATTCTATGGATTATTTAAAAATACACAGTTATAATGGAATACATCTTGGACAACACATTAGTGAGTTTTATTCAACTTTGTTGCCTGAAAATATTTTTTTTCAAGGAATGAGTATATCTTATGTATTTCAAAAAGATAATAAACTTTGTTTAAAAAGAAAAAATAATGCTATTTGTGATGAAAATACAATTGCTTTTTTAGATATTGATATAGGTTGCATGCAAGTAGTTAGAATATATATTCTCAAAGAAAATAAAGAATATAAATTTTTAGATAGTATAAAAATAGGAACAATAATAGATAAAAATTTAAAAAATATATTAGAACTTGAATTAGAAGATTATGAAGGCTGGGATTTACCTAAGTATTATTCAAAGAAATATAAAGAACTTTGTTTAAGTTTTGATACTAATTTTAATAATGGAATAGAAACTATAAGAAAAATTTCATTTTCTTTGAATACAATTAATAGATTAGAATATTATAAGAAAATTAAAATAAAAAATATATTAGATTGTAAAAAAATAGAAGACATTTATGATTACTATTATGATGGTTCAGTTGTATGTAAAGAATTCAAAATTGACTTAAAGGATAAAAGAATATCATTTATGATTAATGAATATAAATTTACTTTTAATTTATTAACTGGAGAAATAAAAAAAATTTTTGATACAAAAAAAATGTTAGAAATAAAAAGAAGTTAAAACAAGTAAGTTATATTTTAAATCTTAAAGATTTCAAATTCAACATCTAAAAAAAGAAAGAATGATTAAACTTAGAAAATATAAGCAACATGGATATTAAAAAATTAGAAAAAAAACAAATATTTATTTGGTAACATTTGTTACAGATAAATAAAATAATATATGCTATAATCCCATAAAATTTAAAAAATATATATAACTTTAAGAAAAAATTTATTAAATAAATTACTAATAATTTAATCTTTTAGTTATATGTAAACTCTAATAATTAAGGAAACCTTGCTTTTAAAAAAATAATAAGTTCAGGAGGTATAATTTATGGGAAAAACTTTTAAATATTTATTTATAGCAATAATTGTTGGAGCAAGTTTATTTATATCAAAACCAGCATATTCATTTGCAGGATATGATTTTGATTATATTGGATTTCAAATAGAACAAGATACCCTAAAAAGAACATTTGATTACTATAACGAGGTTACTGGTACTAATGAGATTCTTGAAAAAAGTACAAATTCTAAAAATACATCATCTAAGGCAACAATAAAGAAGGCTAAAATAACTTTTAAATCAAATAGTGATTCAAGAGGATTAGATTATTTCGTTAATAGATATCCAGCAAATCAAAGAGAACAAGCAAGAACTTATTTTAAAAGTATACAAGATAGCTTTCCACAAGTAGCAAAATCTGTTGGAATACCTACAAATGATTTATCAACGGGAATGGCTGCTTTAGTTGCAGGGGCATATATGGCTTACAATAATGTCAGTCTTAATGATGACTATATGAAACCTTTACAAAAACAATTTAAAGAAGCATTTGAAAATATTCCTGATTATAATAAAATGAGTGATAGTGATAAAAAATATCTTTATGATCAAATGGTAATATTAGGAATGACTTTGGCAGTAACTCAATCTCAAAATCAACAAAATCCTAATGCTAAAACTACTGCTGAATTAAGAAAAGCTGGTAAAGAGGTTCTTGAAGGAATGTTTGGAGTAGATGCAAGTCAAATAAAAATTACATCATCAGGACTTTCTTTCTAAATATATTATATACTAATAAAAGAACATAATTCAGGAGGTAAATTTATGGGAAAAACTTTTAAATATCTATTTATAGCAATAATTATTGGAGCAGGATTGTTTATATCACAACCTGCAAAAGCAATTTATACTTTTGATGCATCAATGGGTTATCAGTATAGTCCAGAGATAATGAATACTGCAGGAAATTATTTGCTTAGTAGTATGGTAATAGATGACATTGGAAACGGAAAATACTCTTCAAATAAAAAATCTACTAAGTCTACTCCTAAAAAAGTAACAAAATCTAAAATAACTTTTAAGTCAAATAGTGATTCAAGAGGATTAGATTATTTTGTTAATAGATATCCTGCAAATCAAAGAGAAGAAGCAAGAGCCTATTTTAAAAAGATACAAGATTCTTTTCCTCAAGTAGCAAAATCTGTTGGAATACCTACAAATGATTTATCAACAGGAATGGCTGCTTTAGTTGCAGGGGCATATATGGCTTACAATAATGTCAGTCTTAATGATGACTATATGAAACCTTTACAAAAACAATTTAAAGAAGCATTTGAAAATATTCCTGATTATAATAAAATGAGTGATAGTGATAAAAAATATCTTTATGATCAAATGGTAATATTAGGAATGACTTTGGCAGTAACTCAATCTCAAAATCAACAAAATCCTAATGCTAAAACTACTGCTGAATTAAGAAAAGCTGGTAAAGAGGTTCTTGAAGGAATGTTTGGAGTAGATGCAAGTCAAATAAAAATTACATCATCAGGATTATCTTTTTAAAATAATATTAATAAAAAATTTAAGCTAATAATTTGCTTAATTTAGAGAATTCTTTTAAGAATAAAAGCTTAAAAGAGTTCTCTTTTTATTAATAGATATATAAAATAAAAAAATTAGGAGTAAAAATGAATAAAAGAATAAATTCATTTACTTTGCATATTTTAGCTATGATATTTATGCTATCTGATCATTTATGGAATATATTTTTCCCCAATCAAGTATGGTTATATGTAATTGGAAGACTAGCTTTTCCTATTTTCGCTTTTATGATAGTAGAAGGTTTTTTTAGAACAAAGAATAGAAAAAAATATTTAATTCGTATTTTTTTCTTTGCAATTATTTCAGAAATTCCATTTAACCTTTTCTCAAGTCTTGCAATAAGAGAAGTTATAATGTTATTCTATCCTTATAATAATGTACTCTGGACTTTTCTAATTGCTTTATGTGGATTAAGTTTACTTGAAAAAATAGAAAAATCAAAAAAATTAAATAAAATAATAAAGTTTATTGGAAAAATTATTATAAATTTTATCTCTATTATGATGGCATATCTTATAAAAAGTGATTATCTTGGATATGGAGTTATAACTGTTTTAATATTCTATTTTTTTAGAGAAAAAAATTATAGAAATATATTCTTTCAAGCTGTATTCATTGCTATTTTAAATATATTTATTATGCCTGAATATGAGTTTCCATTTAATTTTTTTGGAAAAGAGATATTTATAAAAGTTCAAATATTTGCTTTATTCTCATTACCTATAATATGGCTTTACAATGGGAAACAAGGTATTTACAATAATTTTATAAAATATATGTTTTATTTCTTTTATCCTTTACATCTATTATTGATAGTAGCAATCTATCTTTATTATGAAAAAAGTTCTAGTTTTTCACCATTTTAGAATTTAGAGTTTATCAAAAAATTAGGAGGCTTTATGAAAAAATTTATACTATTTATTTTAATAGCAATTGTAGTTACAACAAGCTATGGATTTTTTAACTTTGATGAAAAAAATGATAAGAAAGAAGTAACATCTGCTTTTGAAAATTATATAAATGCAGCACAAAATGAAGATGTAAAAACAATTCATGAGTATCATATTATATGGAGGAATGTATGGCGTACTTCACAAGAAAGTTACAAATATCTTACTTACAAAATAAATGATGTAAAAATAATTAATGAAAAAAATGAAAATGGAAAAAAATTAAAATTTGCTTATGTGAATGTTTCATTAAAATATCCTGATTTAAATTATGCAATGTCAAAATTTTATAAAGACAAAGATTTTAATTCATTAGTGAAAGGAAAAAGTACTTTTACACAAATGGAAATAATAGAAAATGAAGTATCAAATTTTTTAAAAAATGAATTAAAGAAAAATGATATAAAATATATAGAAAAGAAAATGACTGTAAAATTTGAATATATTTTTCCAATAAATAGATGGAGAATTCCAGAAGAAGAAAATGTAGAATTTTTGAATATTCTTTCACTTGATAATTATAAAATAAAAGGAATGGAAAAAACAATAGGTGAAATTGCAAGAACACCAATGGGAAATGAGAATAGAGAACTTCTAATTAAAGAAAAGGAAGCTGAAATAAAAAATAAAACAGCAAAAATAGATGATTATAAATTACTTTTAATTTTTTATTCACCAGTAAATAATCCTGATAATTATAATTTTGAAAGAATAGCAAAAGAATTTATAAAGAATTTTCCTGATTATCCAGAAGCTTACTTTATTATGGCTGATTTTTTATTCCATACTTCACAAGATTATCAAGAAATTTTGAATTATACACAAAAGGGTATTGAGGCATATAAAAATGTTGATATAAATAAATATCCTGAATTTACTTATGAAAATAGCAGAAATCATCCAATGAATGAATTATATGTAAATATGATAGAGGTTTACTTGAAAAAAGGTGAAAAAGATAAAGCAATAGATGTATTTAATAAAAATAAAAAGATTATAAAATATTGGATGCCTCCTGCAAATTATGCACAGCTTATAAAAAAATTAGGAGTAGAGTGGTAGGAGGTTTTTATGACTGATAAATTTAAAAATTATGTGGATAATATCCAAGAAAATAATATTAAAAGTTTAATAATTTCACCACTTATAGTATTAGTCATTGCACAAATACTAAGTATTTTTCTTGAAATGGCCTCTTTTTTTATAACTACTTTTACATCAAGAATAATGTATAACCCTACTGATTATGATACTTTAATTTCAGGAACAAGTTTTCCAAGTTTAGTAGTTTATACTTTACTTTTACTTGCTATTATATTTTTAGTGAAACAAAATTCTAATATCAAATTTAGTGAAATTGGTGTTAATGGAGGAAAAGGAATAGAGTATTTTTGTTATGGTTCTCTTATAGGAGCATTTATAGTAATGATAATATTTTATTTACTTTACTTTTCAAATTCTATATTATTTGAGATAAATAAAAATATTGTATATACTGATATTTTTAGAATTTTTTTAATCTTTTTTATACTTGCATTAGCCGATCAAATATTAGTTAGAAATTATCTATTAACTTTTTTCACTAAAATGATGGGAATAAGAAATTCTGTTATTTTAATAAGCACTCTATTATTTTTAATTTGTTTTTCAGTAGCAAAATGGTTTAAAATACCAGATATAGAAACAGTAATTTATTTAATTAATATTTTTCTATCATATACTCTATTTTCTTTAATTTATTATTTCTATGGAAATATGTGGCTATTAGTTGGACTTTCAGCTTTTAATAATTTTTTTCAAGTAGTGGTATTTGGTTCAAGATTAGATACAGTCTATGCTATAAATCCATTGATAAAATTAAAAATTATTGAAAAATATAGTCTATTGAATGGTGGAAATTATGGTTTTGAAGCTGGTATTTATTATACAACTTTATATTTATCTGGAATATTATTTATGATATATAAAATAACATCAGAAAAGCAAACAGAAGAAGATATATGGTTAAATTAAATTACTAAAATATTTTGGGAGGATTTATGAGAAAAAATTTTATTTTAGTTACATTTTTATTTTTATTCATCAATATTTTAGGCTTTGCAAATGAAAAAAGTAAAGATATAGATGTTATTTCAATTTTAGATAAAGAAAGAGAGGCATCCTATTTTATTTTAAATTTTTCTTCATTTACTGAATCAAAAGAAATTATGGATTATATAAACACTAATATTAATAAAAAAGGAAGTGCTACATTTATTTTTAATACAAAAGGTATTTTTGATGAAAATGGAAAAGCCATTTATCTTGAAGAAAATACTGATTTTGATGAAAATAATTCTTATAAAATTTCAATAAAATATAAAATAGAAAGTCTAAAAAATAAATCTGGAATTTATATTGATAGTAATATTTCTTCTCAAAATGAAAAAAATCAGTATAAATACAGTATAGAGTTTAATAAAAAATTTTCTGTTAGTGATTTAATGAATATCTTTAGCGGAAAAGAATTTCCTAATATTACTGATACTAATTCTACTGCAATAAAATCACTAAAAAAAGAAATTCTTTATAATAATATATTAATTTTTAAAACTGATTATCAAAATAAAAAAGGAATCACAACTATATATGAAAATGGAAAATATAGAAAAATAATTTACAATTATACTGATGACTTAAATGGAACTGTAAAAGAATATGATACAAATGGAAAATTAATATCAGAATTTATTTTAAAAGATGGAGAGGTTATTGAAAAATGAGAAGAAAAAATTTTATTATAATATTGTTATTTATATTTATTAATATTTTAAGTTTCTCAAATGAGAATCTACCTACTGTAAATACAAGTATTAATAGTATGAACCCTGTTTATGATGAATCATTAAAAGAATATAAAATAAAGTCAGAAAATACAGATTTATTTTATAACTATATTAAAAAAATGATTAGTGAAAAGCGAGTAGCTACTGCTTATACTAAATTGGAGAAAGGTGAGTTAATTGCTAGTGATGAAAATAATAATATTATTTTTATAGAAAAGTTGCCTGAAAATATATCTCAAAAAACGACTTATTTTGAATCAAAACAAGTATATCAAGTAAAGAATGGAAAAATGTTAGTAAATACTGATTATGTTCTTGACTCTGATGGAGAAAAAACAAGAATTATATCTGAAACTTTATTAAAAAAATCTATAAATGGGAAAAATATATTTGGAATTATAGATTTAATGGGAGATTTAAGTATTTCATTAGAAAAAACTTTCACCAATGTAGAAACTTATAAGTCAATGATCTATGATGAAAATGATAAATTAATTTTTTCTGCAACTTATAAAAACAAGAAGATAGAAGCTGAAAGTGAAGTAGACAATAGTTTTATGAAAATGACTTATACTTTTGAAGATAATAATTTTACCAAAGGAACCATAAATATATATATTGATAAGAAGCTATTAGCTACTGTAAAAGTTAAAGATTCTCTTCAAGATGGTGAAATGAAAATGTTTTATCCAAATGGGAAAGTTATGGGAACTTCTACTTTTAAAAATGGAAAATTAAATGGAATCTCTAAAGTATTTTATGAAAATGGAAAAATTATGACAAAAATGAATTTTAAAGATGATGAACTTGAAGGTGAAGCAATTCTGTATGATGAAGATGGAAAAATTATAACCAAACAATTTTATAAAAATGGAGAAGAAGTGATTAAGCAATGAGAAGAAAAAATTTTATTTTAACTATATTAATATTTTTGTTTATTAGTATTTTAAGTATTGCAGTAGAAAATCCTACTACTTTATCTGATAGTTTAGGTTTAGTTGACCCTGCTTACCAAGAAGCATTAAAAGACTATAAACCAAATCTTGAAAATATTGATAAAATATTTAACTATATAGAAAAAAATATAAAAGAAAAAGGAAGAGCAATTTTTTATTCTAAGTTAGAAAAAGCAAAAAGTGAAGTAATTGTTACAGATGAAAATAATAATATTATCTATATTGAAAAAATGCCAGAAAAGCTGATAGAAATGACATCAAATCTTGAAATGAAGCAAACATATGAATTAAAGAATGGAAAAACTTTAGAATATTCAGAAATGAATACAGAGATGCTTGGAAAAAAAGTTAAATTGAAATCTGAAACTTTAAGAAAAATAAAAATAAACAAAAAAGATGCAATTAAAGTATTAGGTTCACTAAATAATTTGAATAATCCAAGCTATAATGTTTATTCCAATATTGAATATTCTAAATTTGAAGTTTATGACACAAACAATAATTTACTTCAAAGAATGAATTATAGAAATAATAAAATGACAATAGAACAGGAAGTAGAAGGAAATAAAGTTAAAATGATTTATCTTTTTGATAATATTAATACTATGAGTGGAAGATTAGAAACATATATAAATGGAAATTTAGTTAGTGTTATGCAAATAAAAAATTCTATTCCTGAGGGTGAAGTAAAAATGTTTTATCCTAGTGGTAAATTATTATCTACATTTTATGTAAAAAGTAATAAAATGGATGGTCCAGTAAAAACATATTATGAAAATGGGAAAATACAAGGAATTTATAATATAAAAGATAATGTTCTAAATGGAGAAGCTATTGAATATGATGAAAATGGAAATGTTGTAGAAAAAGTTTTATATAAAAATGGAAAAATAGTAAAATAATAAATAAAGGACTATTACAAATTGATTTTAAACTTGTAATAGTCCTCTTATTATATTTATGTATCTTTTCTAAAATGACTTCTACCAAACATCCTTACTAAGACATACATTAAAATTCTTTTATATTTTTTTACATTCCATTCTACCATAATCTCTAAGAATATTTTATCAGCTTCAGCCCTTGTAACATCAATTTTGCATTGACTTGAATATAACCAATCATGTACAACTGCTGCTCTTCCATGTTTACCATATGTATTTATAATATTTCTAAAAATCTTAGGTACTGATGCATAATCTGTCCTAAAACCTTTTGGAACAACTACAAGTCCCTTTGATGTTTCATAAGAATATTCTTCTAAAACTTCCCAATATTTATCATCAATTGGGCATGTATTTAGTCTACTTTTTTCCATAATCCCCACTCCCTTATCTTAATCTAAAATTATTGAGATATACTAGAACTTAATTGAAGATAATTCTTTTGAAAAATATTTTAGTTGTTAATTAATTGTAAAAAATAGATATATTTAAAGCATTTTATAATATAATTATAACTCTTTTTTATTACGATTTCAATTATTAGATAAAGTATTTTTTAGTTAACAAATAAATATTTTATAGGAAATTTATAAGAATTATGCTATAATATACCGTTAAAATATATAAATTAAAGGATTGATTACTTTGGAAAGAATAATAGTTGTAAACAAACCAAAAGGAATAACTTCCTTTGATGTTATAAGAAAACTTAAAAAAATCTTAAAAACTAAAAAAATAGGGCATACTGGGACTCTTGACCCATTGGCAACAGGAGTTATGCTTATGTGTGTTGGAAAAGCCACTAAACTTGCAGCTGATTTAGAAGCTAAAGATAAAGTCTACATTGCAGATTTTGATATAGGTTATGCAACAGATACCTATGACATTGAAGGAAAAAAAATAGCTGAAAATATTATTGATGTTTCAAAAGAAGATTTGGAACAATCTATAAAAAAATTTATAGGTAATATAAAACAAGTTCCTCCAATGTACTCTGCTATCAAAATTGATGGAAATAAACTTTATCATTTAGCAAGAAAAGGAATTGAAGTTGAGAGACCTGAAAGAGATGTCACTATTGAATATATTAATCTTTTAGATTTTAAAGATAATAAAGCTAAAATAGAAACAAAGGTATCAAAAGGTTGCTATATAAGAAGTTTAATTTATGATATAGGACAAGATTTAGGAACTTATGCAACTATGACAGCACTTCAAAGAAAACAGGTTGGAGATTATTCTTTGGAAAATTCATACAGTTTAGAACAGATTGAAGAAATGATTTTTAATAATGATTTTAATTTTTTAAAAACTATTGAAGAAATTTTTTC
>ERZ773083.2920-NODE-2920-length-10169-cov-4.825292_pt1 | contig 10169 bp, 10 predicted proteins | sample MGYA00511465_ERZ773083 | MGnify/ENA primary metagenome ERZ773083 (study PRJEB29015, sample SAMEA2738001) | human oral metagenome | biome: human oral; feature: human-associated habitat; material: dental | place: China | collected 2060 ... | reverse complement strand
CGATCAAGGACGTGACAGAGACGCAGCTCCTGCGTCTCCTCGGCAATACGCCGCTGCAGGTGGAAGTAGACTTTATCTATACGGAGTCCTACGTCCCAACGCATACGTCGCGTGCTTATCTTTCGGAGTTCTATGGAACCTTTGCCGAGGTGCGGCATAAAAAATATGACGGCTTCATCATTACGGGGGCTCCGGTTGAGCAGTATGCCTTTGAGGAGGTTGCATACTGGGATGAGGTCGCTGAGATCATGCAGTGGAGCAAGAAGCATGCCTACTCGACCTTCCATATCTGCTGGGGGGCACAGGCAGGACTGTACTATCACTATGGGATACCAAAACACTGGACAGAGAAAAAAATCTTCGGCGTCTACGAGCATCACCTCTGCGTGCAGCACGAAAGTCTCCTGCGCGGCTTTGATGACGTATTCTATGTGCCGCACTCGCGTCATACGGAGACACGCCGCACCGATGTCGATGCCGTGTCCGAGCTGGACGTTCTCGCCGAGGGGGACGCAGGGGTCTACATCATCGCAAATTTGCGGCGGCGGCAGTTCTTCATCACAGGGCATGCCGAGTACGATCCAATGACACTGAAGGCGGAGTATGACCGCGATCTCGCGGCGGGGATGAACCCCGATATTCCGCGCAATTACTACCCGGATGATGACCCGAGCCGCCCGCCCGTCGTACGCTGGAGGAGTGTTGCTCATCTGCTCTTTGCGAACTGGCTCAACTATTACGTCTATCAGGGGACGCCGTATGAGCTGGACAGCCTCGATAATGCGGATGAATGAGTGCCCGGTCATGACGATATTCGCCTATGATTATTGTATCGTGCTGGTGATAGGACAATGTACCTAAAAGCAGAATGTTCAGCCAAAATTCAGTTTTTGAGACTACCATAAAGGAGATTCATTAGAAAACAGTTCGATGGGAGCGATCGATTTGCAGAAACGATGGGGTGCGGCACTCGCTGTCGGTGCCGTCCTTCTCATGGGAATCCGTCCGGCAGAGGCAGCGGAACCGATTCCAAAACACATTTATGAATGGGTGCAGTCCACGGAACGACAGGGCTACTATTTCAATAAGGAGTACATCCAATACGCCGCCGATGCACATGGATACATTGATCTCACGAAGATCCTTGTACCGACGCTGCGTGTCTATGACAATATTCAGATTCAGGATGTTGTCTCCAAGCGGCGATGGCGCATGCTCCCGCTTGACGGATATGGTGATCTCTCAGGGGCAGCGGAGTACCTTCTGATCGATCTGCGGGCAGGCACCGTGCGTGTGACAGCACATGAGGATCTTGACAGTACATGGGGGACGATTTCGCGTGAGGAGAGCACGAAGGAATTCACCCTCGCCTCCCTCTCGGACAAGGATGTGGAGAAAAAGTTCTTTAATGCGATCATTGCCTATGCCGCTGCGCATCAGGAAGAACTGATTCATCGCTCCAAGGGGATTCTGAGTGATGCCGACCGCAGACAGCTTGCCCAACAGGACAAGATGACGGCGAAAGCACACGAAAAATCTGACAAGAAGGCATAAAAGAAGAAGAATCAATAAAGGATGAGGCATCGCGCCAACGGCAAAGCGCGCGCCTCTTTTTTTCCTAGCTTTTTTCCAAAGAAAACAGTATAATAAGGGTGAGAATACCAGGAGAGGGAAGTGACGGCGCATGACGGACAAGGAATGGATGCAGCATGAGCTGAACCGCATGGTGAAGGCGGAGGGCGGTAAGATCAGCGTCGAGCGTATGACCGAGATTGTCTCGGAACTCAGCCGGCGGCTGCGCGAAAATCCGAACCTGCCGCGTGAGATGAACACGCTTACGGCGGATGAGTTGATTGCACGCGCACGCAAGGCGTCAGGCGAGGAGCGCTACCGCATCATCAAGCGTGTTCTGCGCATGGAGCCGGAAAACATCACAGCGGCGTGCATGCGCGTGGAATATCTGGCCCGCAATGCCGATGACCGCGTTCACCACTACGAAGACCTGGCACGCAAGGCAACGGCGCGTCTTACGGAGGAGGGGCTCTTCGCTGAGGAGAACATCGGCAAGTTCTGGGCAATGCCGCAAACAAAGCCCTATATGTTCCTCCGACTTTCCTATTTGGAGGCTCTGCTCGCCGCACGTAAACTTCGTCTTGCAGCGAAGGAGTGCAAAGAGATGCTGCGGCTTTCTGAACACGATGGCCTTGGGCGCCGCTACCAGCTCATGTTCATCTACGCCGCAATGGAGGAGGGCGATGCAGCGATTGAACTGTATCAGCGCTACGAGGAGGGCGTGGCGATGATGTACCTGCCGCTCGCGATGCTCTTCTATCGCCTCGGCAAGATGAAGATGGCGCGCAACTTCCTGAAGGAGCTCGCCGCCGTTAACCTCGATACGGAGGAATTCTTCGAGCGCGGCGTGCGCGGCGATCTGCCGAAGCGTGCGCCGGGACGCTATGCCGGCTCCTTCGCCATCGGTACGATGGAGGAGTTCGGCGAGGCGGTGACGGACAATGCCTTTGCCTTTGTCGGGATGGACGCATTCTTCGCCTGGGGGCTGGATGAGCTCCGGCACGGGAAGAGCACCTAGCCGTGCGGCGATGCCCTTGGCGGTGCGGGGTACGCTTCGCGTGCGCCCTTGCCGCGCTCTGGCTGAGCAGTACCGCATCGGCGGCACTGCCCATCGAGAGCGCGGCAGGGACACCTGCCTACTGGATGCGTGCGGATGGCAATGCGCTGCTTCTCACGGCGGCGCAGACAGCAGAGGTGAACCGTGCGATCGCAGCACATGGGGGGGTGCATGATCTTGTCGGTGCACCGCTGCAGCTGACCGGCGCAGAGGTGCGCACGCGCATCCATGCGGCGGCACAGGATCTCGTCGGAGAGCTGCCTCTGCTCTATGACGGGGAGGAACGACTCTCTGCAGAGGGGTGGGATGCTGCGCATGAGAATTGCGCAGCCGCTGCTGTGCCGGAGCACGTCATCCCGGGCTATGCCGTCGCCGTGGAACGCACCGCAGTACGCCTCCTTCCGACGGCAGACGGCTGGTACGAGACGGCGGGAGACATGCGCTATGACATGGTGCAGGGCACGGTGCTTGATCCCGGCGAGGCAGTGCGCATCCTCCACCGCTCGCGTGACGGTGTGTTTCTCTTCGTCGAGACACGTGACTATGACGGATGGGTGAAGGCAGAAGCGCTTGCAGAGGTGAAGCGTTCATCATGGCTCTCCTTTGCCGCGCCCGAGCACTTTGCTGTGGTCACGGCGAAGGAGCTGCGCCTCCGTGCAGGGGATAGAGAGCTGCACTATCAGCTTGGGGCGAAGCTTCCGTCCAGGAAATCACCTGATCCTGCCGTGCGCCGCATCATTCTTCCGCTGCGAAACGTCGGGGGGCGTTTTGCCTTGGGAGAAATGGGCGTACGCATTGTGGGGGGCGCAGCGGACAGCGTCCTGTCCGAGGGCTGCTTGCCGCTGACCCACAACAATCTTGTGCGCCTCGCCTTCGCCCCGCTCGGGACGGAGTACGGCTGGGGCGGGGCAGACGGCGGGATGGACTGTTCGTCCTATGTGCAGAATGTCTACCGCACCATGGGGATCGAACTTCCGCGTGATGCGGATGCACAGGAGCGTGCACTCCCGTGCATCCCGCTCGCGGGGCGCACGCATGAAGAGCGTCTGGCCATTCTGCGGGAAACACCGCCGGGGGCGCTGCTCTTTCTTCCCGGACATGTCATGCTCTATCTCGGTACGGATGCGGGGGGCGTTCCGTGCGTGATCCATGACATCAGCAGTTACTATGAGGGAGGCAGAAAACACTACATACGTCAGGTCCTCGTCTCGGATCTGGAGTTTCAAAATGCACGCGGTACCGCGGCGATCGATATGCTGACGCATATTGGCTTCATTGCTCCGGCATCATAGGAATGACGGGTAACATCAGTGCTCGTTCTTGGCACGTTTATCCGCGATTTCTCAGAATATGGGGACTGTGCCCTCAGCAGAGGGTGAATATGGAGGGGACAATGGGACTCTTTGATGGGTTTCAAGGCGATGTTGAGTCGGCTGGGATGGGCATTCGCAAGGCCATCAGAGCTGAGCTCGATCGCAACGAATGGAACTATGAGGAAAGTGAGGAAAGTGACGAGACGCGCAAAGAAGCTTACTTCTATATGCGCAATGAGCTCGAGAATGACGAGCCTGTCACTGTTGTTATCGCTGTGCGTGAGTACAATCATGCGGACGGTTTTATCAAGATCAAGATTTATGATATTGCCTATCTCGAGGAGAGCAGCAATCGTGCGGAGCTGCTTGCGAAGCTCAACGGATGGAACGCTGAGTACCGCTACGTCAAGTTCTGTCTCGACAGCGATCAGGATGTGGTCGTCGATATCGACCTGCCGCTCGATCTCCACAAGGGTGAGTTTAAGCCGAATGCTGTCATCGCCATGATGGCTGTCGGGATGCGCGCTGTGGAGCAGGTTCATGAAAGTCTGATCGGACTGTGCGAACGGGGACATCGCCCGCGTGCACGGGCGTCAGAATGATACGCGCGTTGAACGGAGGATCTTTATGGGACTTTTTGACGGCTTCAGCGGAAGCGAAGAAGGACTCAAAAACAGTGCATACGAGGCGATCAAAGCAGAGTTTGAGAAACAGGGGCTGAACTACGGGGAGGACACCTCCGAAGACGGAGAGGATCATATTCTCCGTATGCGTCAGCAGCTGGACAACGGCAGTGTCGTAAGTATTGCCATCGTGGTAACGGAAAACGGCGACACCAATGACTTCATCAAAATTAAGTACTTTGGTATGGTGCGGCTTGATGAGAAATCCGATCCGACGGTTTTTCATGAGAAGCTCAATGAATGGAACAGCGAGTACCGCTATGTGAAGTTTGTGGTGGATGATGAGCAGGATGTTGTGGTGGATATCGATCTGCCGCTCGATCTGCATGACGGCGTTTTCCAAGTGGACAGCTTCATGTCGATGGTCGGCGTCGGGCTTCAGGTGCTCGAAGAGGTCTATCCGGCTCTCATGAAGCTGCGGTGGACGTGAGCGCCTCAGGTGCGGTGCCGGGCGCCGCATCCGAAGACAAAAGAAAAGAGCTGTAACACGAAGGGTTCCCTTCCTGTTACAGCTCTTTTTTCTTTATCAATGCTTTCGCCTGTGGTCGAGTTGCGGGATTCTCAGCCCTTTCCGCAGATAGCTTTGCTGGAGTTGGTAGATGCTCTGTACGAGATGATCGCGCTCGCGCGTCGAGAGTGCGGTGAACGTGACGCCGATGTGGTATGTGGTGCCGAGGTTTGTCTCAATGGGGGTGGAGCGGCGGATTGTTCCTTCGGTCTCCAGTGTACCGATATGCGGCAGATCGGGTACCCGTACAACGACAGGCGTATTCTCGAGCAGCGGCTCCTTGTGAACGAAGCAGAGTCCGCCGCCGCTGATATCGATGAGGTGCATCTCGTGGAAATCTTTGAGACTGCCGTGATCGCCCGCGAGCTTTACCTCGATGGTGTGCGGGATAGGGATGCGGACGAAATCCCGCAGCTGAATGCGCTCGGCACTCTTAGGGAGATCAAGATACCAGATCGTGTCGGGCAGCTGGGAGGCTGCATGATAGGCAACGACAAAGTGGTAGACGCAGCCTGCGCCTGTGAGGTGACAATGAAAAACATGACCGGGCGGGGGGGTATCGATGAACTTGTCTGCGGGAATGTCGAGACGCACGCTGAGTGCTCCGGCGGGGGCTCCTGCCGCCTGTTCTTCCTCGCTGAGTTCAACGGTTCCATAGTAATCAACCTCAAGTTCAGTGTCGATAATATGAATGGAAGCGTCATGTTTCAGTAATTTGATGAGTTTTTCTCCCTCGATGACCATAGATTGTTCCTTTCTCAAGATCAATCATCCACACGCCGGATCATCCGCACATACGATTTGGCGAAGCTTATTTATACGTGACTTCTGTACTATCTCATAAGAATAACAAACTGCGGCGGCAAAGTCAATTTCGTCCTTTGACTTTACCGTGTCTTCAAGATATAATAAAACAATCAACACAGAAAAGGGATCGGGTGAACGCGATGGCGATGAAGATAGACAGCAGCATTTCACAGAGTACTTCGCTGAGTATGCCGCGTGCGGCAAGTGATGTAGGAGTACGCGGTGCGTCGACGGATTTCAGCATGGAACTGGCGGATCAGGAGTCGTCTATGTCGCGCGAGGCGATGGATCGCCTGCTGGAAAAGATTGATGAGCAGGGGGCACGTCTGTCGAAGTCGCCGACGTATGAGGAACTTCGTTCGTATCGAGCGCTCATTCAGAGCTTTATCGGCGAGGCAGTCGGCGGCATGTATGAACTGCATACACAGGCGGGGTGGGATCGTCTCGGACGGCAGAAGGTCTATACTTCTGTGCGTAAGATCGATAAGAAGCTCGAGGAGATGACGGAAAAGATCCGCCTCGGACAGGCTGATCAGCTGGATATCATTGCGAGTCACGATGCCATCCGCGGTATGCTCGTCGATCTCTATATGTGATGGCGAAGACGAAGGAAATCTCCGCCGCTGAAGAGGAGCGTGAGCCATTTCCCCGCGACTGGTCGGACATCCGCGGACATGCGGAGATCATCCGCTGTCTGCGCCGCCTCGCTGCGGATGGACATCTGCCGCACGCACTGATCTTTACGGGGGCGGCAGGGATTGGAAAACGCCGTACGGCACGCGTGCTCGCACGGACATTGCTTTGTGCGGCAGAAGGAAATGCTCCCTGTGGGCGCTGTGATGACTGCCGCACGACGGCGGCGGGCGTGCACCCCGATTACTTCGAAGTCATACCGGAGGCGCGCGGAAAGGGCGCCGCAATGATCCGTGCCGATGCTGTGCGGGATATCCTCATCGCCGCGAGTGAGTCGCCGCAGAGGGCGGGGCGCCGCATCATTCTGATCGACGGGGTGCACAGCATGAACGAGGTTGCGGCGAACCGCCTGCTCAAGACCCTCGAGGAGCCTCCCGCAACGGTACTCTTTTTGCTTGTGACGGATGCATGGGATGCGGTCTTGCCGACCATTCGCTCCCGTGCCGTCCGCATTGCGTTCGGCCCACTGCCGCGCGCGGAGATTGCAGCGGAACTGCAGAGGCGCGGCATAGCGCATGCGGAGACGATTGCCGCTCTTGCTGACGGCAGCCTCGGGCGTGCTGAGACACTGGCGGCAGAGGGGCTTTCCCTGCGCGATGATGCACTCTCGTTTCTTACGATACTTGAAACGCTGCGCATTGAGGATATATGGAAACATGCGGAGCAGCTGGGGGGGCGTTCCTATGACGAACGTGCCGCTTGGCTCGGCTATCTCCAGATGGCGCTGCGCGATTTGCTGGTTCTCCGTGAGAATGCGGCAGCAGAATTATACCATGTGGATCGTCGGGCGGAGCTGACGGAGCTTCTTCCTGCCATGCCGCGTCAACGTGTGCTCTTGCTCATGGAGGAGGCGGGGGCGCTCCTGCGCCGCTTTGGTGCGAATGTAAACCCTGCCCTGCAGGCGGAGGCATTCTTTCTGCGTGCACGGCAGGTGATGGGGTGATGGCAGGGCAGGAGGAACGGAGCATGCAGTCCGTCGTGATTGCCGCAGAGATATACCTAGGAGGAAGATTTGCAAATGGTGGTTGGTGTCCGCTTCAAGTCGGCGGGCAAGATATATACGTTCGGGCAGGGGCATCTTTCCCTTGCTGAAGGCGACTACGTCATTGTAGAGACTGTGCGCGGAATGGAGTGCGGCAAAGTTGTCGTTGCCCCGCACGACGTGCCGGATGAGGCGGTGCCGCCGCATCTGCGTGTCGTTCATCGCCGCGCAGATGCCTCCGACCGCGCGCGCGTCGAGGAGAACCGTGCACGTGAGATCGAAGCGCGCACGGTCTGTGAGGAGAAAATTCAAGAACTCGGTCTGAAGATGAAACTCGTGAGTGTCGAACTTACCTTTGACCTCTCGAAGATGCTCTTTTACTTCACGGCAGACGGCCGCGTAGACTTCCGCCAGCTTGTGCGGGAACTGGCGAGTGTATTTCGTACGCGCATCGAGCTGCGCCAGATCGGTGTGCGCGACGAGGCAAAGATGATGGGGGGCATGGGCTGCTGCGGACGGCCGCTCTGCTGTGCGACATTCCTTGACGACTTCGTCCCTGTCTCGATCCGTATGGCAAAGGAGCAGAATCTTTCGCTCAATCCGACGAAGATCTCTGGGATCTGTGGACGCCTTATGTGCTGCCTGAAGTATGAGAGCGAGGGCTACGGATGCGGCGGCTGCATGTGTGTAAAGAAGAAAGAGGAGTATATCCCCGCGCAGAACGACCGCGTCGCTGCCGATGAGGGCGAGGGGCGTGTTGTCTCGGTGCATGAGCAGAGGCGTACGGCGACCATCCTGCTGGACGATGGAAAGACGCTCGTCTCTGCATGGGAGGATATCGTCCGCATCGAGGAGAATGCAGAGGAAACTGCTGTCCGTCCTGTACCTGCAGTGCGGACGGAGCGTCCACCGCGTGAGTCGGGAGAACGCAGGCCGCACAGCACGAACCGACGCCGCAGCGGTGAGCGCAGCGATCGCTCCCCGCGTCCGCAGGGAAAGAGCACGGGCGGCACGCGCCGCACGAACAGCGGTCGGCGCAGCCGCCCACAGCAGCGCAGCTTCCGCCGTGATGATTCCGCGAATGAGTGAGCTGCAGCATCCGCAGGAGCGGATGGACGATCTGTGTATGGGCGGGCGGCACATCATTCAGCGCATGGATATGTTCTGTTTCTCCATGGATGCCGTTCTTCTCGCGCACTTCCCAACGCTTACGGGGCGTGAGTGCGTACTCGACCTCGGCACGGGGACGGGCATTATCCCGCTTCTCATCGCCGACCGTACGGCGGCGGTAACGGCCGTGGAGCTTGATCCTGTCCAGGCGGAACTCGCCGTACGCAATGCGGCTCTGAATGGACTCACGGAGAAAATCACCGTGCGGGAGGGCGACTATCGCGACCCTTCCGCACTTTTTTCATGCGGCGCATATGATCTCGTCTTTGCGAACCCGCCTTACCGCCCCGTCGGACGCGGTGCGCTAAGCATGGGGGGACGTGCGGCCGCACGCCATGAGATCACCGCAACCCTCGCCGATGTTGTACGTGCAGCGGCGTACGCCCTGCGCCATGGCGGCAGGCTCGCCATGGTTCACCTGCCCGAGCGGCTCGGTGAGATCATCCCCGCGCTCCATGCAGCGGGGCTTGCCATGAAGCGTCTGCGCATGGTACAGCCGCGCATGGACAAAGCGCCGAACCTCATGCTCATTGAGGCGGTCAAAGGAGCCGCACTCACAGGAATGCGTCACGAGCCCGCGCTGATCGTGCGCGATGCACAGGGGCAGTATACAGAGGAGATTCGCGTGATTTACGGAGGAAGAATCTAACGGACATGCAGGAAAGAATATCCTGCCTCATTTATCCTCGTTGAAAAAGACAAAACAGAACGGAATCGCATCGTGAGATTGACATGAAAAAAAACCTCGTGGTATAATACACAGCATAGAAAAATATTTTTTATAGGGAACATCAGGCTGATGTTCCCTAAGTTGTTCGGGCAGTATGCAGGAGGCACGGGTCAATTCGCCGCTTTCTGTGGTTTTGCTGTCATGAAAGGTGTTCTTGCATCAAAGGAGTTGGAGAATCAAATGTTCAACGGATTGAAGGCACGGCGACAGCTGGCCGCCTATGTTGCACTCGGACTGTCCACGGGTGGAGGACTCCTGTTCTCTGCACAGCCTGCACATGCAGCGGAAACTCACGACCACACAGTGACGGCGAGCAGTATCAATGGCTTTGAGGGCTCGGATCAGACGGGCTTCATGAGTGATAACAGCATTAAGATTGGGACGGCGGGAGTAACGAATCGGCCGGCCAGCACCTACGGCATTATCTCCGGCGGCGGAAAGACCGATACAGCATCCGATGTCACGGGCAATACGCTCACGATTCATGGCCTGCAGGTCAGCAACGGCAATGGGCAAAGCATGATCTACGGCGGCGTCAGCGGAACGGGTGCAGTCACCAACAATAAAGTATTTTTCAATAACGGGCTGTCGAAGGATTCCATCTACGGCGGCTTTAATGGCACATCCGCGACCAATGCGGTCACGGGCAACTCC
>ERZ773083.2917-NODE-2917-length-10172-cov-3.051497_pt1 | contig 10172 bp, 5 predicted proteins | sample MGYA00511465_ERZ773083 | MGnify/ENA primary metagenome ERZ773083 (study PRJEB29015, sample SAMEA2738001) | human oral metagenome | biome: human oral; feature: human-associated habitat; material: dental | place: China | collected 2060 ... | reverse complement strand
GAATTTATGTCGCTGTGTGCCTGTGATTTGTCTGCTTTCTTAGAAAGCTATGTCGATACCGGCATCGACAGTGGTATAATCTTTGCGCATGGGAACGATGGGTGATGTGTCATAAATGATGCGATAAGTGCCGCGAATGCCTATCTTTGGCGTGATATGGTAAGCCAAATCCACTGCACCACCGAACCGGGCACACTTGGTATAGCTGTCAGGTTTAGCCTGATGGATAGCCGTGGTGGTCAGTTCCCAATGTTCTCCGATTGAATGTCTGAAACTAAGTGACAGGTGACTCTTCACACTGCGGCTGTAAGCGTGGTTGCTGATGCCTACGGGTGGGTCGGGATATTCCCATTTTTCGAACTCATAGAAAAAACCTGCTGTGGCAAACATAAGGAAATGGTCGGTATTTACCAGTCGGTAGCGCGATTGCAAGCCAGCAGAAACCTTAAAATTCATACCTCTACTGCCTGCCCATTGCGACTCGGTGTAAGGGTAAACCTCAAAGGCATGGGCAAGCAAGTAACGAAACTCTACATGTACATGACCTCCACTCACGGTAACTTTCTTTCCATAAGCAGAAAATTCCAGCTTGTTGATGAGGTTCACCACGCGGTTTTTGCCAATAAGTAAGTTAAGGTTGGCCGTGTTCTTAAAGGTAAGCACGTTCTCTTTCTCTGTCTTGAAGTCAAGAACGGGCTGCAACGAACCTTGTATAGTCTTTGCACTGTCGATGTTCATCGTTAGGTTTTCCGTGAAAAGCATCTGCGCTTGTACAGGAATTGAGACGATGAAACCAAAAAGCACATAAGCAAACAGCCTTACGTATGCCCCATTTTCAGGGCTTGGATGAATGAATGATGCAAATAGATTGAATAGCATTTTACCTATTATTTCATTGCAGAGCCGATGCCCCTTCCACGTTTCTCTAATCATATTCTTGTCTTTGTTATCCTTAATTTGTATGTATGTTAGTTGCAAAGATAAAGATTAAATTCTGAATATTGGCAGCACTTAGGTTGTTTTTAACGGATGCCAAAACCCCAAACTTGGGTTAAATCCCTGCACAACGCAAGCAGGGCAGGCGACCTAAGTCCCCTACCCTGCCCTGTAATGATATACCCATTGGCAGTGCTAACCGCACAATTGGGTGGTATTGCCGCACCTGTTTATAGCCTGATGGCCTTGCTCCACTTGCCGTTGTTCCACATTACGCGAACCACCAACACGCCTTGGGGCAAGTCCGTTACTTGCAAACTGTCGGTGTTGGCTGGCAAAGCGTGGCGCGAAAGCAACATGCCGCTCGTTGAGAACACCTCGACAACGGCCTGATTGGGCAGTGACGAAAGGCTCAACACGCCCCTGTATGCACTTAGTTGGATGCCATTGGCCGATGCCGAAGGGGCAACGATGGCCGTAGAAGGCGATTGCCAAGCATGTTCGTAAGCGCCAATGAGGGGCGTTAACGTGTTGCGCTGCTGCCCAAGTATGTCGGTCTGTACGACGGCAAGGGGCGTGGCGTGGCGCAATTCGGGTTCCGAAAGGGGTTGCAACAACACGTCTGATGCAAATTCCACCTTATTATTATAGGCGTATCGCTCGCCCGAAAGAGCCATCCAAGCCGAAAGTGTGGCAACGGGTGCACCCACATCGGCTAGCGATGTGCCGTTGGTGTAAAGGTTGTTGTGGTCTAAACGCAGGTTGGCCAGGTTTTCTTTGCGCGTGCATTGGTAAACAACACCCTTACCCATGTTGGCAAAAAGGTTGTTCACCAGGCGCACGTTGTCGGCCATTTTGCCGAGTATGCCCACCGCAATGTCTTTCTCGTTACCTTCAACACAAAGGCTATTGTGGGCTATCAGCAAGTTGGCCACGTCGCCTTTTATGCCTAATGCCTTAGAGGCATATCGCCTTGTGGGTGTTGTGCCGTGGCTAACCATCACCACGTTGTTGGCCATTAGCGCAGGCGAAGTGGGCAAACCCGACATGTTGCGCACGTAAACGGCCGTGCAATAGCCCTTGGTGGACAGGTTGATGCGGTTACGAGCAAGGCGAACATCGCCCGTAGCATCGATGTCTACGGCGTTAAAGTCGTTGTGGGTAGAGGTTTCGTTCTCAACAATGTTGTCTTCGATGTGTGCATCTGCCTCGCGTGCCACGTATATGGCCTTCGTTCCTTGGTTGCGGAACACGTTGTTGAGGATGCGCCCACCCACTTCTTTGGGCAGTGCCACTGTGCCTGTGCCACCCAAACGCACGCCTATATAACCACCTTCGAGCAGCGAACGCCGCAGCGTTAGATGGTCGTTGTTGGCGTTGGCCACATTTTTGGCGTACATATTTAGTAGTGCCACCTTCTGTTGTATGGCCGTAGACTGCGGCGCATGCAGGTAACAGCTGTCTATGGTTACGTGTCGGCTTTGGTTGCGCAGGTGAATTACGCCGGGGTAAGTGGCATCTTCGGTGCTTATTTCAAGGGCTTGCAAGGTGGTATAGTCGGCTCCGTCTAAGGTCACCACGCCGTAATCGTTGGCCATTTGGTCGGGGTCGTAACCGTTCTTTGCAAATCTATCGTGGAAGATATGCACGTCGCCGCGCTTGCCAGAGGCTGGTTTGATGGTGAGTGTGTTGACAGGCGACAGGCCAGAAATGTGCGGAATGATGACATTTTCCTTATACTTGCCGCTCTCGATGCTGATGGTAACGGGTCCGTCTACCCCATCTTTCAGCGCGTCTACGGCCGCTTGGATGGTTTTGTAGGTGGCGTTAGGGCCTACGTTAAGCGTTCCGCTGATGCCTTGTGCGATGATGGCGGCAGCCATTTCAGCTGTTTGGGGTGCAACTTGGGCATTGGCGGCGGTTATATGGGTGAGCGATGCGATGAGCGTTTGCCCTACTTGCGCCGCGCTTTCCACGTCGGCCGCAAGCCAAAAATGGTATTCGCCCTCTTTTTCGATGGTGTAAGTGCCGTCGAAAATGCCGTTGTTGTGGGTGTTGGTGGCGAATGTTTGCGTGGTGGCAAAGGCATTATCTTGCCCAGTTGCATACACCTTATATATATGTGTGGGTGCATCGCCTTGCAAGTGGGCCTGCATTTGGGTGATGTCTAGCTGGCCTTTTTCGCCCTTAACGCCGACAACAACGTGCAGCAGAGGCACGTCTGTTTGTCCCTTAAACACCTTTTCGGGGGCAATGGCGTGGGTCTTCACCTCGCTAACGGCAAGTTTTTGCGGCGTAATGGCCTTCACTTCGAGGGCGAAACCCTCGGCTGCAACGTACTTGCCCGTGGTATAACGCAGGGTAATGGCACCATCGGCAGAGGTGGAAAGCAGCTTGTCGAAATGGTCGTTGCGGCTGAACGAGAGGTCGGGTTTGTTCTTTATCTCCGTTCCAAAGTACACTTCCAGTTTGTCGGAGGCGGCCAACTTCCATGTGGTTGGCTTAATGGCGATGAGCCTGCCTGCGGTTTTGGGTACGAAAGTAATATGTCCGTCGAAGGCTTTACTTTCACTTTTGTCTTTTCCGCCGTCATCGTATAGTGTCAATGTGGTGTTGTCGGCCACTTCAACACGCCCGTTATCGCCCTTTACTAGGGCACGTTCGTATTCCACACGGCGCGCTCCATCGGGGTCACCTTGTTGCACGGCGGTTTCGCCTAGCGAGGTTTCAACCTGCATTAAGGCTGCATCCAGTAGCTTTCCTGCTGGTGCATCGTTGGCCACATCTGTGCAAAGTAGCAGCCAGTTGTCGCCTTCGGAAAGGGCAAGGGGAGTAGATAAGGCCAGGGTTTGCTGCTCATTAAGGGCGGCTTGGGCGATAGTGGCCAAAGGATTGCCGCTAGGGGCAGCATCGGGCGTGTTCGCAGGTTGTGCAAAAAGCTGCAAACCAGCCATTGTGGGCAACGATTGTTTGAGGTTTAGTAGCAGGCTTTTCAGCGTTATGGGCTGCAAGTTGCCCTCGGTATGCAGGTTAATGAGCAGCAAGGGCTGGCGTGCAGCACCCGGCGAAACAGCTGCCGCAGATGCTTGGCGCACGTCTACGCTAGCCAACGACATGGCTTTGGGGATGTATTCGCTTACTTTGGCCACGAAACCTTTGGCCGTATGGTGGGAGTCGTTGGGGTTAAATTCGATGGTTAACGCCCCATCGGCCGATTGCGAACGCAGCGTTTGGCCAGGTCCGCGCTGTCTGTCGTCGGGCGAAGTAAGCTCCCAAAGCTTGCGCCCTGTGGTTCCTATGCCTTCGTACACAATGAATTTGGCGCGCACACCGATGTCGGCACGTGGCGAATACATGAGGTCGAACTTGGTGAAATCTATCTGAACCACATGCCCTGCGTGCAACGGAGTGAAGGTAGTAATGCGGGCTACTTTTCCCCCTTCGTAGTTATCGTTGTACGAATTGGTTTTAGACCGAAACGTCAACTCGCCATTTACACGCTTTTGATGTGTTCCTTCGAGTGCGTAAACTATGTTTTCTACCACGCGTTCGCCTGTTGGCAGTGGCGCGGAAAGGGCATGTTGGCCATCGGACAGCGCAAGATGAGCAATCGAAATGGCGAGGGTGTTATTGTTTTCGGCCTCGTCTGCCACATCGCAACCCAGCCAAAAGAAGTTGTCGCCCGAACGAAGTGCAGGCTTAGCGGCTATGTTTAGCACCACTTCGCCGTTTTGTACGGTGCCATCGGCTATGCGATGGGCGGTTGAAAAGTCGGTGGACGATGTGCTTTGATATAGCTGAATGGCGGCTATCGGTCCGCTAGCTTTGAGCGTTAAGCCGTAAAGGGCGAGCGCAGGTTCGGTGTTTTCTGTGCGAATATTAAAGGCCAACAGCGGTTGAGCCTTGTCGCCAGCAGTCAACGAGACGTCTTTCATGGGCGAAACGGCAACATCGCGAAAGCGCATTACCTGGGGAGTGAAAAGACTTACCAGGGCTTTAAACCCGTTGGAGCGGATGGCCGTGGTGCTACCAAACACAACGGTGAGTGCGCCTTGCGGGTTGGTGGCTTTCACAATGGGCGTAGTGCCTTTGGCTATGGTGGCCAAAAGTTGGTCGTCGCGTACCTCCGTGCCATCGTAAACGCGGATAAACTGCTTGTAGATGCTGCCTTCGAAGATGTCTACCAGCTTAAAGTCTACCTGCACTTTTTTACCAGCCACCTTGGGAATAAAGGTTACGCTGCTTGTTTTTCCGTCCTGAAATTCGGGCGAAGTCTGCCCATTGGGTCCGCCGTCGTCGTAAAAGTCTATTGGCGTTTCATCCACATCAATGGATTTGGGCGTAAGTTCCATGCGCACTTCTCTGTTTTGTGCCGTAGCCACCAGGGGCGAAAAGGCATAAAGAAAGAGGGTGCAAAGAACCATGAAAAGTTGGTTTTGCTTCATAATTTATTGTGATGTTAATGTTGATTTACACGTTGTTTGCGCTGCACAAGCAGCGAAAGCGCAGTTTTGTTTACCCTAATACGAAGTGAAAAGACATGACATAACGAAACGAAATGCTACAAAGCACGCCAGAGAAAGCGTGCCAAATGCGCCGAACCTAACCCAAGAGGTCACATAAACGCATGCAACGGCAGGTATTCTGACTTGTTGCCAGGCAGTAAACGTCTTCCCGAACCATGTTCAGTGACCTAGTGTTTACGCCGCCAAGGGCAACTCACAGCAGCCGGACTGTACGGGTTTTTCACCCGTTTCCCTTTTAAACGCCATACTCGACGTACCTGTTGCTGATGCAAAGGTACGAAAATATGCGCATTTGGCCAGCTTAAAGCCTAAACAAATGGTTATGGAATGATGGTAAAAACATGGTATTTTGGTATGTAACAGACTTAAACCAACGAACCAAAATGTAAGTAAGCGTGCAGTACAAAGCATCTTGTACTGGCACTACAAGCATCTTGTACTGACACTACAAGCGGCTTGTACTGGCACTACAAGCGGCTTGTAGCGTCAGTACAAAGGGCTTTGTACGATTACATTGCCAACGGTTTGTTGGCAGACGAGTTTCTAAACCCAACCCATTTTTATACCATTAAGCCCTTCAAAATAGCCCAAAAACAAGATAGTTTGCCCCAAACAGAAAGCCATGCCGCCCATTTAAGCCAGCCCTTACCACCCCCTACCCCATCCCTTTGCTTTGCATTCTGCCATTCAAAGCACGTCATTAAAAACTCATTCAATTATTTTGCTATCTGCTTAAAAATTCGGATATTTGCATATTGTTTAAATATCAACCCAATAAAGAACATTTATTAAGCGTTATGCGGAAAGTAATTGGAGTAGGTGAAACGGTGTTAGACATCGTTTTTAAGCACGAACAGCCCATAGGAGCATTGCCTGGGGGTTCGGTTTTCAACACTATCGTATCGCTAGGGCGCGTGGGAGCCGACGCAACATTCATCTCGGCCGTAGGAAACGACCGCGTTGGAACCAACGTTATCAGTTTCTTAAAAGACAATGGCGTGCAGGCCGATTACGTAACGAAGTGCGATGAGGGGCAAACACCCATCTCGTTGGCCTTCCTGAACGAGCGAAACGATGCCGAATACCTGTTCTATCGCGACAATAAGAAGAACAATCCGGAGTTTGCTTACCCCGACGTGCAGGCCGACGACATCGTTGTTTTCGGTTCTTACTACGCCGTTAGTCCTGCCACGCGGCCACAAGTGGTTTCGTTCTTAGAATATGCGCACAACCGTGGGGCCATCATCTACTATGACGTGAACTTCCGTTCGGGCCACCGAACCGACGTGATGCGCATAACGCCCAACTTGTTGGAGAACTACGAGTATGCCGACGTGGTGCGCGGAAGTAGGGAAGACTTCGAGGTGCTTTACCGCCTATCCGACCCCGCTAAGGTGTACGCTGCCGAGGTTTCTTTCTATTGCAAGCGCTTTGTTTACACCGATGGACCCAACCCCGTGCAGCTACGTGCCGACGGCGGCTTTTGCCAAAGCTATGCCGTTAGCGACACACAGCCCGTTAGTACCATTGGGGCAGGCGACAATTTCAACGCCGGATTTATCTTCGGCATGCTGAAATTGGGCGTTACAAGGCAACGCCTTATCGAGGGATTGACCAAAGAACAGTGGAACAAGATAATGAGTTATGCCCTGGCTTTCTCGGCCGAAAGCTGCAAGGGAACGGACAACTATGTGCCAAAAGGTTGGAAACCAGAATAAAAAAGCCTCACCCCCAACCCCTCAGAGGTATTAAAAGCCTCACCCCCAACCCCTCTCCAAGGGGAGAGGGGAGTAATTAGCATTGCTACTTTGTTTCCTAAACCAGTTAGGAAGACAAATGTATAGGCAACTCGTAAATTCGTAAATTCGTAAACTAGAATACTTAGTAAACCCCATTAAATTTACAAACTCAGAATATGATAGAAATAGTAAAAGACACCTACTACGTGGGTGTGAACGACCGAAAGAAAGAAAAGTTTGAAGGCCTATGGCCACTTCCCAACGGCGTTTCGTACAACTCGTATCTCATCGTAGACGAAAAAGTGTGCCTCATCGACACGGTGGAAGCCGACTTCTTTACGCAGTTTATCGAGAACATCCGCGAAGTAATTGGCGATCGACCCATCGACTATATCGTTACAAACCACATGGAACCCGACCATAGCGGCTCGTTCGGACTGATGCGACAATATTATCCCAATGTGCAAGTGGTGGGAAACAAAAAGTCGTTCGACTTGCTTAAAGGTTTCTATGGCATGGAAGGCTGCGAGCACGAAGTGAAACACGGCGACGAACTGTCACTGGGTAAGCACACGTTGAAGTTTTTCTTAACGCCAATGGTGCACTGGCCAGAGACGATGATGACGCTAGACACGTCCAATAACATGCTGTTTTCGGGCGACGCATTCGGTTGTTTCGGCGCACTTAACGGCGGATTGCTCGACAGCGAGATTAATTGCGAACACTTCTGGCTGGAGATGGTGCGCTATTATTCGAACATTGTGGGCAAATATGGCACGCCCGTGCAGAACGCCCTTAAAAAACTAGCCAACGAAAAGATAGACTATATCTGCTCTACACACGGACCCGTGTGGCACGAACAGCTGCAAAAGGTGGTGGAATTGTACGACCGCATGAGCAAATACGAGGCCGAAGACGGACTGGTTATCTGCTACGGAACGATGTACGGCAATACAGAACGCATGGCCGAAGTTATAGCTAGGGCAGCCAGTCAGGCCGGTGTGAAGAACATTGTGGTGTATAACGTGTCGAAAACACATCATTCGTACATCATTCGCGACGTGTTCCGCTATCGCGGCCTCATCGTGGGAGCACCCACATACAACACCGGACTGTACCACGAAATGGACGTTTTGCTGAGCGAACTGGCTAACCGCGACATCAAAAACCACCTTATCGGCTGGTTTGGAAGTTACGGATGGGCCAGCAAAGCCGTGCAGAAGATTGGCGAATGGAACGAAAACGGCCTGCACTTCGAACCCGTTGGCACGCCCGTTGAAATGAAACAAGCGCTATCAGCAGAAGTAGCCGAGCAGTGTCGCGCACTGGGTAGGGCAATGGCCGAACGTTTGGCGCAAGGTTAAGTTCTACAACAAACTACGCTAGCCAAGGTGGATTTGGCCATAACAAGCCAAACCCATCGGCCGCGTAGAAGATAACAGCAGGGGGAGATAACTAACTTTTTTGTTGTAAATTGCCACACATAAAGAATGCGTGAGCATTTAAGTTGTGGTCAATTAAAATGCAAAGATGGAGGCGAAAGACCATGATGTCTTAGTCCACTTAGCTAGAACATAGGCGTGAGTCTATAGGCTGAATATCTTGGTTTGGAGGCGTGAGCCTCTTCATTTGAAGTTCTCCCCTTGCTTTATCTTTCTTGCAGAGCGGCCAACCTCTTGACAATTGTATCACGTGCAGCCCACATAACCAAACCGGACTGCCCAACTTTAAAAACATAACATTACCTATGAAAATCGGATTACTTGGGCGCATTCTCATCGCCATTGCCCTCGGCATAGCATTGGGTCACGTCTTTACACTGCCCTGGGTGCGCATATTCGTCACCTTCAACAGCATCTTCGGACAGTTTTTGGGCTTTATCATCCCCCTTATCATCTTGGGATTGGTAACGCCGGCCATTGCCGATATTGGTAAGGGAGCAGGCAAATTGCTGCTCATTACCGTGGGCATTGCCTACGCCGACACCGTTGTTGCGGCCATACTGAGCTATACAACGGGCAGCACCTTCTTCCCATCGCTCATCGGAAACGGCTCACAGACATTAGAAACCGTGGAGAAATCGGCCGAGATACTACCCTATTTCACCATCAACATTCCTGCCACGATAGACGTGATGAGTGCGCTTGTGTTGTCGTTTATCGTGGGTTTGGGCATTGCATACGGCGGTCACACGGTGTTGCGCGGTGCCACCAACGAGATGAAAGCCATCATCGTGGGCGTTATCGAGCGCGTTATCATCCCCCTCTTGCCCGTGTATATCTTCGGCATCTTCCTCAACATGACTTTCAGCGGCGACGTAATGCGCATGATGACCGTGTTTGCCAAGATTATTGTCGTTATCTTTGCGCTGCACATTTTCGTGCTGCTCTATCAGTACCTCATTGCCGGAGCCATCGTTCGTAAAAATCCTTTCCGCCTATTGGCCAACATGTTTCCGGCCTATCTCACGGCCCTTGGCACCTCTTCTTCGGCTGCCACCATCCCCGTGGCCTTAAAACAGACACGCAAAAACGGCGTTTCCGAAGGCGTTGCGGGCTTTGTCATCCCCCTTTGTGCCACTGTTCACCTCTCAGGTTCGGCCATGAAGATAACCGCTTGCGCCTTTACCATCGCCCTACTCGAAGGCTTGCCCACCGATTTCCCCCTATTTTTGCATTTCATTATGGTGCTGGCCATCTTCATGGTAGCCGCTCCTGGCGTGCCGGGTGGTGCTATAATGGCCTCGCTTGCCCCTTTGGGCAGCATCCTTGGCTTTGGTGAGAACGAACAAGCACTGATGATTGCCCTCTACATTGCAATGGATAGCTTTGGAACTGCTTGTAACGTAACGGGCGACGGAGCCATAGCACTGGTTGTTGACAAGCTTAACCGCAATAAAGCGAGCGTAGAAGAGAAGGCGGCATAGGAAAAGAATATTGCTGAAAGTGCGTAAGATTTAATCCACCTTACA
>ERZ773083.2911-NODE-2911-length-10181-cov-12.655935_pt1 | contig 10181 bp, 10 predicted proteins | sample MGYA00511465_ERZ773083 | MGnify/ENA primary metagenome ERZ773083 (study PRJEB29015, sample SAMEA2738001) | human oral metagenome | biome: human oral; feature: human-associated habitat; material: dental | place: China | collected 2060 ... | reverse complement strand
CGATGATCTCGGGGATGATGCCGTACTCCATCAGATCCTCGGGCGTCACCTGATGAATGAGCGTATCGAACTCCTTCTCGATGTCCTTGCCGCGCACCTCTGCACCGAAACCGATGGCGACATTGCCCTTTTTGAGGCGCTTGGAGATCACCTTCTCGATGCCGACGAACGCGCCGCCGACGATGAATAGGATGTTCTTCGTGTCCACCTTGATGGTCGGCGCCTCCGGATGCTTGCGCTGCCCGCGCGCCGTGAACTCCACGACACTGCCCTCAAGCATCTTCAGCAGTGCCTGCTGTACGCCCTCGTGACCGGGGTCGGCGGTGATGGAGTTGTTCGCGCCCGACTTGCGTGCGATCTTGTCGAACTCGTCGAGGTAGATGATGCCGTGCTCCGCCTTCTCCACATCCTTGTCCGCCGCATAGTAGAGGTTGCGGACAGCGACCTCCACATCCGCGCCGACAAAGCCTGCCTCCGTCAGGCTCGATGCGTCCGTCACGGCGAACGGCACGTCGAGCAGCTTCGAGAGATGGGAGAGGAGCGCCGTCTTGCCGCAGCCCGAGGGGCCGAGCATGATGACATTTGACTTCTCGATCTCCGTGTCCTCGCCCGTATTCTCATAGCCGTACTTCATGCGCTTGTAGTGATTGTAGACTGCCACCGCGAGAATCTTTTTCGCACGATCCTGCTTGATGATGTAGCTGTCGAGATACTCCTTGATGAGATGCGGGCGCGTCTTGTCGAGCACATCGTCCAGCTGCGTGCGGAACGAGCTCCGCTCCTCGGAGGAGACGGAGGCATCGTGCTCATCGAGAAAGCGATTGATCTCCCGCACGCAGTCCTTGCAGATCGCAAAGCCCGTGTTCGGGTCGTAGATTGGCATATCGTATTGGTCGCGCACGTCAATGATGCGCTTGCAGAAGCTGCACTGATGCTTCACCGGATTCTTCGGCATTTATTTTTCCTTTCAATTTAAAAAGTCATTCTTAAATCGATTATAACATAGATCATCAATGCTTTCTAGTCCCACTCATTCGGCGGGCTCGTTTTCCTCGACCGGCAGCCAATGCCGTGCCTCGAAAAATGCCTGCATCTGCGCCTCAAAGAGATCCATGGAGGCGGTCTTGCTCTCGTTCGCGTCCTTGTTGCGGATGACGTAGGTAATGCGCTCGGGCGGCTGCCCCTCGTCCGCGATCTCGCTTACGTACACGTCTTGGTGCGCGCGCAGGTGCTCCATCACGACGAGCGGACAGATCGCCCATCGGCCGGGATCCTGGAGAAGTGCGGAGAGGAGGCTGCTACTGTCGACTTCGACGCGGGAGAGGCGTCCCTGCGCGATGTGCTGTTCGTGCCAGATCTGATAGTTCGACTCCCAGACGAAATAGACTTCATTCCGAAAGTCCAGCTCCGCGATGTGGAGCTTTTCTTTTTTGATTGCCTGTGTACCTTCCTGCACGAGGTACATTTTCTCGCGCAGGATCGGGTGGGAGAGGATGTTCTTGAAATGCAGGTAATGGTAGACGAAGCCGAGGTCGATCGTGTGGTTCTCGAGCAGCTCATAGATCTCGTACGAGTAGTGGGTCGAGATGTTGAGGCTGAGGTTGAGGCTCGGGTCGCGCAGGATCGCGCGGTAGAGGTCGGCCATGACGGTCGCGTTCAGTGTGTTCGTGGTGCCGATGCGCAGCTGGACGGTGTCGTCGGCGTTCCACAGATTGTTCGTCTCGCGCATGAGAGCGAGCCAGCGGTACGCGATGCTGAGGAACGCCTCGCCCTTCGACGTGAGCTCGACGCGCTTGTAGCCGCGCCGCCGTACGAAGAGCGGCATGCCGAGCTCGTCCTCGAGTTGCTTGAGGCGGTGGCTCACCGTCGGCTGCGAGACATAGAGCTTCTCCGCCGTCTTGCTGATGTTGCGCGTGCGCACGAGCATGAGAAAGGTTTCGATATCTGCAATATCCATCGGCAGCTCCTATAATTATTAAGAATGTAAATATAAGTAAGCAATATAATTCATTTTTCGAATATTTTACATTATGGTATTCTATTTGTGTAGAAAATGCAAGGCGGAGGAGAATACAATGGAAGCCAGATTTCTCATCTGCGGGGATCGCGCACTCTCCGTGCAGCTGGGCGATGAGATCAGCCGCGCGGTCAACGGCCGCATCCTCGCGCTCGAGCGCTCGCTGACGGAGGAGCCGATCGCGGGCATCTCCGAGATGGTGCCGACCTACGCCGCACTTATGGTGCATTATCGTCCGGAGGAAATTCGGTATGGGGCGCTGGTCGAGGCGATCCGTGCGCGGCTCGGCTCGCTGCAGGCGGTAAAGCAAACCAAGAAGATCGTCAAGGAGGTCCCGATCCTCTACGGCGGAGAACTCGGTCCCGATCTCGAGCTCTGCGCCGAGCTCGACGGGACGACGACGGAGGAGATCATTCGCAAGCACAGTGCGCATGACTACTACGTCTACATGCTGGGCTTTGCACCCGGACATCCATACTCCGCGCGCTTTGCAGAGCCCTTTTCGTTCAAGCGGCGCGAAACGGCGCGCGTCATGATTCCGGCGCGCTCGGTCGTTGTGCAGCAGAACCTCTCCGACCTCATCCCGTTCGACCAGCCCTGCGGCTGGAACATCATTGGATCGACGCCGATTGAGATCTGCGACTACACGCGCGCCGATCCCTTCCTTGTCCGTGCGGGTGAGTGGGTGCGCTACATTCCCGTCGACGCGGAGGAGTACCGCCGCATCCGTGCGGCGGAGGAGGTGGGCAGCTATCGGGTCGTTGTGCATGAGGAGGACGATGATGGGGATTAACGTACTTGTCCCGGGCTCCTTCACCACGGTGCAGGACGGCGGGCGCAGAGGATATCAGAACTGCGGTGTCTCCCCGTCCGGACCGATGGACGCGCAGAGCTTCGCCATTGCAAACATACTGGTCGGCAATGACCGTGACGAGGCGGCGCTCGAAGCGACGCTCATGGGACCGACGCTCGCATTCACCGCAGACACGGTGATCGCACTCACGGGCGCGGAGATGTTGGCGCAGATCAATGGTGCCGACGCCCCGCGCTATCAGGCGATTGCGGTCCGTGCGGGCGATCGGCTCACGATGGGCTTTGCCGCGAGCGGTGCGCGCGCCTACATCGCCTTTGCGGGCGGGCTTGACGTCCCGCTTGTCATGGGCTCGCGTGCGACACTTGCCATGAAGAAGCTCGGCGGATTTAACGGCCGAAAACTCGAGCGCGGCGATGTGATCGGCTTTCGTGCCCCACGTGCAGAGCTTCCGCATATGGAGCTGCGCAGGGGTGTCCTGCAGTACTATCCCGCAGACGAGGTGATCGTCCGCGTTGTGCTTGGCCCGCAGGACGATGGATTCGACGCGGAGGAGATAGACAGCTTCTTTGCCGAGGCAGCAATCATCACGGGCGACTCGGACCGGCAGGGCATCCGCCTCGCGCGCGAGGTGCCGCTCCGGCATCGCGGCGACGGGAACATCATCAGCGATGGCATCACCGCCGGCGCGATACAGGTGCCGCCGAACGGGCAGCCGATCATCATGATGGCGGATCATCAGACCGTCGGCGGCTACGCGAAGATCGGACATGTCATCTCGATCGATCTGCCGCGTCTGGCGCAGGCGCTCCCGGGAATGCGCGTCCGCTTCCTCCGCGTGTGCATCGAGACGGCGCAGGAGCTCTACCTGCTCGCACGCGCGGAGATGAATTTGTTCGAGGAGAGAATGTGCGCCCTCGGGGCGCAGTGAGGAGGTGCGTTATGAAGACCGTTGACCTGAACAGCGACATCGGAGAGAGCTTCGGCGCGTATAAACTCGGCGATGACGCCGAGATTCTAAAGCACATCACCGCCTGCAACGTTGCATGCGGCTATCATGCGGGCGACCCGATGGTCATGGATCGCGTCGTGCGGATCGCTGCCGAGCGCGGCGTCGCCGTCGGGGCACATCCCGGCTATCCCGACCTCATGGGATTCGGCCGTCGCCCGATGAAGCTCTCGCACGACGAGGCAAAGAACTACGTGAAATACCAGCTCGGTGCGCTCTCCGCGTTTACGACGACCTACGGAACGCGGATCCACCACGTCTGCCCGCACGGCTCCATGGGCAACGCCTGCCAGACCGATCGCGACCTCTCACGTGCGATCTGCGAGGCGGTCTATGAGTTCGACAAGGACATCATCGTCTACTACTGCGCGGGGGCGGTGCTCGGCGAGGAGGCCGAGCGCATGGGACTCCGCAGCGCGTGCGAGATCTTCGCCGACCGCGCATATGAGGACGACCTCTCGCTGCGCAGCCGCGCGCTTGAGGGCGCGATGATCACGGACGAGGACGAGGCGATCCGCCGCTGCATCCGCATGGTCACCGAGGGCAAGGTGACCTCCCACAGCGGCAAGGAACTCGACATCAAGGGCGACACGCTCTGCGTTCACGGGGACGGTCCGAAGGCGATCGCATTCGTACAGCGGATTTCCAAGGCATTCATCGACGCTGGCATTGAGATTCGCGCCGTCTAAGGGATTTATTCCATCACATCCTAGGAAAGAGGGATATTATGAGCACTCAACTCAGCGAAAAGAAAGGCATGCCGCTCGTCTACCGCATGTTGATCGCACTCATCGGCGGCATCGTGCTTGGCCTGTGCTTCCTGTTCCTGCACCAGCATCTCGTGGACAGCGGGCAGGAGGCGACGTGGAAGACCATCTACAACCTCCTCTTCGTGGACATCACCTCGAAGGACGGTGTCAGCGGCCTCGGACTCTTCTTTATCATCAGCCAGATCTTTATGAAAGGCCTACAGGCGGCAATCGTGCCGCTCGTCCTCGTCTCCCTGACGCTCGCCATGTGCTCCGTTGCAAACGCGGACAAGCTCGGACGCATCGCGGGACGCACGATCGCAGGCTTCCTCTCGTTCTACGTCTGCGGTGCGCTCATCGCCTGTGTTATCGCGTATTTTGCGCAGTCGGCGGGCTTCTTCAACGTCGTGCTCAGCGGCGAGGGGCTCGGACAGGCAAAGACCATTGACGCATTCAACCCGCTCGCCATCATCCCGAACTCCGTCACGAACAACATCTTCGCATCGTTCTCCACGAACAACAGCATTCTCGCCGTTGTCGTCGTTGCCGTCGTCGTCGGCATGTGCATGCACAAGCTCGGCGACAAGACCGAGCCGCTGAAGAAGGTGCTCGAGAGCGCGAGCGAGATCATCACCATGTACCTCAACTTCCTCATCGACCGCGTCGGCCCCATCGCGATCTTCTGCCTCGTCACACGCACATTTGCGATCTACGGCGTGAACTACCTGCAGCCGGCGGCGCTCTATGTTGCGACGGCGATGATTACCCTCCTTGTCACCTGCGCCGTGCTCTATCCGACGGGCGTCTTTCTCATGACGGGGCTGAACCCGATCACCTTCCTGCGGAAAATGCTCAAGGTCGGCGTCTTCGGCTTCTCCGTCAACTCCTCCGCTGCGACACTGCCGCTCAACACCAAGACCGCGATCGAGGAACTTGGCTGCTCGAAAGAGGTTACGAGTTTCGTTCTCCCGACCGGCATGACCATCAACATGAACGGCACCACCATGATGCACATGTTTGCCGTCACCTTCATCGTCACGGCGGCGGGCATCCCCATCACCTTCTCCGACATGATCATCATGGCGCTCATCTCGATTGCGGCGGCGGTCGGCACACCTGCGATTCCTATTGCGGGTACGACCATGATCTTTACCGTCCTCTCCGGTATGAGCTGGACAACAGACGCCTGCATGATTGGCTACGCACTCGTTCTCGCCATCAACCGCCCGGTTGAGATGGCGCTCCTGCCCCTGAACGTCATCGGTGACGCTGCCGTCAACGTCATCGTCAACAAGAAGGAAGGGGAACTGAACGAGGACATCTACAACTCTTAAACACAGAGAGGGGATATCTATGGAATCACTGATCAAAGGAGGACCGAGAATGGAGATCCAAGAACTGAAAGATCTGTGTCGTCTTGTTCGCGAGGACATCGTGACCATGACGCACAAGGCGGGCTCCGGACACCCGGGCGGCTCGCTCTCCGCCACAGAGATCATGGTCGGACTCTACTTCGGCGGCATCATGAACGTCGACCCGAAACAGCCGGATTGGGAGGAGCGCGACCGCTTCATCCTCTCGAAGGGACACGTCGCCCCCGTGCTTTACAGCGTCCTCGCGCGCAAGGGCTTCTTCCCCGTGGAGGAACTCTCCACCCTGCGCAGAATGGGCAGTATTTTGCAGGGACACCCGCACAAGGACAGCACACCCGGCCTCGACTGTTCGGCGGGCTCGCTCGGACAGGGACTCTCCATTGCCAACGGCATCGCCTACGCATTCAAAAAGCAAAGCAAAGCGCAGCGCGTCTACTGCCTGCTCGGTGACGGCGAACTGCAGGAGGGGCAGGTCTGGGAGGCCGTCATGTTTGCCGCCCAGCATAAGCTCGACAACGTCTGCGCCATCGTCGACTTCAACCACGTACAGCTCGACGACACCATCGAGGCGATCAAGAACCTCGAAAACCTCCCCGCGCGCTGGCACTCCTTCGGCTGGAACGTCATCGAGGTCGACGGGCACAACGTCGAGGCCGTTGTCCGCGCATACGAACTCGCGGCGCTGACGAAGGACCGCCCCACCGTCCTCATCGCCCACGCAGTCAAGGGCAAGGGCGTCTCCTTCATGGAGGGGGACTGCAACTGGCACGGAAACGCGCCCAATGCCGAGCAGCTGGAGAAGGCACTGGCAGAGATACGAGGTGAGCGCAATGAGTGAAAAAATCCCAATGAGAGACGGCTATGGCAAAGCCCTCCTCGAACTGATCGAAAAGAATCCGAATGTCATCGCACTCGATGCCGACGTCGCAAAATCCACGCGCACCGTCTGGGTGCGGGACAAACATCCAGAGAACTTCCTCGACGTAGGCATCTCCGAACAGGACATGGTCGGCACGGCGGCGGGCCTCGCCCTCGGCGGCATGCTTCCGTTCGCCGCAACGTATGGCGTATTCCTCGCGGGGCGTGCATGGGACCAGATCCGCACGACCGTCTGCTACAACAACCTGAACGTCAAACTCGCCGGCGCCCATGCGGGCATCTCCGTCGGCCCCGACGGCGCGACACATCAGGCGCTTGAGGATGTCGCCATCATGCGCGTCCTGCCGCACATGACCGTCGTCGTCCCCTGCGACGCGGAGGAAACGTGCAAGGCAACCCTCGCCATTGCCGCGAAAGAGGGACCCTGCTACATCCGCTTCGGACGTGAGGGTGTGCCCGTCGTCACCGATGCGAGCACACCGTTCGAACTCGGCAAGGCACGCACCTGCCGTGAGGGCAAGGACATTGCAATCATTGCGAACGGCGCCATGGTCTACGAGGCAATGGAGGCAGCAAAGGAACTTGCGAAAGAAGGCATCGAGGCACTCGTCATCAATCTGCACACCGTAAAACCCCTTGACGTGGACGCCGTCTGTGCCGCTGCCGAGAAAACCGGCTGCATCGTCACCGCCGAAGAACATCAGGTGCACGGCGGCATGGGCAGCGCAGTTGCAGAGGTGCTCGGCGCACACTGCCCCGTCCCCATCGAGATGGTCGCCGTCAAGGACAGCTTCGGCGAATCCGGACAGCCGCAGGAACTCATGGACGCATACGGACTGAACGCTGCGCAGGTCATCGCTGCCGTGAAGAAGGTCATCGCACGGAAGTAGAATTAAAGCGCAACAGACCAGAGGTCATTTTTATCTGGTCTGTTGTGCTTTTCGTATTACGGGGTTGCTTCACACTTATATTTTCTTATATTTTAGTTTCGTTTTCGCTGTCAGTGGCGTAGAAATCCAACAGCTTTCGCGAGAATTCCTGCTCCTTCTTTCGAATGAACTGGAGCAGGCGTCGCTTGAATAAAATGATCTCTCGGCGCCTTGTCTGTTCCGTCACCTTTTCTGTTACCATGAACAGCTCGCGCACCGGACTTCCGATCGGCAGCCCGGATATCGAGCAGCGCCGTTCCTCCAAAAAATTCATGCAGACGCTGCATGGCGCGAAAAACCAGCTGCTCTCATCCAGCCAGTCCAAGGCGATCTTTGCGGAATCGACGGAGAACTTTGGCGGATACGAATATGGGAAATACTTGTTATGCCACCTTCGATATTCTTCGCCCCAGTTGAAAAAAATCTGCTGCTCGATATCCAGATCGGAGGGGCGCAACATCTTTTTATGGTAGTCCGGATTTTGCGTTACGACCATCAAATTTTCTTCGTGGATCTTTTGCACATGGAGGTTTGGAATGATAAACCGAGAAAGCGGAAAGCCGATATCGATGAGGTTCAGGCGAACTTGTTCATAGATTTCGAGCGTATGCAGCGTTTTCACCTGAAGATGCCAAGTGATCTTGTCCTGCTTCAATTCCCGAAAGAATTCGTTGAAAAAATAATTGTTTACACTGTTTACCGACCCAATGCTGATTTCCAGATGTTCCTTTTCATATTTGAAGTTTTCCAGTTCATGGTCAAGCTGCAGCCATTTTCGGGCGATGGGGAGAAAGCTCATCCCTGCGGATGTGAGCTCCGTGCGTTTTGCACCCTTACTGCGGACGATAAGGTTTGTTCCAAGTCGCTGCTCCAGCTCTTTGAGCCGATGACTTACTGTGGCCTGCGTCACGTACATCGCTCGAGCCGCTTTGCTGATATTTTGCATGACGGATACCGTTACAAAGGTATCGATTAACTCCCGCTCCAAAATCAGCCCTCCTCTCATAATAGTTCATTAAACATGGTACGCGATTTCTCTATGCGCTTTCGATCTTCTTTACGTCCGTCGCGACGCTGATCATGGGTCTTGCGAACTCGGGGCTGCAGCTCAAATGGGCGCGTGCGCTGCTCGGGCTGGACGAAGGCCCGATCAACATCGGATCTGTCTCCGTCATCAACAAATGGTTTCCCACGCAGGAAAAAGGGATTGCGATGGGGCTATATCTCTCCTCCATCAAATTTGCCCCCGCCTTCGTGCCGCCCCTTTGTGCATGGCTGATCATGACATACGGTTGGCGTAGCGTATTCTATGCCTTTGCTGTGCCCGGTTTCTTCCTCACGGTTCTCTGGTATTTCTTTGTGCGCGACAACCCGCGCGACAGCAAGTTTGTCAATGAGGCGGAAGTCCACTATATCGAGAATCCCGTCATCCCGTCCGTTGCGGAGAAAAAGGATGCCACAGACAATACGTCGACCAGCATTGGCGGCGCGTTCGGCCCCCTTGCCGTCGGCATGATTCTCGATGCCTTCGGCTGGGATCAGGTGTTTACCTTCCTCGCGGGACTTTCTCTCTTTGTGCTGCTCTTGCTCATCACAATGATCGAACCGATTCAGCAAAAGCGTACGACAGCAGAGAACAAATAATCTGTGCTTGCCCAAGGGGGGAGAACATATGAAAACGTTTATCCTTGATCCGATTTCAGAGGATGCACTCGCCTATGCACGGACGCGGCTGGATGTCGTTGCATGGAACGAGGAGCATATCTTCCATGCGGAGGAAGCAGAGGCCGTTATTGTTCGGACCTATCGGATGGATCGCACGAACATCGATCGGATGCCGAAGCTCCGCATCATTGCGAAGCACGGCGTCGGTGTCGACAACATTGACATTCCCTACGCGTGCTCCAAGGGAATTTGCGTCACCAATACCCCGACCGCAAATTCCAACTCTGTGGCAGAGCTCATCATCGGGCTGATTCTGGACTGTGCGCACAAGATTACGGCAAGCCATTTGGTGTGCATGAAGGGGCTTGAGCGAAATCAGCCGATGTTCCTGAGCGGATATGAGATTACGGGAAAACGCTTGGGGCTGATCGGTCTGGGGAACATTGGGCGAATTGTCGGGCGGCGTCTGAAAGCCGGCTTCGACATGGACGTTCTCGGCTATGATCCGTTTGTCACGAAGGGACAGTGCAATGCTGCCGGATTTGCTTTCGCAGAAACTCCTGACGAGATCTATCGAAGCTGTGATATAATCTCTGTTTCCGTTCCTCTCACGGAGGGGACGCGTGATATGAAGTGAAGTAACGAGGGAGGAAACAGCATTACTGTGTCTTTTATAATTTTTTGGGGCAAGTAGAGAAAAACTTGAAAAAGGGGGTTGACGAGAGTCAACCCTTTGTGTTATATTATGA
>ERZ773083.2906-NODE-2906-length-10192-cov-2.659268_pt1 | contig 10192 bp, 5 predicted proteins | sample MGYA00511465_ERZ773083 | MGnify/ENA primary metagenome ERZ773083 (study PRJEB29015, sample SAMEA2738001) | human oral metagenome | biome: human oral; feature: human-associated habitat; material: dental | place: China | collected 2060 ... | reverse complement strand
GTTCCCGGAATCGGGTTGGGATTGCTCGGCCCGCAGGTCGAGCACCGCGGTTCCGGCGACCCGGTCCACCAGATCTCTGCCATCACGGCTGAAAAAGCTGACGACCAGTGGACCCACCACTGTCACGTGCAACAGGACCATCAGCGTGGTGCGCACCAGCTGCCGTTTCAGGCCGGGTGCGTGATCGCTGCCGTTGGCGACAGCAACCGTACCGGAGATCAACCCTCCCGGGGTGCGTCCGGTGCGGGCGCGCAGCAGGGTGAGGACGGCGACCACCTCTGCTATTGCGATGCCCGTCAGCACCGGGGAGTACAGGAGTCGCCAGAGCGGGCCGGCCACCGCCACGACACAGCCCAGATCCGTCAGGTAGGACAACGTACGGATCAACCCACCGGCAGGCACCGGGAGGCTCTCGCGCTGTTCATCCGCCACGGGGTCGGGGCCCGCATCAGGGAACATGGTTTCGGCGCGGGGCGGGGGAAGGCTGGTCAGGTCGAGCTGGGTCATGATGCGATCTGTCGTATCAGGTCGAACAAGCCTGCAGCGTAGGTGGCGGCAGGGAGGACAAGGATCAGGGAGAGTTTCTGCGTGATGTCCCCGATGCGCCCGAGCAGCGCCGACTCGGTGCCCTTGGCGAGAGACGTGGCGATGATGCTGAGCAGAGCGGCCGCGACGATCACCAGCAGCGCCGTCACCTGCGATCCCAGCGGCTGGGAGACGCCGAAGGTGGAAAGCGTCGCGGCGACGATCACCAGGGCTGCGACGCGCGGCAGGATGCGTCCCGGGCGGTCACGACGAGTGCGGGGCGCCAGCACCAGGGACAGGAAGGCGCTGAGCATCATGACCCAGCCCGCTATTCCGGTTGCTGGTTGAGTGGACCTCACGAGCTCTGCGGCGGGGAAAGCGCAGATCCCGATTGCCCCACAACACGCGGTGAGCAGCAGCTGCCCCCGGGCGTTGCCCTCACGGATCGAGCGGAGAACCCGGTTCGCGGTGATGGGGGAAGGGGATGCGACCTCCAGGGTGCGGACCGTCGGCGCGGAGGTGGTGACGGTGGGAAGATCCAGCAACTGGGTCTGGGGGATGCGGAATGCGACGGCGGGAATGACGGTCACCACCATGGTCGCGGCCGCCAACACCAGGGCCGCAATCGTGGTGGCCGGGGTGTCGGTCATGACGAACAGACACGTCAGAACACCGGCCAACCCCCACAGCGCGGCCATGGTGGCGTTGAGGGCGGACCTGTCGATCAACCACACGACCAATGTTGTGACCAGCGCGGTCCAGGTGGTGGTCGCCAGGGCCAGCCGGGGCAGGAATCCGGCATCGACGGGGAGCAGAGCGGTCCCGCAGACCCCGATCAGGGTGGTGGCGACCAGAAGACCGGGGGACGTACAACGCATCCGCCGCCACCTGAGCGACCAGCCGAGTGCGGCGGTGCAGGCGACGGCGGCCGATCCCCTCAGCACGTCGGGGATGGGCCACCAACCGAGGACCGGCCCCGCCAGGCATGCCGCCTCAATGCCCGTCACCAGGGTCAGGAACAAGGACAGCACAAGTGTGGGACGAAACCAGGGGGAGGAGGCCCGGACCGCCACCTGCTGCGCCACCCGTTCGCTCTCGGCGGGGCCGGTGAGCGTCAGGACGGTTCCGGACGTCAGGTCGCTGCCGAGGATCGACTCCGGGTCGACGGGGGTGCCGTCGGGGTGGGTCAGGCGCAGCGTCTCGGGGTCGGCGTCGATCCGCAGCATCGACATGACCCGTGCCACCGTCGTCCCGGCCGGTACCGCGATGTCCCGTTTCGAGGTGCCGTGAAGGATCGTGGTCGACGCCAGCTGCGTGGCCATGGAATCCTCCATTTCCCAAGAGAGAACGAACGGGGGGCGCGGTTCACCCTCCTGACGATAGTATGAAACGGGCTTGGGTGGCATCCAGACCATGAGAATGCGACCAGATCCATAACGTTGCGACAACTCGAGACGGGGAATACCAAGGCATGGTTCAACCCATACAGGACGAGGGGGCCACGGCTCCCGAGCTTCCCTCCGGGCAGATCGAGGTCCAGGCTCCTCCCAACAAACCCGAGGCCGCCAGCATGGGTACCGCCTTGATGACCGTCGTCCCGATGATGGGTTCGGTGGGCGTCATGGTGTTCATGGCGTTCTCGCAGGGGCAGAACACCCGGATGCTGCTCATGGCCGGCGCCATGGTGTTCGCGATGCTCGTGATGGTGGGGTTCAACATCTACCGGCAGGTGGTGGGGCACAGCCAGAAACTCGACACCCTGCGCCGGGAATACCTGGCCTACTTGGGGGAGACCCGCAAGACGGTTCGTACCGTGACCCGCAAGCAGCGCGACCACGTCGGTTGGCAGCTGCCCTCCCCGGATTCCCTGGTGCTGATCGCCCACGAGGGGACACGCCTGTGGGAACGCAACACCGACAACGAGATGGTCACGCGCGTGCGGTTGGGCTCTTCATCGCAGGAGCTGGCGATGCAGCTGGTGGAACCTGAGCTGCCGCCACTGGCCAAACCCGACGTGGTCTGCCTCTCCGCCATGCGGCGTTTCATCGATGCCCACTCGATGGTCGAGGAACTACCGCTGGGGGTCATGCTGGGCGACTTCAGCCACATCGACGTGGCTGGTCCCGCGGAGGCGACGCGAGCCCAGGTGCGCGCCATGATGATGCACGTCACCACCCTGAGTTCGCCGCAGGCGATGCGCGTCGCGATTTTCTGTTCCGAGGAGAACCGCGACGAGTGGGAATGGGCGAAATGGCTTCCCCACGCCCGTTCCACGGAGATCAGCGACGCCCTGGGGCCGGCCCGCATGGTGACAACGGATCCCGAGGAGCTGATGCGGCTGCTCGGTGAGGAGATCATCGGACGTGGCGTGTTCCGGACCCGTTCGGAAACCACCGAATGGCCGCACCTGTTCCTGATCCTGGACGGGGTGACACTACCGGCGAACACCTCCCTGGGAGGGATCGGCGGGCTGGAGGGGGTCACCGTGGTGCGGACCATGACATCGTGGGGGCCGATGACCTCACGTGCGACCCTGCGCATGATCCTGCATCCCGGGGAGCAGCCGGGCGACCGTGAGCGCATGGAAGTGCTGCTGCTGGACCAGGAACCGATCCTGGCCACCCCGGACGCGATGGGCATCCCCCAGGCCGAGGCCATCGCGCGACGCATGGCCCCCTGGATGGTGGAAGGACGTCCCGAAACCGAGGCGCCGATGGGGAAACCGGACCCGAAACGCTCCCAGAACCTGATGGAACTACTGGGGACCGGCGACGTACGCGATTTCGACCCGGACCGGCAGTGGAGGCGACGGGAGGGGCGCGACCGGCTTCGGGTGCCGTTCGCCGTCACCCCCGAGGGGGCTCCGGTGGTCCTGGACATCAAGGAATCCGCCCAGCAGGGGATGGGGCCGCACGGCCTGCTGATCGGCGCCACCGGTTCGGGCAAGTCGGAGGTGCTGCGCACCCTGGTGCTGGCGATGGCGATGACGCACCCGCCGGAGCAGCTGAACTTCGTCCTGGTCGACTTCAAGGGTGGCGCCACCTTCGCGGGCATGGCGGATCTTCCCCACGTCTCGGCCATGATCTCGAACCTGGAATCGGAACTGTCCCTGGTGGACCGCATGCAGGAGGCGCTGCGCGGCGAGATGGTGCGGCGTCAGGAGATCCTGCGGCAGGCCGGCAACTACGCCAACGTCACCGACTACGAGGCGGACCGGCTGGCGGGCAAGCACGACCATCCACCCATGCCGGCGCTTTTCATCATCCTCGACGAGTTCTCGGAGTTGTTGAGCGCCAAGCCGGAGTTCGCCGATCTGTTCGTCGCCATCGGCCGGCTGGGACGTTCGATGTCGATCCATCTGCTGTTGTCCTCGCAGCGCCTGGAGTCCGGGCGCATGAAGGGCCTCGACTCGCATCTGTCCTACCGGATCGGGTTGCGCACCTTCTCCGCGAGTGAGTCCCGTGACGTGCTGGGCGTGCCGGACGCCTACGAACTCCCGGGCTACCCGGGGGTTGGGTACCTGAAGCCGGGAACGGACGAGATGATCCGCTTCCGGTCGTCCTACGTGGCCGTCCCTCCGCCCCCGCGCCCGGACGACCGGGAACTTCGGGACAGGATGCGTCATGCACCCGTCAGGATCCTGCCCTTCACCGCGGGGCCCGTGGTCCTGGAGAAGACCGAGGCGGAGCAGGAACCAGACGTCATCGGCGTCAGGCCCGAGGACGCGAAGTGGGATGACATGACCCAGATGGACATCGCCGTCGCCCGGATGCGGGGCAGGGGAGTCCCGGCCCACCAGGTGTGGTTGCCGCCACTGGACGTGCCGGACACGCTGGACCAGCTTTTCGGGGACCTGGTGGCCGATCCGGTGCTGGGGCTGATCTCGCCCTCGTGGCGTGCCCGCGGCCCGTTGCGCATCCCGCTGGGCATCGTCGACCTTCCCCTGGAGCAGCGCCGCGACGTGCTGGAGTTCGATTTCTCGGGAGCCAACGGGCATTTCGCCGTCGTCGGCGGTCCCCTGACGGGAAAGTCGACGACCCTCCGGTCGGTGGTGATGGCGTTGAGCCTGGTGCACACCCCCCAGGAGGTGCAGTTCTACGTCATCGACCTGGGCGGCGGTGGCTTCACCGTCTTCAACGGGGCGGCTCACGTCGCGGGTGTGGCGACCCGGGACCGGCCGGACGTGGTGAACCGCATGCTCGCGGAGATCGAGGGCATCATCGACGACCGCGAGAAGTACTTCCGCGAAAAGCGGATCGACTCCATGGACACCTACAGGCAGGGGCGGGCCGAAGGGCGTTTCGATGACGGCTACGGCGACGTTTTCCTGGTGGTCGACGGCTGGGCCGTGATGAAGACGGACCTCAACGAGGTGGACATGAGGATCATGGCGATCATGACCCGGGCCCTGTCGTTCGGTGTCCACGTGGTGTTGAGCACCAACCGCTGGGCGGACATCCGCCAGCAGGTGGCGGACGCGATCGGGTCACGTCTGGAGCTGAAACTGGGTGACGTGATGGACACCAGGCTTGATCGCAAGGTGGCGAAGGCCGTGCCCTCGGAACGGCCGGGGCGCGGACAGGAGGTCGGGCATCACCACGTTCTCGTGTGCCTGCCGCGCATTGACGGTGAACAGGACCCGTCGTCCCTGGGCACGGGCGTGAGGACGTCCCTTGAGCGCATCGCCCAGGCGGCACCGGAGCCGGGGCCGAAGCTGCGCCTGCTGCCCATCCACGTCACGGTGGAGAAGGTCCTGCAGCACCCCGGTGCGGCCGAGGGCCTGGTGCTGGGGGTGGAGGAATCCCGGCTCGGTCCCTTCATGTTCCACCCCCGCCAGGACAGTCACTTGTTCCTGCTCGGCGACGCCAAGTCGGGCAAGACCACGTTCCTGCGGTCATTCGTCCGGGAGATCGTGCGCAACTTCTCCCCGCAGCAGGCGCAGATCTTCGTCGTGGACTACCGGCGATCGCTGCTGGACCAGGTGCCGGCGGAATATCTGGCGGCCTACATGACGAACCCGGAGGAAGCCGAGGGAAACCTGAGCCACCTCGCCGATTTCCTGAGGACGCGCATGCCCGGCGATTCGGTGACCTCGGATCAGCTGCGCAACCGGTCCTGGTGGACGGGCGCGGAGGCGTGGATCCTGGTGGACGACTACGACCTGGTGTCGGTCCAGGGAAACAATCCACTCGTGGTGCTGCAACCGTTGATGGCCCAGGCCCAGGATCTCGGTTTGCACATCGTGGTGACGCGCCGGATGGGTGGTGCGTCCCGGGCTCTGTACGAGCCGGTGCTGCAGTCCATACGGGACCTGGGTTCCACGGGCATCCTGCTGTCCGGCAGCCCTGAGGAGGGCAGCATCATCGGTCGTGTGAAACCGGTGAAGTCGATGCCGGGCCGCGCCCAGGTGATCTCACGCGACGACGGCTACTTCCTGGCGCAGCTGGTGTGGACCGACCAGCACTGAGCGGTCGGCTGCGCCACCCCGCGGGCGTGGAGAGTTTTCCCGGTTCCCCCACCGGAGGGGGCCGGGTTGGATAGAGTTGCGGGATGAACCGGTGGTGGTGGATTGGGCCCGATTTATGGGCAGGCTCCCATCACGATGGATGCCGCCATGAACAATGCTGAGATCAATCGCGAGAACTTCATGAAGAAGAAGTAATGAGTGATCAGACGTGAGGATGGATATTGTGATTGATGTCAGGCGGTGTGCGGCGTCCGCTCTTGCTGTGGTTCTTGGTTTGTCGGGGTGTGGTGTTCCCTCGGATGGTGTGTCTCCGAGTCCTTCTGTGTCGTGGGAGGAGCGCAATACTCCGGATATTGTGACCGCTGCTGCGCCTGACGGGTGGGATATTTTGTCGCCCGGGGAGATTCCCGGGATAGCGCGTTTTATGCTTGTCAGTGATCGTGAGTCGCGTGGTAAGGAAGGGGTTCGGATTGGTAATTTTTCTCCCAAGGTTGTTGGTGTGCATGGTCCTGACGTTGATGTGAAGCGTGAGCGGGATTACGGGGTGGAGCATGGTACTGCTCAGGAGAATCTGGTGGGGCGAGGGACTCCTCTGGAGCCGCGATTGATTGCTGGTGTCAAGGCGTGGGGGTATGCCGCGACGGCGACTTTTGGCGAGGATAACACCTATCCCATCCAGCGGTGGTTTCTGTGGCGTGAGGACGGTGAATGGCTGATCCTGGTTGCTGGTTTCGCGAACACCGATACCATTCCCGCTGAGTTGATTGGGGCGCTGGACACGATTTCGTTTGTTCGTCCTGCTGCCACTCCTGCGGCTCCGTACACGGTGAGCGCCTCGTCGCCGTCCCCCAGCGCGACGGAATCATGAGGATGGGTCATCGGTAGACCGGGTGTGTCTCGTTATGGCGCGTGGAAAGATTCCGTCGAGGTTGTGGAAGATTTTGTGGCGTATACAGTGCAAAACCTTTCGGATCGGCCCCGGGCGATGTTCGCCGTTCCCCGTCAGGCTGTGCTCTGCCGGTGCGGCCCTGCGCGGACCCCGTCTCCACGAAGCGGCCGGCGTGAGCCTGCGTCGCGGGCTCCCGGGAACCTGATTCGTTAGCCCGGGCGTATCGCCTTGTCAAGGCATGATTCACCGAGGCCTACGGCGACACGCATGATGGTTGGGAATGACCCCGTGCAAGGCTAACGTTGGCCGGGTGAACAACCAGGCATCAGAGCGGGAGGTCAACAGTTGAGCGACCTGAACATCGTGACAGGGGACCTGGAGGCCCTGTCGACGGATGCGGGCAACGTGGCATCGAACATCGGCGGAGTGGACCTGAGGGCCAACGTGGCGCAAGCGCCCGCGGCGATGCCCGGGTCCTCATCCGCCACCTTGATCTTGTCAACACTCGACACCATTCAGGAACGGTGTAGCTCTGCCCAGAGAGGCTACGAGGACTTCAGCGCGGATGTGCGGACCGCGGCGAACAACTACGGAGTGTCCGAGGCGAACGTCGAGGCAGCCATGCGTTCCGCAGGGAGCTTCGCCCCTGTCACAAACCCGGCGGGAAAGGTGGGCAAGCATGGCTATCACATGGAGTGAGATCCGGCGATGGGATCCGGCAAACCTGAACACCGCTGTTGAGGATCTGACCAATTCCCGCAAGAAGTTGATGGAGGAGGCCGATGAAGCGGCTTCCGCGAAGGGGAGAGTGCAGTCCTCGGGTGCCGCGGTGACCGCCATGCTCACCTCGCTGGGTTCACTCAATGAACTCCTTGACGCCATCGTGAATGAAGTGTCCGAACTCATAATGGCAACGGCCGAAGCCGCCACCGGGGTGTGGGACGTCAAGACCAAGGTGTTCAAGTGTACGTCCTTCCTGGAACAGTATCCCGACCTCCGTATAGAGGAGGACGGGCAGGTCAGGAGCACGAGCCTTGAACCCAGACTCAACGAAAAAACCCGTCTGAAGGAGTTGATCGATAAAGCCATTGAGCGTGCCGTCGAGGTCGACAATGACTATTCCAAGAGGCTGAGGGCCGTGGCGAACGGCAGATACGTGTGCAAGGAGACGGCCGCCAGTGACTCCCAGGGATTGCCGGATCTTCCGCAGAAGGACTGGTCGCCCACCGAGGCGGCTGCTTGGTGGGGTGCCCTGACCGAAGCGGAACGCCGAAAACTGATCAAGAACCACCCCGAGGCAATCGGGAATCTGGACGGCCTTCCCGGAAGCGCTCGCGACGAGGCGAATCGAATTCTCCTGCCGAGGAAACTCGAAGCCGCCAAGAAGCATCTGAAAGATGTTGAGGAGAAACTTGATTCCGAAGGGAAAAGCAGAAACAGCCATGCAGAGGTTCTTCTGGAGGCCCGTCGACGGGTGAAAGATCTGGCCAAGCTGAATGAACTGGTGAACGTGGAGGGAAAACCCCGTCGTCACTATCAGTTGCTCACCTTGGAGGTGCCCGAGAGGTACGACAAGGACGTGAAGGCCGCTGTTGCTGTTGGCGACATCGACAAGGCCACGAACGTCGGGACCATGGTTCCCGGGATCAGCACCACGGTCAGGAGCAGCATGGGTGGGATGCTGGACACCGCCGAGGAGCTGCGCGCCAAAGCTGGTGCCCCCGACAAGACTGCTGTCGTCGCGTGGCTCGGCTACGACGCCCCACCCGGCCCCTTGTGGTGGGATTCCGACGCCAACGGGAGCGATACGGACTACATGACGCCCGAAATAGCGGACAAGGCGGCTCCGGTCCTCAACAGATTCCAGGAGGGCATCCACGTGTCGCACCAGAAACAAGGCGTGGATCCCTACGTGTCCCTTCACGGTCATTCCTATGGTTCCGCCCTCTCCGGCACCGCCCTGCTGGACACGAAGGTCGGTGTCGTGGACGCCGCCCAGTTCCATGGATCCCCCGGAGCGCGTGCCACCAACGCGCACCAGTGGAATGTTCCCTACGGCCACGTGTATACGGCTGAAAACGGGAAAGATAAGGTCGTGGGCATAGGGGAGCTTGGTGGTTTCGGGCCAGAGCCCTCGAAGGTTCCCGGAGTGCAAAAAATCTCGTCGGACCCCCATGGCAAGCATTCCGACTACTGGAGCAATCCTGAATTCATGGAGGACGCCGCCCAGATAATGGCCGGTGAGGATCCGTCTGTCGATCGCAGCGACAATGCGGCGGAAGCATCCGCACAGTGTGCTGCCAAGGATCCGAACGGCGCGCAAGGAGCTTCCGGGCCCCGGCTGCGCCCGGCGGGGACCGGTTGGGGTTCGTGAAACCGGGGCTCATGGCTCAAGTGTCGTGAGCCCCGCCCGCAGTACGGCCACATCGACACCGTGAAAAATTGCTCACCAGGTGTCCCCGTCATCCGTCTCCCTGACTCGGGCCACGACTCCCTTGGCCATCTCGATGTGTGAACGGAAATCGTCATGCCGGGCGGTGAGGTTCTTCTCGTAGTGAGCCTTGTAGGCCAGCGCGCCCGATGGGTGTGGGCCGTGGGCCCATCGAACCCCATGCTGTTCACGCAGACGCATTCTCCCGATGCCGTGACTGCTTTTGGGTCCCCTGGAAATTGGTGGAACTTCTAGAGCTCTAGGAAAACGCGACTGAGGGCTCCCCGGACCGGGGAGCCCTCACAATGTATCCCGTGGTTCCGCGTATCCCGTGGTTCCGCGCGCTACCTGTTCTTGCGCTCGTCGATGATGATGGCGATGACGATGATCCCGCCCTTGACCACCATCTGCCAGTACGGGGAGACGTTCAGCAGGCTGAGGCCGTTGTTGATGACGCCGATGATGAGGGTACCGACCATGACACCCCAGACGGTTCCGATGCCGCCGTTGAAGGAGGTGCCACCGATGACGGTGGCGGTGATGACGTCGAGTTCCATCATGTTGCCGTAAGCCGGGGCGCCGGAACCGTTACGGGCGGTCAGGATCACGCCCGCCAGGCCGGCCAGCAGACCGATCAGGGCATAGATCTTGAGGTGGGTCTTCGGCACCGAGATCCCGGAAACCTTCGCGGCCATTTCGTTGCCACCGATGGCGTAGACGTGACGTCCGAAACGGGTCCGGTTCAACACGAACCACATCACGACGGCGGCGAGCGCCAGGATGATGATGGGGGTGGCTTCCTGCCCGATGAGGTTGAAGTTCCACGCGGTCCCGGAGATCGGGCGGCCGTCGGTGTACAGGTTCGCGGCGCCGCGGGCGG
>ERZ773083.2899-NODE-2899-length-10201-cov-18.155135_pt1 | contig 10201 bp, 8 predicted proteins | sample MGYA00511465_ERZ773083 | MGnify/ENA primary metagenome ERZ773083 (study PRJEB29015, sample SAMEA2738001) | human oral metagenome | biome: human oral; feature: human-associated habitat; material: dental | place: China | collected 2060 ... | reverse complement strand
ACACCGCCGACGACCAGGCCGAAACCGTCCTGATGGGCTTGGGCCGCGGTTCCGGGCCCCGCTCAATCGCGGGCATGCCCGCCGTCGGCGCGTGCCCCGGGGCCCCCGACGTCCCGCTCATCAGACCTTTTCTGGGGCTTCGCCGCGCCGACCTTCGCCAGGCGCTGGCGTCAGAGGGCGTCGAATGGGTCGAGGACCCCACGAACGACGTCGATTCGCCGGTGCGCGCCGCCGACGGATCCCTTTTGCGCCGAGCCGCCGTCAGGTATCGCTGCATGCCGGCGCTCGAGGACTCTCTCGGCCCCGGCGTGGTGGAGGCGCTCGCACGAACGGCCGCGATGATCCGAGAGGACCTCAGCGCGCTCGACGGGTTCGCCGAAGAGATCGACGCGAAGCTCGGCGCCGAGCCGTCCGTGCGAGAACTGGCCGGCCTGCCCCCGGCCCTTCGCACCAGAATCCTTCGCCGCCGCGCCATCGACGGAGGGGCCAGGCCCGGAGAACTCACTTCGTGGCACATCGCCACCCTCGATTCCCTCGTTTCGCGGCGGCGCGGAAGGTCGAGCCTCGACCTTCCAGGAATGAGGGTGACAATCGACGAAGGTCGGATAACATTCGATGGGGCAGTTCCAGCGAATCGGGAGGAGAACTGTGGAAGCAGCTGACATGGGCGGGGACCTTGAGAAGATCCTGCTGACCGCAGAGCAGATAGACGCACGTCTTGCGCAGCTCGCTGCGCAAATCGACGAGGAGTATCGAGGCAGAGACCTCCTGCTCGTCGGAGTGCTGCGCGGGGCCGTCATGACAATGGCCGACCTTTCGCGGAAGATCCGCATTCCGCTGGAAATGGACTGGATGGCCGTCTCCTCCTACGGCTCGGGGACGAAGTCGTCCGGCGTCGTCCGCATTCTCAAGGACCTCGACACCGACATTCAGGGACGCAACGTGCTCATCGTCGAAGACGTCATCGACTCGGGGCTCACCCTTTCCTGGCTGAGATCCAACTTGCTCTCCAGAGGCCCCGAATCGGTGCGCATAGCGACCACTCTGCGCAAGCCCGAGGCTGCCAAGGTCGCGATCGACGTGGACTACGTCGGTTTTGACATTCCGAACGAGTTCGTTGTGGGATATGGACTCGACTATGCCGAGCGATACCGCCACCTCCCCTTCGTGGGAACGCTCGCGCCGCACGTTTATGGAGGCTAATGTGACCGAAGAAGAACGCAACGAAGGCGTGCCCGCACCCGCGCCTTCGCCCCGAAGCCGAAGGGCAGCCGTGCAGAAGATGCAGATCGAAGCCGAATCCGCGGAAGAGCGGGCGGACGAATCGAACGGCGACGAGCCCGGCCGCGCCGAGCAATCGACCGGCGGAAGCGGGAGAACCGACGCGGACGCGCCGCGACGGCGCAGCTCGGGGGCCTCGCGCCCTGAGAGAGGGAGCGCCGACGGCGTCAAAAACGGCCAAAAGGAAACGCCCAAAGACGCAAAGGATCGCAAGAAGCGGTCCATGCGTCGAATGTTCACCGCATTCTTCTTCGTCGGCGTCGTCGCTTCGGGCCTGTGGCTCTTCTTCGGCGGCGAGCACTTCTCAGCCGTCAAAACTTCTGAGGGAATCTCGCTTCTCAAAGGCAAACAGGTCGAGCGGGTGCAGATCACCGAGGGGACGCAGCAGGTCCGTCTGTGGCTCTCGCAGCCGACGAAGGCGACCGACGAGAAGGGAAAGAGCCACGACGTCGGCAAGCGCGTCCAATTTTCCTACGTCGAGCCGCAGGCCGAGCAAATTGCGAGGCTGACCGAACAGGCGAAGCCGAAGCTCGGATACGACTCGATCGTCCCGCAGGCCTCGATCTGGTCTTCGATCCTGACGATGGCCGTTCCGATGCTCATCATCATCGTGGCCTTCATGATCCTTTTGCCTCGGATGCAGTCGGGGATGGGCGCCTTCGGCAGGATCAAGGACCGCAAGCAGCTCGACCCGGACAAGCCCGACGTCACCTTCAACGACGTCGCTGGGGAGGACGAGGCCGTCGCCGAGCTGCGGGAGATCACCGAGTTTCTCACCGCGCCCGAACGCTTTCACGCGCTCGGAGCGGAAATCCCCCGCGGAGTCCTCCTTTACGGGCCTCCCGGAACGGGCAAGACCCTCCTGGCCAGGGCCGTGGCGGGCGAGGCCGGGGTGCCCTTCTATTCGATCTCGGCCTCCGAATTCGTCGAAATGTTCGTGGGCGTGGGCGCCTCGCGCGTTCGCGATCTGTTCAACAAGGCGAAGGAAAATGCGCCGGCGATAGTCTTCGTCGACGAGATCGACGCAGTGGGCCGCGGCCGCGGCGTGGGAATCGGCGGCGGCAACGACGAGCGCGAGCAGACCCTCAACCAGCTCCTCGTCGAGCTCGACGGCTTCGACTCGCACTCCAACGTCATCCTCATCGCGGCGACGAACCGGCCAGACGTGCTCGACCCGGCTCTGCTGCGCCCCGGCCGATTCGACCGCCAGATCTCCGTGGACGCCCCCGACCTCAGGGGGCGCGAGGCCATCCTCAAGGTTCACGCCAAGGGCAAGCCCTTCGCACCCGACGTCGACCTGGCCATGGTCGCCCGGCGCACGCCCGGATACACGGGAGCGGACCTGGAGAACATCCTCAACGAGGCCGCATTGCTGGCCGCCCGGTTCGGGCGCCGGGCGATCGGCGTGCCCGACGTCGACGAGGCCATCGACCGCGTCATGGCCGGCCCGCAGCGGCGCTCGCGGCCGATGAACGACCAAGACAAGCTGTTGACCGCCTACCACGAGGCTGGCCACGCGCTGACGGCAGCGGCTCTGCACAACGCCGATCCGGTGACCAAGGTGACGATCCTGCCGCGAGGGCGCGCCCTCGGCTACACGATGGTCCTGCCCACCGAGGACCGCTACTCCGTTTCCCGCAACGACCTGCTCGATCAGCTGACCTACGCCATGGGCGGGCGCGTCGCCGAGGAGATCGTCTTCCACGATCCGACCACCGGCGCGTCGAACGACATCCAGAAGGCCACGAGCATAGCGCGAAGCATGGTCACCGAGTACGGCATGAGCGCCGAGGTCGGGATCATCCGCCTCGCGGCCGAAGACGCCGACCCCCTCGAGCGGACCATGGGCGGCGGCGGAGAAGTCCATTCGGACGGAATGGTCAGCGCGATCGACGTCGAGGCGCGCGGACTCGTCGAGAACGCCCACCGCGAGGCCTGGGCGATTCTGGCGCAAAACCGGGGAATCCTCGACATTCTGGCCTCGCGGCTCATGGAGAAGGAGACCGTGCTCGAGTCCGAGCTCAAGGAGATCTTCGCCGACGTCGTCAAGGCTCCCGTGCGCGAAAGGTGGCATGTCTTCGAGGTCCCGGCTGAGCTTTTGGCGGCCACGGAGATACCTCCGATCGAGATCCGCTCCCCTCAGCCCGTCAAGGGAAGGCATGCGGCCGCGCCCGTCGATTCCGACCCGGCAGCGCCCAGCCCGGCCGCGCCCGCTCCGTCTGCGCCTGTCAGTTCCGACGCTCCGTCTGCGGCTGCAAACGCCGGCGGTTCGGCTTTTGCCGATCCCGCGAATGCGGACGGCTCGGCTGCGGCCGTCCCCGAAGGGGCTCCCGCAATCCCCGAAGGGGACGGCGAGCCTGAGGAGGCCGCGGTCAAGCCTTTGACGGTCGGCGAGCCGGGAACGGTTTTGTCCCCCTCGGTTCCGGCGGCTCCCTCGGCGCAAAGCCCCGATCCCTTGGGCGACGTGCCGATCCCCGAAGTTTCGGCCGACGCGGCGCCCGGCGCCCCCCTGGACAGCTCGACGCCGAACCTCCCGGGCGACCCGAAACTGCCCGACTCCCCGGCCGATGCGGCGCCCGATTCTCTGAGCGATCCGGTGTCGAGCAATCCGGCAAACGAGGCCGGCTCCTCTGACGCCCGGGACGGTTTGCCCGCGACCGAGCAGCTGCCGAAGGTCGATCCTCTGTCGGCGACCGAGCAGCTGCCGAAGGTCGATCCGCTGTCCGGTCCGAGCCCGCTCTCGTCATCCGCGTCGCCCGATCTTCTTTCGGCGCCCGGCGATCCTCTTTCGGCTCCCAGCCCGCTCGAGCCCCGCTCAGGGCATTCGCGGACGGCCGCCGACAGGCCGCTCTCGGGGGCGTCTCCCGAGGACCCTGCAGACGATGCCGATTCCGACCGCGGCGCCGGCCCGAGCGGGAAGGCTGAGCCGAACGATGGCTGAGGGCAAGTCTCCGGCGCCGGAGAGGGGCAAGGGCCGGAGCTCTGCGGACCGCGCGGAGCGGGGGCAAAAGGACCGCGAAGGCTCCGCTCGCGCGAACGGCGGCTACGACGAGGCCGCGGTCGAAGAGGCGATTCGCGCGCTGCTTCGCGCCGTCGGGGAGGACCCCGAACGCGACGGGCTCGTCGACACCCCGGCGCGCATGGCGCGATCCTTCAAGGAGATTTTCTCGGGATTGCGCCAAGACCCCGCCGACGTGCTCGAAGCGAAGTTCGACATCGGGCATCAGGAGATGATCATCGTCAAGGACATCCCCTTTTATTCGACGTGCGAACACCACCTGCTGCCGTTCCACGGACATGCCCACGTCGCGTACATCCCGAACGCCGACGGCAAAGTGACCGGCCTGTCGAAGATCGCGAGGCTCGTAGACGGGTACGCCCGCAGGCCCCAGGTGCAAGAGCGGATTGCCACCCAGGTGGCAGAGGCACTGGAAAGCCGCCTCGGGGCAAGGGGAGTGCTCGTCGTCATTGAAGCGGAGCACATGTGCATGTCGATGCGCGGGGTGAACAAACCCGGCTCGCGTACTGTAACATCGGCAGTGCGCGGAGTTCTCCGCAACCAGGCAACCCGCAGCGAGGCCCTGAGCCTCATCCAAGGGTAAGGAGAGCCAACATGTTGCCAGCAACGCTGCCCACGGGCCGTTCCCTCGTCATGGGCATCCTCAACGTCACGCCCGATTCTTTCTCCGACGGCGGCCTTTACGTCGACACCGACGTCGCCGTCGAAAGGGCTTACCGCATGGTGCGCCAAGGCGCGGACATCGTCGACGTCGGAGGCGAGTCCACGCGTCCGGGCGCCGCGGCCCTTTCCGCCCGCGAAGAATGGAACCGCATCGGCGCGGTTGTGGCGGCTCTGGGAAAGACGGACATCGTGGTGTCCGTCGACACGTATCATGCGGACACGGCGCGCCGGGCCATCGACGCCGGGGCCGAGATCGTCAACGACGTGACCGGAGGCGCCGGCGACCCGAACATGTTCAGCGCCGTCGCGTCAAGCAGTTGCCTGTACATCCTCCAGCACGGCAGGGGGAACGCCCGCACCATGAACTCTTTGGCGAACTACGGCGACATCGGGGCCGAGGTCGCCGACGAGCTGACCGCCTCCGTCGCCAGGGCCGTCTCGTCCGGGGTCGATGCTTCGCAGATCGTCGTCGACCCGGGCTTCGGCTTCGCCAAGGTCGGGAACGACGATTGGGACCTCGCCGCCAACATGGCGCCGATCATGGAGCTCGGCATGCCGGTCCTCGTAGGGGTCTCCCGCAAGCGTTTCCTGGCCGAGATCCACAACGGCCGCTCCGGCCCCGCCCAGCGCGACGACGCGACGGCGGCCCTCACCGCCTACTTCGCCGAGCTTGGCGTGTGGGGCGTGCGGGTCCACGAAGTCGCGGCATCCAGGGCGGCCGTCGAAACGGTCGCGCGTTTGCGCACGGCGGGCGCCTACCCGTGACCGACACGATTCGCATCGAGGGAGTGAGAGGGTACGGCGCGCACGGAGTGCTCGCCGAGGAAAAGCTGCGTGCGCAGCCGTTCGTCGTCGACGTCGAAATGGAGGTCGAGCCCGCCGCCGCCGACTCGATCGAATGCACGGTTTCCTACGCCGACGTCGCAGCCGACGCCCTGGCCGTCGTCGAGGGCGAAAGCGCGGACCTCGTCGAAACCCTCGCGGACCGCATCGCCGAGCGCGTGCTTGCGCGCGGAGCCCTCAGAGCCGCCGTCACCGTCCACAAGCCGGAAGCCCCCGTCGGCGTGCCGTTCTCCGACGTCTCTGTGACAGTTCGCCGAAACGGCCCCCTTGTGGACGGCGGGACGATACGCCGCGCCGTCCTCGCACTGGGGTCGAATCTGGGGGACGGACGCGCCCATCTCGACGCCGCCGTTGAGGCGCTCGGCGCCCTCGACCTGCACCTGACCGCGGTTTCCGATTACTTGTCCACAGACCCCGTGCTCGCACCGGGACAGGAGCCGCAGCCGCGATACACTAACGCTGTGGCCACGGTGACCACGGCGATGTCGCCGCTGGCCCTGCTGGCCGAGCTCCAACGGATCGAGGTTCGCGGCGGCAGGGTGCGCGAGCGGCGATGGGGGCCGCGGACAATCGACCTTGACATCGTCGACGTCGAGGGCGTCGCAAGCGTCAATCCCAGGTTGACTCTTCCTCATCCTCGCGCGGGCGAGCGCCTGTTCGTCCTCGAGCCGTGGGCGCAGATAGAGCCCGAGGCGACGTTGGACGGCGTGCCGATAGCCAGCCTCATTGAGAAGCTGCGGCGTTGACGGCCTGACCGCCGGGGCGACCCGCTGCTGCCAGGAAACTCGGAAAGGAGGCGAAGCATGAGCCTGACATCCATCCGCAATCTGGCTTTCAGCCTGGCGTTCGGCCTCGGCTGCGGGCTCGTCTTTTGCGCCTTTGCCCTCAGCGGCGGCCACGCCCCCTGGCCCATTCCGCTTCCCCTCGGCGTGCTCATCCTCGGCTTTTCGGCCTTCCTCTTCGCCTGGGGCCGCAGGGTCAAAGCCATGCGGGAAAAGGACCAGCCGGAGAAGAAAGATCAGCGGAGAACGCGGCGGAGAATCTCGCCCCTGCAGGCGGCCCGCGTGGCCGTCCTTGCTCAGGCGTGTTCCAGATGCGGGGCCTGGCTGGCAGGCTTCTTCGGCCTGTGTGCGGCGCTGTTCTGGAGGACCGGCGAAACCTCGTACGTTCGCGAGCAAGTCCTCGCCGCGGTGCTCGCAGCCGTCTCCAGCGCCGTCTTGACCTGGACCGGCTGGGTCGTGGAAAGGTGGTGCGTCGTCGATTCCGACGACGACGGCCCCGGCCCTCAAGCAAGGCCGACCGCCGCGTAAAACCGCCGTGCTGGGCAAGGCCGCGTCCCGGAGGGATCGGGGTCCCTTTTCGCAGTTTCGACGTCGCTTCGCCGGAGGTTTGGTTTCTCATCCCCGAGGGTTTGACGCCGCGTCCCCGGAGCTCTGTTGCCTTACCCCCGGGGAATGCCCGAGTTCTCAAGCGATATGTCCAGGTTGAAGGGGCGCGGCTCGTGCGTGGCTCGTCGTGTGCGGAAGCGACCATGGGCAGCATTACTCCTCGCGTCGACGTGCGAAGTAATTTAGACTATATATGTGTTCTTGCATGCTAGAGTGGATCGTGATGTGAACGAAGGCGGCGGAGAGGCGACCACGTCGACCCCCCTGTCGCCGACGATCACGTTCAGCGGGGTGGGGCGCGCCTATGCAAAAGTTCTCCGGCTGCAAGGCCTGCTCGTTTTGGCGTGCTCCCTCGCCGCGGTGATCGCCCTCGCTCTATATTCCGGGGCCGAATGGCCGTGGCTGTGGTCTCTCGTCCCGCTTTGCCTCCTCGTCGAAATGGCGGGAGTCTTTATTGCCTCCCGGCGGGCGCTGGCCATCGGCTACTACGAGGGCGACGACGACCTGGTGGTATGCAGGGGAGTCCTGTGGCCTTCTCTCGTCGTCGTCCCCTATGGTCGCATGCAGCAGCTGGTCGTCGCGTCGGGTCCTTTTCTGCGGAGGTATGGTTTGGCCAAGCTCGTGTTCGTCACCGCCTCGGTCAACGTCAATCCCTCCATTCCCGGCTTGCCCGTCGGGGAGGCCGAGCGCTTGAGAGCGAGGCTCATGGAGGTCAGCCAGGCGCGGATGGAGGGGCTGTGAACGCGAAGAGGCCCGCGGGCGAAGGGCGGCCCTCGGCGGCAGAAGGCCGGACGGACGCAGTCGCCTCAGGCGAATGGCGGCGGTTCCACGCTCTCACCCCGTTGGCAAGCGTGCTGCGAATGTGGCTGAGCATTCTTGTCGCGGCAGCGTGGTTTTCTCGCGATTGGATCGAGAGGCAGAACGTCGGCACTCTGTGGGGTGCTGTTCGCGATCTCGGGATGCGGGCCGTCGGATGGGCCCTTCTGGCTTTCCTCGCGGTGAGCGTCGTTTCGTCCGCCGCCGCCGTCGTCGTGTGGCATGTCCAAGCGTTCTCCCTCGGTTCCGACGGCATCCGCCTGCGGTCCGGCGTCGTGCTGAAGAAACGCGTCCACGTGAAATGGGGCAGGATTCAAAGCGTCGAGGTTCAAAGGAGCCTGCTCGCCCGCATGCTCGGACTCGGTTCCGTTACCGTCGAATCGGCGGCAGGAAAGGGGATGCGCCTCGGGTGGCTGACCAAGGAGCAGTGCGAAGGTTTGCGAGGGGCGATTCTCAAGGCGGCCGACGACGCACGCGCCGACCGTCCCGTCAGGATCCTGCAGTGGCGTGAAGGGGCCTCAGAACTTTTCGACGAGCCCCGGGTCTACGAGCTCCAGCCGGGCAGGCTCCTCGCCTCGCTGATGCTTTCGCCGGTCTTCTTCATCGGGATTCTCTCGGCGGCCGCCTCCATCGTCCTTCTCGCCTTCGACAATCAGGTCGCCCTCCTGCCCGTGGCGCTCGTTCTCCTCGGCGCGGCATGGGGCGGCATCGGGGCTCTCTCGCGAAAATGGGGCGCCTCGCTTTCCCTGACCCCTGACGGTTTGCGGCTTCGTTCCGGCCTCGCGTCGCAGAAAGCCACCACCGTCCTCCCCATGCGGGTCCAGACCGTGCGAGTCCGCCAACGTCTGCTTTGGCGCCGCCTTGGCTGGTGGAGCGTCGAGGTCGAAGTCGCCAAGACCAGGTTCACATTGAAGGAGGAGGGCGCCAAACCCACGGAGCTCGTCACCGCGGGGAGCATGCGCGACGTCGAACGTGTTCTGTGGGCGCTCATCCCGGACCTCGGAGTCGACGAACCAGAGGCTTTTCTCAAGGACGCCTTCGAGGGCAAAGGGCCCTCCGAGCTTTTCGTCGCGGCCCCGCGCGCCTCTCGGGCGCTCGACCCCTTCGGGTGGCGACGCAACGCCGAAGCCCTCACCCGGACGGTGGCCGTGCTGCGCTGGGGCCGGTTCTTCGGCCGTTCGCTGCGAATCGTGTGGCATGCTCGCTTGCAGGGGCTAAGGCTCTCCCAGGGGTTGGTTCAACGTGCGCTCGGTTTGGCCTCGCTGCGGCTGAGCACGGCCGCCGTGGCAATTGAGACCGTGCAAAAGCACCTCCGTCTGGCTGACGCCAGGTCCCTGTGCGAACGGCAGTCCCAGCTTGGGCGCGACCGAAGGGCCGAGGGCGACCGCGAATCGATCGAGGGCTGGCGCGAGCGGCTCGGGATCGGGATCGCCCGGCAGTTCGAACAGGCTTCCGGGCGCGACGGACGCACGCTTGCGGCGGCTCTCACCCCCGGGTGGGCTGGGCGGCCACGACAGTCGGAGGACGGCGGCGACCTGAAAGGCCTTTGCAGGTGCGCCGCTTTGGCCGGGTGCGAATAGTAGACTGCTGACGTGAGGCGCGCGCGAAGGGCTGCTTGCGAGGGAACGCTCGAGAGGAAGCGCCCGCTGACAGACGCCTGCGAGGAAGCCCCTGCAGTCGAACGCTTGAGAGGAAGGCGGCGAATGGCCACAAGCCTGTCGATCGGCATCGTTTCAGCCGGGCGCGTCGGAAGCGCTCTCGGCAGCGCCTTGCGCGCCGCCGGGCACACGATCGTCGGCGCCCACGCACCCTCTGAGGCAAGCCTGGACCGCCTCGGCGCCATGCTGCCCGGAGTCCCTTCCCTGAGCGTCGAGGAGGTCGCCCGCCGAGCCGAGGTGCTGCTTTTCGCCGTTCCCGACGACGAACTCGGCCCGCTCGTCGAAGGCCTAGCCAAGCTCGGCTGTTTCACCGCCGGTCAGCTGGCGATCCACGTCGCGGGCCGCTACGGCGTGTCCGTGCTCGAGCCTGCGGCACGCGCGGGAGCCCTCACCCTCGCCATCCACCCGGCCATGACTTTCACCGGAACCTCGCTCGACGTCGCCCGCCTCGTCGGCTGCCCCTTCGCCGTCACCGCCCCCGCCACGCTGCTGCCCATCGGCCAGGCGCTCGTGACCGAGACGGGCGGCACGCC
>ERZ773083.2897-NODE-2897-length-10202-cov-3.010939_pt1 | contig 10202 bp, 7 predicted proteins | sample MGYA00511465_ERZ773083 | MGnify/ENA primary metagenome ERZ773083 (study PRJEB29015, sample SAMEA2738001) | human oral metagenome | biome: human oral; feature: human-associated habitat; material: dental | place: China | collected 2060 ... | reverse complement strand
AAACAGAAGCGATGTTTTTGCGTGAGCAAAAACTCGCGCCCAGAAGTGTACACGGATGTATACTTCTGGACACCCATTCTTCTGCGATTTTTATTTATCTGTCTGATGCGCTTGTCCTTCCTTAAAAAAATGTATGAAATTTTTAACAAAATTTCATACAAGAGGAAGGCAACTGCTTGGAATATTTCTAATGCAGTTGCCCTATCCATATATCCGCGGCTTCGGTGAGAAGCGATTCGGTCATTTCCCAGCTCATGCAGGGGTCAGTAATTGATTTGCCGTACTCGCTCTTTTCAGTGCAATGCTCCGGCGAAACAGCCCCCGCCTGAATAAAGCTTTCGAGCATACAGCCGCGGACTGCTTCAATCTGCGGCGTTTCCAGTCTCAGCCGGAGGCTTCCGAGTAGGATGTCCCGCTGCTTTTCGGGCTGACGTTGTGAATTACCGTGCGAACAGTCAATCAAGATCACCGGCCGTATGCCCTGTTCCGCCAAAAGGCGGCGGCTTTCTTCTATTGAAGCCCTGTCACAGTTTGCTCCGTGTACGCTGCCCCTCAATACGAGGTGCGCGTATTCATTGCCGCTTGTATGCATCACTGCGGGGCTGCCGTTCTGCATAATGCCGAGGAAAGCATGCGGTTCCCGTGCGGAAACGATTGCGTTTATCGCCGTACTGATATCACCATCGGTAGGGTTCTTAAACCCGACCGGCATCGACAGCCCCGAAGCGAGTTCTCGATGAATCTGACTTTCGGCGGAGCGCGCACCGATGGATGCCCAGCTGATAAAATCCGCAGTATATTGCGGCACAATAGGGTCGAGCAGCTCCGAAGCAACCGGCAACCCTAGTTCGGTTATAGCGCTCAGTGTTTTACGTGCCGTTTCCAGCCCGCCGGTAATATTAATAACCCCATCAAGCGCAGGTTCCACGATTAAACCGCGCCAGCCCAAACCGGTACGAGGTTTTTCAAAATACACCCGCATGATAATACAAAAGCAATCACGATATTTTGCCCGTAAACGCATTAATCGGCCGGCATAATCCACCGCAGAAACCGGGTCGTGGATAGAACACGGACCGACAATCAGTAAAAACCGATTGTCAGTACCGGACAAAATCGCTTCAACTTCTTTCCTTCCGGTCAACACTGTTTGACACGCTTTTTCCGATACGGGAATTTTTTCAAGCATCTGCTGCGGCGAAATCAACGGGTGTATTCGCTCAATACGCCGATGGTATAACAGCGGGCGGCTATTCATAGTCAAGGCTAGACTTCAGCATCCGTACTGTCCGAAGTCCGCGCAATATCGATCAGCGTAAACAAGAGGATAACAAACAGCGGACCAAGCACAATTCCGTTCAGCTTAAAAAAACGGATACCGCCAAGTATCGAAAAGAAAATCAGCAACGGATGTATCTGAACACGGTTCTGCAAAAACATCGGTCGTAAAAAATTATCGATTGAACTGATAAAAAAACCTGCGACACAGAGGAAGAGAATGCCTTTAAATAAACCTGCCGTTAACAATATTTCTATCCCAAGCGGCGCCCACACCAACGCGCATCCAAAGAAGGGTAAAAATGAGCTGAAAAAAGTTAAAAAGGATAAAAGCAGTGCACCTTCGACCTGAAAAATAGTGTACACAATAAACGCCGCTGCAAATTGACATATTGAAACGAGGAAGTACCCCATAAAAAGATTGGTGATAGTATCTTTTATCTTTGCCGCCAATTTTTGACCTTCCGACACCTGAATCGGAATAGCCGTTACAAACACCGAAGCGAGGTATTGCCCGTCGATAAACAGGAAATAAAGCGCAAAACACATGAACAGGAGTGAAAGCACAAAATTACCGATATTTTTTGCAATACTCGTTGCATAGCGAACAATCGTATCGGCATATTGAATAAAAAAATTCATCAGCTCTCTTTTAAAGTCGAATACCGAAAGATCGATTGTTCCCATCGAAATTTGCATGACCAATTCGTTCAGCGGCGCGTCTTTTTCCATTCTAAATAGCTGAGGATGCGTAACGAAAAAGTTCATCATTTTCTTTACGAACATCTGCCCCTGCCCGATCAGTTTAATAGCAAAAAAGAACAGAACCCCGGCAACCAGTATAATAATACCGACTGAAAATGAGGCGGCGATAATTCTCTGTTGCATTCTAAACCATCGGGACTCAGAATTCAGCTTTTTAAGCAGTTTATGATACAGCGGCCCGAACATAATATAGAGGATAGCCGACCAAAGCAGTACACTCGCGTAGGGTAAAAACACCCGCGCTACCAGCACAACGGTAATCGCCAGAATGATAAAAAAAGAAACGGTTTGAAACTTGAGTGATTTCTGCATGCTTATTTTGTTCCGCCTGCTGAAATTGAAGATTCGATATCTTTAAAATACCGGACGGTTCCAACGCGGAGTTCATCGGTGGCCGGTTCGTCGCATACGATAATTGCGTGCGGATGCAACTGGAGCGCAGAAATTGTCCAGATATGAGTGATGCTTCCCTCTACCGCATGCCGTACTGCCCGCGCTTTGTTATAACCGGTTGCAAGGATCATCACTTCCTCAGCATCGGTAATGGTGCCGATTCCGACGGTAAGCGCCGTCTTGGGAACCGCCGCCGTATCGCCGTTAAAAAAACGGGCATTCATCGCAATGGTGTCCTGCGTCAGTGTTTTTTGACGTGTGCGGGATGAAAGGGAAGAACCCGGTTCATTAAAAGCGATATGCCCGTCTGCTCCGACTCCGCCCAGAAATAAATGAATTTTTCCGTATTGAGCAATCGCCGCTTCGTATTTTTTGCATTCAGTCTCAGTATCTTTCGCCATACCGTCTAAAATGTGGATGTTCGCGGAAGAAATATCGATATGCTTAAAAAAGTTTTCATACATAAAGTAGTGATAACTTTGCGGATGGTCGGGAGATAAGCCGACATATTCATCCATATTAAAGGTAACGACGTGTTTAAACGAAATCTTTCCTTCTCGATGTCGTTTAATCAATTCTTTGTAGACACCGAGCGGTGTAGACCCCGTCGGCAGACCGAGAACGAACGGCTTTGACGCTGCCGGAGCAAAGTCCATGATCTTTTTGCAAATATAATCCGCCGCCCATACGGAACAAGCCTCATAATCTGACTTTATAATTAATCGCATAGCTTCCCCTATTCTTAAAACAAATTTTTTTTCAAATTTCCTTTTATGACGGTTGCAAGCACATTGAACTGCTTATCGAATACGATAAGATCGCCTTCATATCCCGGCATAATGGAACCTCGTTTGGAATACCGCATAATTTCCGCCGGATTTGCAGAACCGAAACGAACGGCTGTTTCTACCGGAAAGCCGAAGGATACAAGGTTCTTAACCCCGCGAATCATCGAAAGGCTTGAACCGGCAATAACGCCATCAGCCTTACGATGGAAACAACCGCCTTGGAGCACAACTTCTTCTCCATTTGCGATCAGCATACCTTCACGCTGTTCCGTCGGTTTGAGGCTATCGGTTATTAAGACAATCTTATCGATCGGTTTATCCCGTGCCAATAAGCGGATAAGGTCGGGATGAACATGGATACCGTCCGCAATAATTTCGCAGGACATTTCCGGATGGATTAATATCGCACCGACGGCGCCCGGGTTGCGATGGTGCATCTGGCTCATCGCATTAAAAAGATGCGTAGAATGTAAAATTCCCGCTTGCATTCCCTCAAGCATATTCTCGTAAAGCGCATTGGTATGCCCCGCTTGCAGCACAATATTTTTTTTGATGCAATAGAGCGCCAGCTCACGCATATTTTTAAGCTCCGGAGCTACAGTCATATTGACAATATTCCCGTTCGACGCAGCCCAAAGCTTATCCATCAAATCCAGATTAACAGGACTGATTGCAGAAGGACTTAACGCTCCGGGTTTTTCCGGCGAAATAAACGGACCTTCAAGGTGCAACCCCATGATGGTCGCACCTTCTTCATGTCCCATTGCATCGACAACGGCGCGGATACATTCAGTCATATTTTCCGGTTCGGTCGGATACAGTGTAGGATTAAAAGCCGTTACGCCATATTCAGCAAGAGCCTTCGACATACCAAGTATGGAATCGGGAGAGCAGTCTTCCGTCCCGAATCCTGCAAATCCGTGAATGTGGGTATCAATCAACCCCGGAGCGATATACGCTTTACCGACATCGACAATACGTACTTCCGGAGAAAAGCGTTTATTTAAAAAGCGGCGCTCACTAAAGACATCTTCAATCTTGCCATCTTTAACATAGACGCAGCCGTTTTCCATTAAGGAATAACCGGTCACTACCGTTGCGTTATGAAAACAAAGTGCATTCTCCATGATTCTCTCCGTAATTCGGTCGATTCTATCAAAAAAACGTTAAAAAGCCTAGAGCTCATAAGGCAGCTGCATCAGGTTTCTGACAACTTCTGTACTGACCGCATTAGACATTTTTCTAAAAAATGTGTTTTTGGATAACACTTTATTACAAAGTGTGTTATAATAGTATGATATGGATTTAAGAGGTAAAAGGTTTAAGCCCGATTTGCGCTTTAAAAGGCAAAACATGACTATCGGGGCACGAAACCGGGTAATAAAAAATATCTATTATCTTATGAAAACGCACCGGTCATTTTTGATTCTCGGTCACGAAAACCCTGATGAAGATTGTTATGCTTCGACGGTAGCAGGCGCACTATTGTTGCGCAAATTTAATAAACATGTCAGCATTTTTTTAGAATCCGTACCGTCTGAAAACCTTAAATTTCTCACTTCCATCTGCAAATATAACAAGATCAATATATATTACGGAACAATGCCGCCGATCCGTTCCGTCGAAGTTCTCTGTATTTTTGATACGCCAAAGCCCGATATGGTAGCAGCAAACGGCTGTATCTATGATTTTCTGAATACCCCGTCTATTCCAAAAATTGAAATAGATCATCACTTTGATTCCGATGCTGCATATTCCGGAGATCCCGCCTATTCTTTAGTCCTCCATGCTTCCAGTACCTGCGAAATTTTATGCAGAATATGTTATAAATTGGCCAATCATCCCGAACTACGGCAACGCTACAGCATTGAAGAACTCTATTCGAGAAATTTGGTACTGACGCTGCTGACCGGTATGCTCGGCGATGCAAAAATGGGAAATTATATTTCTAATCCGCATGATAAAGAAGTTTTTGACTATTTTTCCAAGCATTTAAATTTGATGTTGCGGATAAGTACCCATTCGGAGGGACGTACAAAAAAAATCGAGTCGATGGAACGGCTGCTGGATGTGATGAAAACAACCGATGCTGAGACTGAGAAAATCTATCATGCCATTATCGACCGCGCCAGTTATACCGGATGCATCGGGAAGGTCATTTTATCGGAAGATGAGTCGAATGCTTTCCTGAAAAGTATCGAATATACGCAGTTTACCGGTATGATTAAGGAGGCAACCAATGCCATCGCAGAGAAAGTCGAAGGCATAGGAATTTCCGCTTACTACGATTCTCCCGGCAAATCCAATAAAATACAATGCCGTATTAGGGCGAGCGAAGCGATGCGAGGCATCGATTTACACCCGATTCTGAGTTATTTTAAAATTACTGATGGAGGCGGACACCCCGGCGCGATTGCCTTCCGGCTGCCCCGAGAATCCGGTAAGTTGCTCCACTCATTACTCGCAGATATAGAATCATTTATTAAGCAAAACCTATTGATATGAAGCAAAATTTTCAATTATTGATGGAACAAACCATCGCGGATATTGGCGATTCCTTTACTGCCGAAGCTCCGCCGCGTCTTATGCTCCATTCATGCTGCGCCCCATGCAGTTCTTCGGTAATAAAGCGGCTGGCAGGGCATTTTAAGCTAACTGTCTTCTATTATAATCCTAACATTGATACCCGACTTGAATACCGTACACGGGCGGACGAACAAATCCGTTTAATCGAACAGTATAATGCATCAAAAGAATTCCCGTACCGAATCGATTACGCGATACAGGACTATAGCCATGAACAATTCCTTGAAATAGCAGAGGGCTATACAGATTGCCCTGAAGGCGGAGAGCGATGCTTTCGTTGCTATCGACTCCGGCTAGCAGCAACGGTACGCGAGGCAGCGGCTCAAGGCTTCGATTTTTTCTGTACGACACTTTCGCTCAGTCCGCTTAAAAGTGCCGCAAAAATCAACGAAATCGGCATGGAACTCGCCACTGATAAGTGCCGATGGCTGCCGAGCGACTTTAAGAAAAAAGACGGATATCTGGAGTCTATTAGGCTTAGTAAGGAATTGGGGTTGTACCGACAAGACTACTGCGGCTGCGAATTTTCCCGCACCTTTGAAAATAGCGACACCGTCTACGGCGTTGCTGCACAAAAATAAATGCTCGACGTACAACAAGTACGCCTCCGCTTTATTTTTGTTCGCGCCTTGTATCCAGTACCGCTATTTTCAAAGGCTAACGGCAAATGGTATTTCAGAACCGCCAAGGACGGCGGTAGTTCCACGCAGAAGCGAGTTCGCTTGCGAACTCGTAGCCCAAGAATGTACAAGGAGGTTCATTCTTGAGCGAGGACGGCGGTGGTTCAACTGCCTGAATCTTGGGCGAGTGCTTCCCACTGTTCTGTAAGTTCAGCGGAGGTTGCTTGTAAAGCATGAATCTGCTGCAGAATGCTGCGAGCTTTTTCACCGTCAGTATATACTTCGGGGTTTGCGAGCTGTGCTTCCAGTTCTCTTATTTTGTTTTCGGTTTCGGCAAGTTGTGCAAAAATACGTTCTTCTTCCTTTTCGCGCTTTCGCTTTTCCGCCCGCAGCCTTTTTTGTTCTTCATAAGAAAGAGCTCCGCCGCCGGTGCCGCCTAACGGCATCCCCGCTTGTGAACCGGAAGGTATCCCTGATGCATTCCCTGAGAAAGCACTGCTTGTTTTCCCGCCGCCCGAAGAATCCGCTGCTTTCCTGCTTAGGCTGCCGACGACGGAGCTGCCGGTACCTTGGTTTCTATTAGCCTGTACATATCCTGCCGTTTGCCCCGACTTTTCGGCTGGACTGTCGGCTGCTTCGGTGGCAATCCGGTATAGGTAATAGTCGTAGGTGCCCGGGAAGTTTCTGATACGGGTACCGGTGCCGGGCGTTGCCGAAGCTGTCAGTTCAAGGATGCGGGTTGCAAGTCCTTGGATAAAGAACTTATCGTGCGAAACAAAGATAACCGTCCCTTCAAACCGCTGCAGTGCATCAAGTAGCACATCTTTTGAATGAAGGTCAAGGTGATTGGTCGGCTCGTCTAAGATAAGGAGGTTGAGCGGCTTCAATAACAGCCGAAGCAGCGCCAGCCTGCTTTTTTCCCCGCCGGACAGCACGGAAAGCTGTTTATGGATGTCGTCACCACGGAATAAAAAGGCTGCGAGCATATCGTAGAGTTTCGGAATAAGATGGGTCGGCGCTTCCCGCTCCATCAGCTGCATGATAGTTTCGCTGCCGGTAATCCGCTCGGCCTCATCCTGCGAAAAATAACCGGTGATAATGCCCGCCCCGTACTTTACGGAGCCGGTATACTCGGAATCTTCACCCGCCAGTATCCGCAAAAAAGTGGTTTTACCGGCGCCGTTCCGTCCCGCCAATGCCAGCCGTTCCTGCTTGGTAACGGTGAGTTCCGCGTCTTTCAGCACGAGCCGCTCCCCATACGCCTTAGTAATTCCTTCGGCTTGCAGTGCAATATTTCCCGAATGAGGGGCGGGTGGAAAGCTGAAATGAATTTTCTTTAAGTGTTCGGGCAATTCGATACGCTCAAGTTTTTCGAGCCGCTTTACCCGATCCTGCACCGCTGCGGCTTTTGTCGCCTTGTAGCGGAACTTCCTGATAAAGTCTTCTGTTTTTGCAATTTCCAGCTGCTGCTGTGTGTATGCTTTTATCAAAGAGGCAAGCTCTACCTCCCGCGTCTTTTCGTAGTTGGTATAGGTTCCTGCATAGCGCTTAAGCGTTCCATTGAATAATTCATATGTTTCGTTAACCGTTGCGTCCAAAAACGAGCGGTCGTGACTGACCAGCAAAAAACCGCCGGTAAACTTTTTCAGCCAGAGTTCAAGCCAGCTGCGCGCTTCGATATCGAGGTAGTTGGTCGGCTCATCCAAAATGATGATGTCAGCCCCGCTCAAAAGAATCTTTGCAAGTGCAATGCGCATCTGCCATCCGCCCGAAAACTCATCGGTCAGGCGGGTAAAATCTTCCGACGTAAAACCAAGCCCCTGCCTAAAATACCAGCCCGATTGCTCAAGCTCGGTTTGCAGGGCGTGATAATCGTGCGCAAGTCGCTCCGCCTTTGCCGCATCGGCCTCTTCGCTCATAAGCTTGCCAACGGCCTCGAGCTGTTCTACCAGCTGCGCTCCGCGGGAAAAGGCGGTATCGGCTTCTTCTGCCAGCGTTTTACCCCTGTGTATAATGCCGGACTGCGGCAGGTAGGCAACACGGGTGTTCTTTTCCATCGAAATGGAACCGGAATCGGCCTGCATTACCCCTGCGATAATCTTCATCAAGGTGGATTTACCGCTGCCATTGGCTCCGGTAAGCGCCGCCTTTGTTCCCTGTGTCAGTACCAGCGTAATATTCTGCAGAATATCGCGATCACCGAACGCAAGGGAGATATTTGAAAGCTGGACAAACGGCATTAGTCTTCCGTTCCTTCCGTCCCGAAAAAGAGGATAACGGGATTGAGGTTACGCACGGCAGCAACACCGTCGGTAATATTTTCAGGCTGTACGTATTCAAGTTTAACACCCTGCTTAGATACCGTGTAAAAGAAGTCAATCCAATCCGCACTGCCGTCGAATTTGAATGACAGAATCCCCATATATTCGGTCTTGAGTTTAGCACTGATGAAATAGCGGATTGCGACGGAACCGGAATCCCCTGCCCCCTTAGGAATAATCGTCGGGGATAACACTTGATATCCGCTCCAGCGGAATCGCTCTCCGCCTAAAAATTGCAATACGCCGTAATTCACAGAATTGAATACGGGACCGGTTGTAACGAGCGTCTGCAACGCAACATTCCGTCGCTCCACCTCCGCTTGGACAAGTTCCCGAGGATCTTCCTTCAACGTAATAAAATACAGTATCTGTACCCGCCCCTTACCATCAGTATAATTGACGGCAATCGTATCCGAGTCTCTGATTTGCAACAGGAGCGGAGAACCTTCAAACTGATAGGCACCCATCCGGTTTTTTATGATACCGGTATAAGAGAAAGCAAGCTGCTCATCTTTCAGCATAATACGTGCGATGCCGGTTCCTTCACCGGGAAAAAAGCCGAAGTTCTCCGTCATCCGCTCGGGATCAATTTGTTTTTTTCGAATCATATCGCGGTAATATTCGGGATACCACCGGCTTTTTAAGATGCTTGTAAGAATTTCATCCGCTGCAGTTTCCGTGGTCTGCCGTGCGACAGAAGGTTCTCCTTCATCATACGTAAAAAGATTATAGGAAAAACACCAACCGCGAGTGCCATCGTTGGTCATCACATAGAGCCAATCACCTTCCAAAGGCTTATCCCGTGCAACGACCGGAGCGCCTTCTCCTTTCCAAAGAACCTTTACAATCTGACTTTCACGCAAACGATATACCTGCTTGCCCGTATTATCGGGAGTAGATCGAAGCGGCAAGCCATCCAATTTCACCGCGGCATACACAGAGCGATACTCGGAAGTCTTTTTGATATATGCTTCCGCTTCGCGTTTTGAAGAACAAAAAGTGAGCTGCCAGAGCGGAATCTCTATCTTTTGATTATTCAGCTCAGCAATATACACCTTCGAGATATTTGAACGGACGAGGATCGGCACTACATCCGATGCCGTTAGATTATATTCGGGGATAGACCAGTTGACAACACCGTAACCGATTTTTTTTGAACAGCCGGTTATCGTAAAAATAACGAAACAAGAGAGCGCTAAAATGAATACGGCAGACGCAGTATTGTAAAAATGATGTAATTTTTTCATATATATTTCCACATTATCCTGAATGAAAAGATTATACTTTAAAGACCGCATCCGCGCAAGGATATTGCCGCAGAGTAAACGTATCAGTCCGTTTTTTAGTAGCCCCGCAGAATAATTGAGGTCGTTCAACCAGAACTGCCAAGGATGGCAGTGGTTCCATACAGCAGCGATGTTTTGTGCACGCACAAAACTCGCCTTCAACTG
>ERZ773083.2896-NODE-2896-length-10203-cov-2.621403_pt1 | contig 10203 bp, 5 predicted proteins | sample MGYA00511465_ERZ773083 | MGnify/ENA primary metagenome ERZ773083 (study PRJEB29015, sample SAMEA2738001) | human oral metagenome | biome: human oral; feature: human-associated habitat; material: dental | place: China | collected 2060 ... | reverse complement strand
CCCGCGCCTCTTCGAGGTCATCCGTGCTGTGGCGCAGGCAAATGCGCGACGCAAGTACCATGCTCCCCAGCGTACGCTCACAGGCGAGACGACGGATGCCGCAGAGCTCGCGGCGAATCCCGCACTCGGCATCGCCTACCATGTCGCGCCGCCGCGCATGGCACTCTATATGGACTACAGTATGCGGATCTATGAGATCTACCTGCGGCACGTCTCCCCCGCCGACATTCATATCTACTCCATCGACGAGGTCTTTATCGACGTGACGAGCTATCTCTACACGGGGAACATCTCAGCGCACGACTTTGCCATGCGCCTCATTCGCGATGTGCTGCGCGAAACAGGCATTACGGCAACGGCGGGAATCGGAACGAACCTCTACCTCGCAAAGGTCGCGATGGACATCGTAGCAAAGCATATGAAGCCGGATGCGGACGGCGTTCGGATCGCGCAACTGGATGAGATGAGCTACCGCAGACACCTCTGGACGCATCGCCCGCTGACGGATTTTTGGCGCGTTGGCAGAGGCTATGCAAAGAGACTTGAGGAGAACGGGCTCTATACGATGGGCGATGTCGCACGCTGCTCGCTTGGGCAGACAAATGCACGGCACAACGAGGATCTGCTCTACCGCCTGTTCGGTGTACAGGCGGAGCTGCTGATCGATCACGCGTGGGGCTATGAACCCGCACGCATGGAGGACATCAAGAACTACCGCCCGAAGTCGCGGAGCACCCATATGGGACAGGTGCTGCAAAATCCGTATACGGCGCAGAAAGCCCGCCTCGTTGTCTGGGAGATGGCGGACGCGCTTTCCATCGACCTTGCCGAAAAACGCATCACGAGTGACCGTCTCGAGCTTACGATCGGCTATGATATTGAGTGCCTGACCCGCCCCGAGATTCGCGACAACTATCACGGGCGCATCCGCACGGATCGCTACGGGCGACACGTCCCGTGGCCATCGCACGGCAATGTGCGCATCGAGCGCGGAGCGGGAACAAATGCCATTATGAACGCACTGACCGATCTTTTCGACGCGATTGTTCCGGGCTATTATTTTCGGACAAATTCCGACGGCAGCTATACCAACGGCTCGTGCTGCGGGAACGATATTGCTTCGGAGCGGCTGATGGTACGAAAGCTTATTGTCGATTCGGCTGTACACTGGGTGAAAAACTATAAGGTTGACGGTCTCCGGTTTGATCTGATGGGACTGCTCGATACCGAGACGGTGCTGGAGGCGTACAACTGCTGCAGGAAGCTTAATCCGTCGGTACTGTTCATCGGGGAAGGCTGGAAGCTGTATAACGGAGCAGAAGGTACCGTCGGTATGGATCAGCGGTACATGACCGAAACCGACAGCGTTGCCGTCTTTAACGATGAATTTCGCGATTTGGTGAAAGCAGGCGGTATGAACGAGGAAGGCAAGGGCTTTTTAACCGGCGGCAACGTCGATCTTCAGCAGCTCTTTTGCAACTGTATCGGGTTACCTCAGTGTAATTACACCGCCGACAGCCCGGGTGATAACGTGCAGTACCTTGTTTGCCACGACGGGCTTACGCTGCACGACTGCATCGCCCATAATGCCGGGCTTGATGAAAGCATTGCCTCGCAACGGCAGGAGCTGATTGCCCGTATCAAACTCGGCAACGCGCTGGCGCTTACCTGTCAAGGGATCGCATTCTTACACGCCGGACAGGAGCGGGGGCGTACCAAGCCGAATGTGCACGGAGCGGCGGAAGAATGCACCGGCGCTTTTGTCCGCAACAGCTATGACGCTTCGGACAGCGTTAACCGTATTGTATGGACGCTCGATGAGGATTACGCCGAGCTGCTCGCATACACGCGCGGGCTTATCGCGTTGCGGAAACGGTTTGACGTGTTTAGAATAGGAAATGCCGGACGCATTGCACAAGCCGCCGCATTTTTGCCCGCAGAAGACGCAGCGGTTGCTGCATCGGGTGATTGCAGCGATAATCGATGTGCCGCAAAGAGCGATGACGGAGCATTGTCCGAAACGGAGATGCAGTGGGGGCAGGCATTCGGGTACACGATCGAGTGGACGGACGGCACGTGGTTTTTGTTGTTTAATGCGGCGGGCACGGAACAACGCTTTGCGCTCGGCGGCACATTACAAAAGCCTGTGGTTTTTGTCGATGGAGCGGCGGCATCGCCGGACGGTATCACACATCCGTCCGGTATACGATTTGAGCAAAACCGGATCATACTTGATCCGTACACTGCGGCTATTGTTCGCAGTGAAGAGGGTATCCTTTAAAAACTCACGTTTTTTAAGGTTCCCGATAGATTTTTTTCATAACAGATTGGAGGTGTTATATGAAAAAAGCAATTATAGGGCTTTCAGCCTGTGTATCTTTGGTGCTTCTTCTTGCTCTTACGGGCTGCGGTGGCGGTTCCGAGAAGAAGGACGATAAAGCCGGTGCTATGAAGGGTGAAACGGTTACCGTTAAAATATGGGAATCCGAAGGCCCCGAAAAAGATTTTATGTTGTTCGCTGCGGAAGAATACAAGAAAACGCATCCGAACGTATCCTTTGTGTATGAACCGGTTCAGTCGACCGATGCGCGCACAAAGATTGAAATGGACGGCCCTGCAGGCGTAGGCGCGGATATCTTTGTTGCACCGCACGACCATATCGGCGCCCTTGTTGCAGGCGGTCATATTCTCCCCTTTGACGATGCGTCCATCCTCGACAACTTTATTCCCGCTGCATTGACATCCGCCGCGTATGAGGGAAAAAACTACGGGTATCCGCTTGCAATTGAAACCTACGCATTGTTCTATAATAAAGACTTGCTGCCGGAAGCTCCCAAAACATGGGACGCGGTGGAAGCGTTTGCAAAGACATGGAACGATAAAGCTCAAAATAAATATGCATTGGTCTGGGGTGTCGGAAACGCATACTTTAACTACATCTTTATGAGCGGCTTCGGCGCACCGCTTTTCGGCCCGAACGGAGATGATCCCAAACAGCACAACGTCAATAGCCCCAATGCTATTACCGGCTTAACCTATTTCCAGAGCCTTCGCAAGAAGATGCTCGATGTTCCGTCAGGCGACATTACCGATGATTTCTGCAATTCCTCGTTTACGGAAGGTAAAGCTGCGATGATTATTACCGGCCCGTGGAAGATCTCCGATTTTTCAAAAACGGGTCTCAACTACGGTATTGCACCCATTCCGGTATTCCCCGGCATGACCAATCCTCCGGCATCCTTCTCCGGTCTTCGCTTGGCCTTTGTCAGCGCTTACAGCGATCACCCGGCGGAAGCGCAAGACTTTGCAAAATTCCTTACTTCAAAGGCAATGTTGGAAAAACGGTACGAAATGACCAAACAAATTCCGCCCCGCTCCGATATCACTATCACCGATCCGTTGAGTCAAGGTATTTTAGCGCAGGCGCAATACGCAACACCGATGCCCACCATTCCCGAAATGGGCAAATACTGGTCTGCAATGAATGCAACTTTTGCGAATATCTGGGACGGTGGCAATGTTACGGAAAAACTGAATGCTGCTGCGGCTACAATGGAGTCGATACAATAGGATATTTCTAAAAACTCACGTTTTTAGAGGTTCCCAAACGGTATCTTTTAAAACCCGATTCACAGTCTGCAAAGCGGATTGCGAATCGGGTTTTTGGACAGTTTCCTTGGATATAGGTGCTTGGTATGCAGTTTTCGGCAATAGAACATCGCAGTATGGATAATTTTTGTTATCCGCTCAATGAAAATGAACTTATGATCGGCATTAAAACCGGCAGCGACATACAGCGTGTATTTATTATCTACGGAGATCCGTTCGACGGTTCGGTAACACCGGACGGATGGGCATGGGAAGGCAAACGGCAGGAAATCACCCGCAAAAAAGATCTTCCGTATCATACATGGTGGCAGGCAACGGTTATGCTTCCTTATGGACGGTGTAAATACTGCTTTGAACTGCACGGTCAAGATGAAGGCGATGTCCGCTACTGTCTGGAAAACGGGTTTTACACGGCAGATGAGCTTGTTACGCTGCGCCGGATAACCGGTAATTTTCCCGGTTTTGAGTTCCCGTGGCTGGACGGCGCTGAATGCGTCCGTGTACCGGATTGGGTACCCCACACAGTGTGGTATCAAATTTTTCCCGATCGGTTTTGCAGGGATACCGCCTCGCAGAAACCGAATGCTCTGCCGTGGCCTGCTGCCGAGGATGCCGTTACCAACAATGAACATTATGGCGGTACGCTTCGGGGTATTACCGAAAAGCTCGGCTATCTTGCCGATTTGAACATTACCGGCTTATATCTTAATCCGGTTAACGCTTCGCCGAGTGTGCATAAGTATGATACATCCGATTATCTGAATATCGATCCTGCATTCGGCAGCGCAGATGATCTGCATACGCTGGTAAAAGAAGCCCATGCACGCGGTATGAAAGTGATGCTGGACGGCGTCTTTAACCACTGCGGCTGGGACTTTGCACTGTGGCAGGATGTTGTCCGCAACGGAAAAGCCTCGCCGTATTTCGATTGGTTTATCGTACAAGAATGGCCGTTTGAAACCGTTGCAGAACCGGAATGTGAAGCCGCCGCGAGCCGACCGTCCGGTACAAACGGAAAGAGCGGACGATACAGCGTTTTTGCGTATGTCGATACGATGCCGAAGCTGAATACCAATAATCCTGCCGTCGTCGATTATCTGCTGAACGTATGCGAAACATGGGTACGCAGTTATGATATTGACGGGCTCCGGCTCGATGTTGCGAATGAGCTTTCGCACACATTTTGCAGGCAGCTTTATCGGCGGATGCGCAGTCTTAAAAAAGACTTTTACCTGCTCGGTGAAATATGGCGCAGTGCCTTGCCGTGGCTGCGCGGCGGCGAGTTGGATTCGGTAATGAATTATCCGCTCGCGCTGTGCTTCTGGAAATTCTTTTGCGATAAAACGCTGCCCGCCCTGACTTTGGAGCGGGAAATAAACGCTGTTTTTACCGCCTATCCCGAACCGGTTACCGTAGGCCTGTTTAATCTGCTGGATTCCCATGATACGCCGCGCCTTTTTACCCGCAACGGCGGTGATGCGTTCGCCGTATGGCAGCAATACGCCCTGCTGTTGAGCCTGCCCGGTTCGCCGTGTATCTATTACGGCAGCGAGGTTTTGCTTGCAGGCGGAAATGATCCCGATTGCCGCCGCTGTATGCCGTGGCAGGCTATCGAAGCAGGTGAATACGCCGAACCGATGAGCATGATGCGGCAGTTGATTGCTTTGCGCCATACGCATCCGGCAATGACCGCTTCCGGTTACTCATATCTGCATGACGTACCGCTTGCCGAAAGCGAACCGAATAGAATTATTCATTTGCAAAAGTATACCGAAACGGTAGAACCTGCGGAAACTACGGAGCCCGTTGAAACCGCGGAAGTGCCGATTACGCGGAGCATAGACCTCATTCTCAATTGCGGTACGGCTCCGGTATCAATCGCGCAGATAATAGACGAAAAAACGCAAGTTTTCGTATCCCTGCGCTGCAGGGATAAAATGGTACAGCCCGGCGGCTTTATCTTTTTTGAACATGGGTAATATATAAGGAGGAGTTTTAATGGCTACAACGACCTTACAAGGCGCCGCCGTTATCGACAAATCAATTATCAAAAAGACGTCAACCGCATCGACGTGCTTTATGGGGCTCGGTCAGATCCTCTATTTAAAGCAATATGTGCGCGGCGCCTTTTTCGCTTTGATGGAATTGGCGGTCTTATTTTTGATCTTTTTTGATCAGACGGTTATGCAGTTCAATGGAAAAGGCCCCATCGTGCGGAGTCTGATCGGCCTTATCACACTCGGAGATGAAAAACCGAATGTCCCTATCAAGATGAAGGATCATTCCATCTTTATGATGATCGGCGGTCTTATCACTGTGCTGTTACTCGTCGTGTTTATCGGCGTATATGTTGCGAACGTGATCACTGCCAAAAAAACGGCGGCCTATATCGTGGAAAAACAGCGCTATCCGTCCGCTGAGGAAGCCCGCAAGAAGTTTGTCGAATCGGCGTTTCCGTATCTCGGACTGAGCCCTGCGATTCTGTTGATCTTGTTTTTCACTGTTTTGCCGCTCATCTTTTCGGCGCTGGTTGCCTTTACGAATTACTCATCGCCCAAGCACATCCCGCCGAATAACCTTGTCGACTGGGTAGGTTTTGAAAACTTTATCACGATGTTCAATTCCAAGCTGGCGAACAGTTGGTTCTCCGCTTTCGGGCGCGTTGCACTATGGACGGTTATCTGGGCGTTCTTTGCAACCACGACCTGTTATTTTACCGGTATGATATTCGCGGTGATCCTTGTCGATAAGCGCATCAAGCTGCCGAAATTCTTCCGAACCGTGTTTATCCTGCCGTATGCCATTCCGGTTATGCTGAGCTTGTTCATTTGGGCGAACCTTTTGAACGGAACATTCGGCCCCATCAACCGGTCGCTGATGCAGTTCGGTCTTTTGAGTGAACCGATTAAGTGGCTTTCCGACCCGTTTATGGCAAAGATTACGATGCTGTTGGTCAATATTTGGATCGGCTTTCCGTATAGTATGATATTGATTACCAGCAATATGACGGCCATCCCTGCGGATATTTATGAGGCGGCAACCATTGACGGCGCGAATAAATTGCAGCAATTCTTCCGCATCTCCCTTCCGTTGGTACTGTTCCAAACGATGCCTATTCTCATTATGCAGTTTGCGGCCAATATCAACAACTTCGGTGCGGTATTCTTCCTTACTGCCGGCGGCCCGAATCTTGACGACAGTATTCAGACAAAGGCGGGCGCAACCGACCTGTTGATTTCGTGGATTTATAAGCTCACGTATGATACGCCGACTCTGTACAACCTTGCCTCGGTACTTTCGATCCTCGTGTTTGTCGTGCTGGTGCCGTTCGCAGTCTATAATTTTACGCATACCAAGGCGTTTAAAGAAGGAGAACTGTAATGAAAAAACATTCTCTGAGTACCATACTGGTGCTGATTATCCTGTATACCGTTCTTATTTCGACGGTGCTCTTTGTCCTCTATCCCGTTGCTTTTACGGTCGGTGCAGCCTTTACCAAGACCAATTCGTTGGCGGCAACAAGCATTTCTCCTATCCCCAAGGAACCGTCGGTGTATCAGTTTAAACGGCTTTTAACACCCGCGGATAAAATCGTCGAAGGTACAACTGATGTGCGCGGCACCAACTACGTTAAATGGTACGGCAATACCCTCAAGATTGCGGTGTTCAATGTTCTTTTGACCTTGGCTGTCTGTGTAACCGCCGCCTATATCTTTTCCCGCTTTAGGTTCCCGCTGCGGAAGCCGCTGCTCGCTTCTATGATTGTGCTGCAGATGTTCCCAAGCTTTATCGGAATGGTTGCAACGTATGTGCTATTATGGAAGATAAACGGCTTAAATACCCATTGGGGACTTCTTTTGGTATATGCGGCGGGCAGTGTGCCTTTTAACGTATGGCTGATGAAAGGCTATTTTGATACGGTGCCGAAAAGCGTTGAAGAAGCCGCCCATGTCGATGGTGCCGGTTCATTTACCACATACGCGAAAATCGTACTGCCGATGGTAAAGCCGATGATTATGTTCCTTGCGCTTACCAGCTTTACCGCGCCGTGGATGGACTTTATCTTCCCGCGCCTTATTTTGCGCAGCGACGATAAAAAGACCTTGGCGCTCGGCCTTTTCGAGCTGATTAACGGCCGCGCAAACGATAACTTTACGATGTTTGCCGCCGGAGCGCTGCTCGTTGCGGTGCCGTTTACGCTGCTGTTTATGGCAGGGCAGAAATTCCTGCTCAAGTCCCTTGCCGCCGGAGCGGTAAAAGAGTAGAAAAGGGCAGGGCAAAGAATTGGCAATGGGTAATTGGTGATGAGTAATTATATTTCCAATTACCCAGTTTAAAACCAGGTAGGGGATATCCGGGGCGCTACTTGTAGAGAGGCGCTATATACTCCTTGATGCGAAATAACGTATACAGCGGAAGGCTCCACACACGGGTAGAGCCAATCACATTACTACCCACATTTTTAAGGGACGTTTTAATCGCTGTCTTAGGTTCGTATCGGGAACAAAACAGCTGGAGACTTTTTGCTTTGGTATTATCCGCAGACTTTACTTCAATAGGGACGACGGCGCCTGCATAATCGGTTAAGAAATCAAGTTCCGCATCAGCCTTTGTCCGCCAAAAATAACTTTCTATGCCCAGACACTTTAGCTGAGTAAGGCAGTAGTTTTCGGTCAGTGCACCTTTGAAATGTATATAAGCGGAATCTCCTTCAAGAATAGTTTTAAAATGGATATTCGATTTTTTACGGAGCAACCCGACATCGGCCATATATACCTTAAAATAGGTGTTATCCGCCATTCCCGATAAGGGGAGTTCCGGCGTTGGCACCATAGTCAGTTTATAGGCAATGCCTGCGTTTACCAACCATTCAAGCGCATCTTCAAGGTCTTTTGAGCGCGCGCTTTTTTTTACGCGGGAAAAAATGAACTTGTTGTTATCCCGCGCTATTTGCGAAGGAATCGCCTCCCAAATAAGCCGTATTTTTGTTGCTGTTTCTGCGGTCGTATGCTTGCCGAAATCTTCCGCATAGCCTTTTAAAATTTGCTCCTGTATTTCTTCTACTTGACGGTAATCATGCGTGTCAATCCACGTTTGCACGGCTTCCGGCATTCCGCCGACGATGTAGTAGTTTTTCAGATATTTTTCCATCGGAACCGTATAAAGTGCAGGCAGCTCACGGTCAAGCTCATATTTTTCGATACCGTCTATATATTTCGACCCGCCGTCTGCAATGACAAATTCTTCAAAACTCATCGGATACATTTCAAGCAGATCGACTTTACCTACCGGAAACGATATCCCTTCTTTACGCAGCGCGACTCCCAGCAGCGAACCCGCTGCGATAATGTGCAGCTCCGGCTTTTCCTCGCAAAAGTATTTAAGCGCCTGTATTGCCCGTGGACAATCTTGAATCTCATCAAAGATAATCAGCGTTTTTTCGGGGAGAATTTTATGTCCATATACGGCGGTTTCAAGTTCATCGATGATTCTTTCAACATTAAAATCGAAATCAAAGATCGACTGCAGCCCCATATTTCCATCAAAATTAAAATATGCCGTTTCTTCAAATGCTCTTTTGCCGAATTCACGGATAAGGTAGGTTTTACCGCATTGCCGGACACCTGTCATCAGCAGGGGTTTACGGTTCTTCTTATTTTTCCAGTTGATTAGTTGATGTAATATCGTACGTTCCATAAATACGGTACCTCTCCGTCAAAGATAGCGTTTTTCGACCGAATATTCAATAAGTTACTGCGTTTTTCGACCGAATAAATGTATTTTTATTGCATTATTAAACCGAATAAGTGCGGTATATACGAAGACGTTGCAGATGGTCTAGATTCATAATTCATAATTCATAATTCATAATTAGTTATAAATTTCACTCCGCCTTGTACTGCAATTCACGGCAGGCGGTTTGGTTCGATACCGGATGAAATCAATTCAGAATTATGAATGCATAATTCTGATTTTCTTTCTTCCTAATTATGAATTTTAGAAACTTAAAGGAGAAACGTATGAAAACCATACATAAAAAGAATACTACATTTTTGAATTTGGCAGCGGCAGCGCTGATGGTTGCTGCTTTGGTACTGGGCTGTAACACGAATGTAAGCAACGGAAGCGAAGTACAGCCGGAAAAGTTTACTGTAACATTTAACGTAAACGGCGGAAACGGGAAACTGACGGCAAATTCCGTTATTCCTGCCGGAGGCAAGGTAGCAAAAGACGCCGAAATTACCTTTACCGCGACTGCAAATCCCGGATATCGAGTTGATACATGGGCAATTGCCGGCGGTACAATACAGGCCGGCGGACAGCAGGGAGATACAACCGCAAAGGTGAAGATTACCGAAAACACAATAGTAAACGTAACGTTTACGCCTATAGTATATACGCCGGTCTCATACGATAATTTGTCTGACCATCTTACCAAAACACAGCCTGCATCCGACGGAATCTATTACATCGAGGTAACCGATCTTACGGAGTCAGACGTAAAAGGAAACATCCTTAGTGATAGCGAAAGCCCGCTCGGGGAAATATTGAAAAAAAACAAAAAGAAGAAGGTAGCGCTCAAATTCGGCACAA
>ERZ773083.2895-NODE-2895-length-10203-cov-11.135692_pt1 | contig 10203 bp, 8 predicted proteins | sample MGYA00511465_ERZ773083 | MGnify/ENA primary metagenome ERZ773083 (study PRJEB29015, sample SAMEA2738001) | human oral metagenome | biome: human oral; feature: human-associated habitat; material: dental | place: China | collected 2060 ... | reverse complement strand
ATCCGACTTCCGGTCAGCAGATACCGCTCATCGGAAGTTTTCTTTATAATTTGGCAGTCATCATTCTCCTGGTTACAAATGGTCACCATATGATTCTGGCGGCTCTCGCCGAGAGCTTCCGCGTGGTTCCGCTCGCGGGGGTGGAGCCGAATATCTCGTTCGCCCTTATCATCGCCAATTTTACGGGAGGAATCTTCCTTACGGGCATGAAGATTGCCATGCCTATTACCTTTGCCATCCTGCTCACCAATGTGGGACTCGGCATACTTGCACGTACGATGCCGCAGATGAACATCTTCGTCGTCGGTATTCCCATGCAGCTGATGATCGGTATCACTGTTCTGTCGATGATCATTCCGTTCTACGTCTTATTCTTGGATGTGCTGTTCAATGAAATGTATGGAAATATATCACTCGCGGTACGCGCCCTCCAATAGGCGCGCATTCGTCTTTGACCTCCAGCGTTTCGCAGGGGAAAAGACAGAGGAACCGACGTCGAAGAAGCGTGCGGACGCGCGCAAGAAGGGGCAGGTTGCTCGCAGTCAGGAGCTCAATAGTGGGTTTGTCCTGCTTGTCGGATTTTTCGGGCTCAAACTTCTGTGGGATTCGATTTATGTCTCGATCGCGACCTATACGACGTACGTGTTCACGAATCTCAACCAGACGGTCGATACGGAAAACATCCTTCGCATCTTCATTGGCATGGTCATGATTCTTGCCAAGACCGCATTTCCGATCATGATTTTCATCATGATCATCGGTCTTGTCATCAACTTTTTCCAAGTGGGGCTGAACTTCAATACCGAGTCCATTGAGTTCAATCTGGATAAGCTCAACCCCATCAATGGATTCGGGCGCATTTTCTCAAAGCGCTCTCTGGTGGAGCTGGTGAAATCCTTTTTCAAGATCCTCGTCATCGGTTTCTTTCTCTACCGCTTTATTCACGAACAGATTCTTGCAATGCCGCAGTTCATGTTCTTCGATCTTACGACAAGCCTTACCCTCGTCGCAGAGATCATCTTCCGGATGGCATTCATCGTCATCGGGGTCATCATGATTATGGCGGTCATGGATTACGGCTATCAGAAATGGCAGACGACGCAGGATCTCAAGATGACCAAGCAGGAAGTCAAGGATGAGATGAAGCAGACGGAAGGCGATCCCCAGATCAAGGGCAAGATTCGTCAGAAGCAGCGGCAGATGGCGATGGCGCGCATGATGAAGGAAGTTCCCAAGGCCGATGTCATCATTACGAACCCGACGCACTACGCCGTGGCTCTCTCCTATGAACAGGGCATGGTTGCCCCGACGGTGATCGCAAAGGGACAGGATCTCGTGGCACAGCGGATCAAGGAGATCGGGCGCGAGGCACGCGTGCCGATCATCGAGAATAAGCCGCTTGCACGAACCCTATTTGCAGCCGTGCAGGTGGGAGACTCCGTTCCGCAGGAGCTCTATCAGGCGGTCGCAGAGGTGCTCGCGTATGTCTACCGACTGAAACACGCGCGACGTGGTGCGTGAGGAAGCGGGCATTTTTCTAACGCATGACGAAAGTCTTATGAAAAATTTGACGTACCTCTGATATTTGGTATAATATCTATTTAGGGGATGTATGGAATCGTCTTCAAAGGGAACGAGGGAGTGAGTGAGAGCATGGCAGCACCGCAGTCCGGCAGTGTAAATCCTCTTGTATCCGGCAATCTCATACAACGGTACAGCGATATACTGATCGCCGTCGCTATCGTAACAATCGTCATCATGATGATTATTCCGTTGCCGACAATTCTATTGGATGTTCTTATCTGCTTGAATATTACGATTGCACTTCTCGTCGTAATGTCGGCAATCTACAATGTGGAGGCACTCGACCTGTCGGTCTTCCCTTCACTGCTTCTCATTACGACGCTCTTTCGACTCGCACTGAACATCTCCTCGACGCGACTGATCCTCTTGGACGCCTATGCCGGGGAGGTTATTACTGCGTTTGGCAACTTTGTTGTCGGCGGTAATGCCGTGGTCGGTTTTATCGTGTTTGTCATCCTCGTCGTTGTCAACTTCATCGTCATTACAAAGGGCTCAGAGCGTGTCGCTGAGGTTTCGGCACGCTTTACGCTCGATGCGATGCCCGGTAAACAGATGGCGATTGACGCGGACCTCAATCAGGGCGCAATCACGGATGCGGAGGCAAAGCGCCGCCGCGAGAAGGTACAGCGTGAATCGGACTTCTTTGGCGCAATGGACGGTGCTTCGAAGTTTGTCAAGGGTGATGCGATTGCCGCAATTGTTATTATGATCATCAACATTGGCGGCGGCTTTGTCATTGGTATGCTGCAGCGCGATATGGATGCGTCGCAGGCGCTTCAGACGTATACGCTGCTGACCGTCGGTGAAGGTCTTGTGGCGCAGATTCCGGCGCTTCTCATCTCGACCGCAACCGGTATCATCGTCACGCGCTCGGCGGCAGAGGGGAACCTCGGCAGCGACCTCGTGAAGCAGCTCTTCCACAATGCACGTATCTTCATGATCCTCACGGGCGTGCTCCTCTTCCTTGCAATCATGCCGGGGCTGCCGGGCGTTCCGTTCACGGCGTTGGCACTTGTTTGCGCTTTCATTGCGTGGAACCTGTATCGCGGTCAGGCGGTGGAGCAGGAAGTGCAGCAGGTCGAGCAGAAAGCGAAGGCGAAGAAAGAGGCAACGACGCCGGAGAATATCGTCTCGCTTCTGCAGGTCGATCCGATGGAACTTGAGATCGGGTACAGCCTTATCCCTCTTGTCGATACGGGACAGGGCGGCGATTTGCTCGACCGTATCGTTATGATTCGGCGGCAATGCGCACTTGAACTCGGACTTGTTGTGCCGACGATCCGCATTCGCGATAACATACAGATCAAGCCGAACGCCTATATTATCAAACTCAAGGGGATTGAGATTGCACGCGGGGAACTCATGCTCGACCACTATCTTGCAATGAATTCGGGGACGGTGTTCGAGGAGGTTCCGGGCATCGAGACGACGGAGCCCGCATTTGGTCTGCCCGCGCTCTGGATCTCGGAGAACGAGCGTGAGCAGGCGGAACTGAACGGTTACACTGTGGTCGACGCGGTTTCCGTGCTCGCAACCCATCTCACGGAGATCATCAAGCAGCATGCGGCTGAGATCCTCGGCCGTCAGGAGACGCAGAACCTCCTTGATAATCTGCACAAAACCAACGGTGCGCTTGTGGACGAGGTCGTACCCAATCTGCTCAGCGTGGGTGAGGTGCAGAAGGTGCTTGCAAATCTCCTGCATGAACGCATCTCCATCCGCGATATGAGCACAATTCTTGAGGTGCTTGCCGACTACGGTACTGCTACAAAGGATACGGATATTCTGACGGAGTACGTGCGCCATGCGATGGCACGCCACATCACACAGCAGAATGTCCAGAACGGCGTCCTGCCGTGCATTACACTCGATCCTGCAATTGAGAACAAGATTGCGGGCGGTGTCCAGCGCACGGAGCACGGTTCCTATGTCAGCCTTGATCCCGACTCCATGCAGAAGCTCTTGACGGCACTGCAGGAGGAACTGAAGAAGCTGACCGATCAGGGGTATCAGCCGATTGTTCTCACGAGTCCGACGGTGCGCCCCTATTTCCGAAATCTTGTCGAGCGCTCCATACCGGGGCTGATTGTGCTCTCCCATGCGGAGATTGAGCAGAATGTTGAAATCCAGATCCTTGGGGTGGTGAGAATCTAAGTGCAGGTCAAGACGGTACGTGCTTCCTCGGTAAAGGAGGCCATGGAACAGATTAAGGACGAACTCGGCAGTGATGCCGTGCTCCTTCACACAAAAAAATACCGGGAAGGTGGTGTCCTCGGCGGCGCGGAAATGATCGAAGTGACTGCCGCCGTCGATGAGACGCAGGCGCGGGTACCGCGCTCTGCGTCTGCCTATGTTCCGCCAGTTGCACCGATTCTTCCCTCCAACGTCCTCAATCAGTACCGGATGTCGGAACCTTCCACAGAGGGACCATCAGCGATGCCTGCGCGTGCCGTTCTGTCGGCGTACGATACATATGGGACGGAATCATCAGCGGTGGAGCCTTATGCAGCAAATCCAGGGATGACGACATATCCGCCGGAGGCATATGCTATGCCGACGGCACCTGTTGTGCCTTTGCCGCAGACGCCTGCGCCCTATGCTTCATCTCAGGGGGGGTCAGCGCCGTTTCCTGCACAGGAAGCAGAATCGGAGCCGGCACGCGTAACCCCGGCCGAGAATGGCGCAGCAGAGCGCATTCGCCTTCTTGAAGATGAGCTTGCGCAGATGAAGACGATGCTCGCTTCCATGATGGCGGCGAATCAGCCAAAGGAAATTATTTCCATTCGAGATGCCCTGCATCGTCAGGATGTTCGCGAAGATCTCTGCGAGGAGCTCTCGGGAAAGATTCCCATTGCCGACGTAAACATGGACAGTCTGGATCCTCGTGCGCCGGGCGTTCTTGCCTCCTATCTTTCCCAAATAATGAATTTTACCGATGGGCTGAGAACAGGCGGACGTTCCTCACGTGTGGCCGCCTTTATCGGGACGACGGGAGTGGGGAAGACGACAACGCTCGCAAAAGTGGCGGCGCATTTCGTTCTGGAACAGAATCTCAAGGGTGCACTCATTACGGCGGACACATACCGCATTTCTGCCGTGGAACAGCTTAAGAAATATGCGGAGATTTTGGGACTTCCCGTCGAAGTTGTCTACTCTGCTGCAGATCTTAGAAAAGCGATTGCGCGCCATCGCAGTAAGGATTTCGTTCTTGTCGATACGGCGGGGCGCAGTCAATACAATGAGTTTCAGATGGACGAGCTCAAGGAGTTGCTCGACGCGCACCCGCGCATGGAGAAGCATCTCGTCGTCAGCGCAACGACGAAGGAAGCGGATGCGGCAGAGATTATGAAGCGCTTCTCCTCGTGCAACCCGGATCACATCATCTTTACAAAGACGGATGAAACGCAAACGATCGGCATGGTACTCAACCTGCTTGCGGGGAAGGAACTTTCTCTCTCGTTTCTGTCGAATGGGCAGAGTGTTCCGGATGATATTATACCGGCGACGGCAGATCGACTTGCGGAATTGCTTTTGAGGGAATGATATGACAGATCAGGCAACGCGGCTGCGTCAAATGGTCGGCATTGACACGGCGGAGATGCCCGAAGACCTCTCTTTTATGCAGACCAGGGCGTGGGGCAATGTACGCGTGATTGCGATTACAAGCGGCAAGGGGGGCGTGGGGAAAACAAATCTTGCCGTCAATCTTGCGCTTGCGCTTCGACGCAGGGGACTTCGCGTACTTGTCATTGACGCCGATCTCGGCATGGCAAATGTGGACATCCTGCTTGGGTCAGCATCGCGTAAGTATTTGCTTGACCTGCTGCGACCGGACGTGAAGCTGGATGATGTCATTGTTGAAACGCCGCATGGCATTCAGTATATCTCCGGTGGCTCGGGCATCGAAAAGGCTCTTGCATACGATCATGCGGAAAAATTGCTGCTTCAACAAAAACTTGCGGATTGCGCTACGCGCGCTGATCTGATCTTGGTCGATACGGGCGCAGGTCTGGGACGCAATGTGATGGATTTTATTCTCGCGGCAGATGAAGTCCTCCTCGTGACAACACCGGAGCCTACCTCGCTCACGGATGCCTATGCCGTGATGAAGGCGTACAGTATTTATGCAACACAAAAAAACCTCCGCTTGATTATCAATCGTGTTTACGAACCGAAGGAGAGCCGCGAGGTTGCCATGAAATTACAGCGTGCTGCGGAGAAATTCCTGCATATGAAGGTGCCCTGCCTCGGTTATGTGTTTGAGGATACCGCCGTTACGAAGGCGGTACGACGACAGGCTCCGCTGCTCAAAGAAACACCCAATGCCGCAGCGGCACGCTGCATCGATGCGCTGGCACAGGCGCTGCTCACCGGTAGTGAAATGCATGTGAAACATGGGTGGAAAGGTTTTTTACAGCAAATTTTTAAGTTTTCGACGTAGCCAAGGAGGAAAATTCAGATGGCGGGCGAATTGGTACAGGCAAGGAGTGTTTTAGCTATCGGACAACGGCTGGAAATATTCTTTGAAAACAACGAGGAGGAAATCTCCGGCTACACGAGTCGTGTAGAGGACATTGTCGGAGATGACCTCGTTGTTGCCATGCCGGTGGACGAACGCCGTGTTCCTGTGATTCCTAACGTCGGCGAAAATCTCTATGTGCTTGCGGCAGGGGACGGATGCCACTATCGCTTCTTTTGCGTGCATCGCAGTCACGGACGCCATGAGGGGCGCATTCCCGTTCTTCATCTTTCACTTCCCGAGGTAGCAGAGCGCTTTCAAAAGCGTGGATTTTTCCGCATCAGTGTCAACCTTACCGCAACGGTTCGCCTCGTTGATCGAGATGGAAAGATCGATGCCCCGAAGCGTGTGCCCCTTGTGGATTTGAGCGGCAGCGGTCTCGCATTTGCATGGCCGAAATCCGTGTCTCTTAACTCGAATGCCGCATTGGAGATCAATGATATTCCGGGGATTGGTACGATTGAACTCATGACGCGGGTCATCCGCTGTACGCGGGTGGAACGCGAGGAGGATACGCCGATCTATCACGTTGGTGTCCAGTTTCAAGGCATTTCGCGCGGCATAAGGGATAAGATCATTCGCTATCTGTTCCATGTGCAGCGCTCTCAGGTGGAGCGCGTAAAAGATGACTGACTCAGTGAAAAATGCGTTTATATTCGGCGATAGAGCGTCGCCGCGCATACGTATGCGACTCGTTGTCATCGGTTCCTCCACCGGTGGACCACAGGCGTTGCAGACTGTCATTACGCAGCTGCCTTCCGATTTTCCTTGTCCCGTGGTCGTTGTGCAACACATGCCTGCGGGATTTACGGGAGCCCTTGCAGGACGCCTGCACAGCGTTTCACAGATGAATGTGCAGGAGGCGAGGGATGGAGACGTACTGGAAGCCGGATGTGTCTACATTGCTCCCGGGAATTATCATCTGCGTATTCTGCATGAATCCGGTGTGCGGCGCGTTGCGCTCAGCGATGAGCCACCCGTCGGAAACCATCGTCCTGCCGTCAATGTGATGTATGACTCTGTCGCACATCTGGGGAAGGACGTCGTCGCCGTGATCCTCACGGGGATGGGCAGCGACGGACGCGAAGGGATGCGTAAGATTAAGGAAAACGGCGGTTACTGCATTGCGCAGGATGAAGCGACTTGTGTCGTCTACGGGATGCCAAAATCCGTGATCGACGCGGGGCTGGCCGATGAGATATGCCCATTGCCGCAGATTGCACGCGCGATTGAGGCGGCTGTGAGAAGATAGGAAATAGGGGGAATATCAATGGATAACCAGTATATGGATATGTTCCTGGATGAATCGCACGAGCATCTGCAGTCGCTCAACGAAGGTCTTCTGCGCCTCGAAGAGAACATGGAGGAGATCGACGCCGTCAACGACATCTTCCGTAACGCACATACACTGAAGGGCATGTCAGCGACGATGGGCTTTGCCAAGATTGCGGAACTGACACATGAGATGGAGGATGTACTCGATCTCGTTCGCAAGAGCCAGATCAAGCTCAATGAGGATATCATGGACACGCTGTTCAAGTGTTTGGACTCGCTTGAGCAGATGGTGGACAGCGTTGGCAACGGTGAGGCAGAGGATGTTGTCGACGTTTCCGATCTCGTTGCCAAGCTCAGCTCCATTTCCAAGGGGACACCCGCCCCCGCTGCGGCAACCCCCGCTGCAGCAGCTCCTGCAGCTACAGCGGCAGGCGGCAACACAGGGATGGCGGAGATGGAATTCGATGACATCGATCTTGATGTCATGAAGAAGGCAAAAGAAGCCGGTATGAATCTGTTCCACGCCAAGATTACCTTGATGGAGACCTGCGTTCTCAAGGCGGCACGTTCCGTCATGGTCATGCAGGCACTGGACGAGGTCGGCGATGTGATCAAGAGCGTTCCGCCTGCAGAGGATTTGGAGCAGGAGAAGTTCGAACGCAGCTTTGAGATAATTATTGCGACAAGCGCCGATGCTCAGGCCGTGCAGAATGCTGTGGATACAGTTTCTGAGATTGAGGACGTTCACGTTGAGTCGGTTGATCCCGACAAGGTCGGCAAGGGGGCTGCGCCTGCACCGGCAGCAGCGGCTCCTGCAGCAAAGCCGGCGGCTCCGGCAGCAAAGAAAGAGGCGGCAAAGCCGGCGGCTGCTGCGCCCAAGAAGCAGCACCAGAGTCAGAGTGTCCGCGTCGATATTGAAAAACTCGATACGCTCATGAACCTCATGGGCGAGCTCGTTATCAATAAAGTTCGTCTGGAGCAGATCGGGCAGACACATCGCCTCACCGATCTGATGGAGACGCTTGAGCAGATGGATCGCGTCACGGGCGATCTGCAGAACATTGTCATGAAGGTGCGCATGGTTCCGGTCAGCGCCGTGTTCAACCGCTTCCCACGCATGGTGCGCGACGTGTCCAAGGAACTGGGCAAGGAAATCAACCTCACGATCGAGGGCGAAGAGACAGAGCTGGACCGTACCGTGATCGATGAGATCGGTGATCCGATCATGCACCTTCTGCGCAACTCGCTCGACCACGGCGTTGAGAGTCCCGACGTACGCGAGGCAAAGGGCAAATCGCGCACCGGCGAGGTCGGTCTTATCGCGCGCCACGAGGGCAATAACGTTGTCATCATGATTACCGATGACGGCGCGGGCATTGATGCGAGCAAGATCCGCCGCAAGGCGGTCGAGAAGGGCATGGTCACGCAGAGTGAGGCGGACAGCCTCGACGATGCGGATGCTGTTCGACTGATCTTCTTGCCCGGCTTTTCGACGGCGGAGCAGATCACGGACATCTCCGGCCGCGGCGTCGGTATGGACGTTGTACGCAGCAAAATCGAGGCACTCTCGGGACATGTCGATGTGGAAACCCACATCGACGAGGGATCCATCTTCAAGATCAAGCTGCCGCTCACGCTTGCCATCATTCAGGCAATGCTCGTACGCGTGCAGGAGGAGATGTACGCCATTCCGCTCACCTCCATCGACAGCACGATCAACATCGAGCCGAGCGACATTCAGACCGTTCAGAACAAGGAGGTCATTGTTCTGCGCGGAGAGATCATCCCGATCATCCGCATGGAGGAGGCTCTGCAGGTTCCTCATACGAAGGACTCCGACGAGCATTTCGTTGTCGTCGTTCACGCCGGCGAGGCGAAGGCGGGCATCGTTGTTGACAATCTGATCGGTCAGCAGGAAATCGTTATCAAAACACTCGGCAATCTCTTCGCCGGACTCAAGCTCTTCGGCGGGGCGACCGTGCTTGGCGACGGGAGGGTCGCACTGATTCTTGACGTTGCGACGATGATACAGCAGTAAAAGGGGAGGGCAAAGAAGATGGCAGAGGATATGAATCAGGGGAATGCGCTGCAGAACTCCCAGTACGTGGCGTTCAATCTGCGCGACGAAGAATATGGTGTCAGCATTCTGAACGTGCAGGAGATCCGCAACCTGACGGACATCACGCGCGTTCCGTTTGCAGCGGACTTTATCAAGGGCGTCATCAATCTGCGCGGCTCGGTGCTCCCCGTCATCGATCTCAAGCAGCGGCTCGGACTTGCCGAAACGCCTTATACGGACCGCACGCGCATCGTTACGGTTTCCGTCGAGGATGTCCATGTTGGCATGCTCGTCGATGCCGTGACTGAGGTGCTGAGTCTCGAGAATGCGCCCATCGATACGAAAAAGGCGATGAATGCGCGCGAGAGCAGCCGATTCCTGAGCGGAATTGGCAATATCAGGGGCAGACTCATTGTCCTCCTGAATCTGGAGGAGATTGTCGGGCTTCCAAAGGAAGCAAAATAAGGGGAGCTGAGATCCTCGATCATTGCCCCGTGATGAGAGGTAGAGTCAATGAGCGTAGATGAGAATCTGACAGAACTGTCAGAGCTGCAGCTGGATGTACTCAGGGAGATTGGAAATGTTGGTGCAGGAAATTCTGCGACGGCACTTTCCCGTCTGATTCAGCGCCGTATTGAGATGAATGTGCCCCATGTGGCACTCGTTCCAATTGAAGATGTACCGGAATTTGTCGGCGGACCGGAATTGGTTGTCGTCGGTATTTTCCTGCGCGTTTACGGCAAGGCACCCAGCAACATCCTCTTTC
>ERZ773083.2893-NODE-2893-length-10204-cov-25.076461_pt1 | contig 10204 bp, 11 predicted proteins | sample MGYA00511465_ERZ773083 | MGnify/ENA primary metagenome ERZ773083 (study PRJEB29015, sample SAMEA2738001) | human oral metagenome | biome: human oral; feature: human-associated habitat; material: dental | place: China | collected 2060 ... | reverse complement strand
CCTCTTCACCCGTAACCTGGATTTCCTGAAAAATGAGATTTGTCAAAAAACGTTCTACTTCTTGATTTAAGAATTTTTCTAAATATTCCTTTCCAAATGAGCGATAGGTATTCAGTACAAAACTCCGATTATCAGCAATATATTGAAAAATAGAAGCAAGAACATCTTGCCAATTATCATAAGTTACATCTTTCCCCACCGAAATTTCAGTATCCTGAAGATAAATCCATTCTACCAAATCATAGATATCTCTGAAATTATTATAAAAAGTTTGGCGACTAACACCGCAAGATTGGGTTAAATCATTGATAGTGATTTTGCTTAGTGACTTTTCTTCCATCAATTCTTTCAAGGTTGAAGCTAGAACCTTTTTTATCACAGTTGTCATCTTTCATACCCTTTCACATCATTTTATAGCTAACATTATAACAAATTGTAAAATCTTATCAAACTTTATTCATCTGACGACATATAGTTTAAGAGAAGTATACTGTTCATTCCAAATTGATAAATATTGGATTTAAAGCTATTGAAAAATTGTAAAATATAGTGCAACAAAAAAACTCATAGCGTTTCATTAGTGTAAACTGTAAGTAACCACACAAACAGAAGCCGAGGAAAAACTATGAGCGTCGGAGTGATTCCGACTTGGTTTAAATGAGAACAAATTGTTCGAAATTCATCAAATAGAGAATTCATTCCTCCTCCAATCGTTGATATAGAACTTAATTTCGTTGTGAATAATAAACTAATTTTTACCTTTTACTCTTTCGGTTTTGAAAATACTTCAACTCGCTGAGCTAGAACTTTAATTTCTACAGGTAGGTTATCCGATTTATCGCCATCAACATCCGACTCCAATTCACTATCAGAAGAAATTTTAATATTACGAGCTTTGATATACTCGATATTATCATTTGCGACAACATCTCCTTTTAGTAAATCAGGAATGACAGATAATTTGGAGAATATAGAAGCATCTTTTAGAATCAAAATATTGGCATAACCGTCTTTGTTTTCTTCAAAGATTTTTTTATCAGCGAAGTAATTTGTCAAGAGAACCAAAACATGGCTAGCTTCACCAACATAATTTCCATTTTCTGTCTCAACCTTAATGTTAAAGACCTGATCTGTCATGACAGACTTCATGGTATTTACAGCATAGGCTAAAATACCGAATTTTGTCTTGTCCTCGATTTCAACATTGTGAATCGCCTCAGGAAGTGAACCGATACTAAAGATATAACCAAAATAATTGTCATTTGCTTTACCGATATCAATCTTGTTGGTTAAGTTAAAATCGAGTTCCTCAATAGCTCCATCGATGTCTTGATTGATTTCTAACAGTTTTGTAATGAGGTTACCCGTACCACCTGGGATAATACCCAACTTAGGAATGTAGTCTCTCTCAGCAATACCCGAAATGACTTCGTTGACAGTTCCATCTCCACCAAACACAACCACTGCATCGTACTGCTCACTAGAAGCTTCTTCAGCAAAATGGGTTGCATCAAGCGCTTTTTCAGTAATTTTGGTTTCTACGTGCTCAAAGTATTCTTTTGCTTTATTTTCCAGCTTTTCTTTGTAATCTAAAGCCTTCTCGCCACCAGAAGTAGGGTTGATAATTACCATTGCTTTTTTCATTAAATTTCTCCTTAATATTCGTTAAAAACATATATTTCATTATATGAAACTAACTGTACCCCTATTATACACTGAAAATACAGAAAAGAGAAATCTCACGTACTGGAGATTGATTCATAAAAACATAGACAAAGAGTTTACTAAGAATTTCAAGCATATAAAACATATGTTAAATAAAGATTAGCAGATAATATCAGACGACTAGCTCCTAAATATTGTCACTTCATTATCTAAAATAAAGATAAGCAGCTTGATGAATACATTCAAAAAACTGCTGATGAAAGACAAAATTTACAAGATCAAATCAAGGATATTGAAAAGGAAATACAGGAGCTTTATGCCACTATGGAACAAATTCATACTGTTAAAAAGTATCGATCTTACTACAAAGAATATAAGGCAAATCCGTCTGACAAGACATTTTTTGAGGAATACAAATCTCAAATCAAGCTCTATGAAACTGCCCTTTCAGAGCTTAAAAAATCCTATTCCAAGCTCCCAAATTCAAAGGATATTTTAGATAAACTTAATAAATTGCAAGAAAAAAAGAATACCCTAATGCAAGAGTATTCCTCCTCAAAATCCGATATGTATGAACTTTATAAAATACGCAAAAACTAAGGAATTTATATGGGTAAGGAGATGGAGAGAGAGCTTCCATCTCTACTCTTCACTTTTCAAAGTTAAATCTCCTATTGTTTTTCTATTAGTCCAGTAACTTCCTTTTATGATGTCAATTTTATCAATTTGCAATTTGCAAGTGCCTATTTGTATTGGATTTTTTTCACTATATCTACTTAAAGGATTAGTAATATAAGTGTAATATAACACAAATCCTCCATTTTCTTCAACTAAATTGCTGGTAGTAGTTTTACTGCTTATTTCATCAGATTTGAGTTTCACATCTGTATAAAGAAAACTTTGCTTAATCTCAATTTCAACTGCTTTTTCTCCAGATTCACCCTTATAGTTATAACTTAAAACTCCAGTATATTTTTTCTTTAATCTTGGTATTTTCACAAAAGGATTGTATTTCCATAAATATCTTTCATATATAGCTATTGCAATAACAGAATATCCAGCGGACTCTAAAATCAAATCCCAATAATCCAAACCCGACTGAGGCTTCTTAAACTTATACAATATAATGAAAATAAGAATTATAATTATTCCAGATAATTTTATCAGTGATTCCATTTTAGATTTCATAACTATAAAATCCTTTTAACTCATCTATGAATCCTTTATATACCTTCTCTCTATCAGCAGAATCATAGCATAATTTTTTAATACCGTTAACTTCAACAAAGCTATTAATGTTATGTTTATTATCATAAAGAAACTCTACAATATCATCAAAAATATATTTGTAACAATCATACTTTGTAAAAATTTCATCAGGAACATTATAAAGTAAGCATTCTATACCAAAAGAGCTTGCTTTCTGTGCAAATTCGTATCTTTCATCTTGCATTTGATACCTCATCTCTTTTGCTATTCTAACCATTTTCTTAAAATATAAGTTTGTTCTTTTATTCTTATCTATTCCATTCTTAATATGTTGTTCCGGATAATTTATTACTTCAGTTCCATCATCAGCTTTGATAAGTATTCCTCCTACATAATTTTCTGGATCAAACCTGTAATCACAAGAGTAATCCCTATATCTTAATGCTGGAACCGAATCAGCATCTTTTCTATAAGAATTTCCATGTATTTTAATAGATTTGTTTTTTCTTTCCACATCATCACCAAATTTATTTTCTAATGCGGATTGAACTATATCTTTAAAAGTCTTGCTTTTTGAAATTGCACTTATAAAACCATAATTAGTTTTAGAAACACCAACTCTATATTTTGGTCTAAATTGATCTATTTGAACAACAGCAATATCTACATCACTATGCTGTCTAACATTAGTATTGTTTGCATAAGATCCTTGTAAAAATATTTTAACCTCATAATCATCATTACTCTTCATCATAACTTCAAATGAAGGTGTCTCACTATACATTTTTTGAATGGAAGTCCTTTCATTAAATCCGATAGTTTTTAATGCATCAACTACCATTCTTATGGCATTTTTACATTGATTTTCCTCTGTTTCACTCAAAGGTTTTGCATATTTTCTTAATTGCTCTTCTGTGAATATCATTTACTACTAATCCTCCTTTGATACCGTCATTTAACATCTATTCAAACTCAATCTCTTCATTAACTTTTTGGTGAATATCTACTCTATTAACAACATCGATTACATTTACCAGCCAACCATTTAGTGTACAACTTCTGATAAATTCATCAATTCTATTAACTCCATTCATTTCTTTGAGTGTTACAACAACACCAAATCTAACTCCTACACCATCTTGAGGAGCTAATCGGTTATTTGTTTTTATTTCCATGCCCCAATTCTTATTTCTATAAGAGTCTTTTGGTATCATTCTTTTTGTAGCACTCTCTGCAATATACTTTACATTGTCCCATTTTCTAAACTGCTTTCTGGCTTCACCTTCCAAAAGATAATTTTTTTCTCCCTCTAAGGTGTCTTCTGTATTCTGTTTATCTCCCTTAATATCCTTAATTTTTTTATCATCCCCTATTCGCCCAAAATGTAAATTCAATTCCGTATTTGTATAATCAACACCTTGCAATCTATCACACAATGGAAAATAACACATCGTAGCCTTCGCAATATATGGATACTTATTATCTTTTAGAGGAACTGGAAAATCGTAGTTATAAGTATTCCATTTTTCGCTAATGTCTGATACCACAAATTTAATTTCATCATCTTTTGTTTGAATAATATCGTTTATATGAATTGGTACAACTCCATGCCCATATAAAGCAACTTCCTCAGGAGTCGGTTTTTCATCCCAACCTCTTGCAGCATCAATAATCATGGCTTTTGCAACTTCTCTATTAAGTCCTAACACATCAATTAAATAAGATAATTTTCTCGCAATCCAAGGTGCAGCATAAGAAGTTCCGGCAACACTCGCAGCCCCTAAAGGTTCACAAACCCTAATGTACTCTTCTTCACTGCCACCATAATAGCTCACATCAGGCTTTGCAAAGAAAGATAATACTAATCCTTTACGAGCATATTTAGTAGACAGACCATTCTTACTAACTGAATTTACAACTATGCTATTAACAGAATCCGCCGGAGATCCTATTTTTACTATATCTGCACTCGGTTTATTTGTCCCTGCCACAACAAATATTACATTGTTTTCAAACTGAATTTTATCTAATGTTGCAGCTTCAGCAGAAATAAAGTTGTCATTAATTTCCTGATTACTGCCAAGTGAAATATTCCAGACTTTTATATTTGAATTATTTACCACAATACTCTTTATTTTCTTTATTATTGAAAATGAAGAATATTCAGCACCTACCGCTACTCCAAAATGCCTAACTTTAAACCTTCCGCAGCCATCATCCAACCAAGGATTTAATCTTACTCCATCAACAATAATAGAAGATACTGCTGTCCCATGATTATAATCTTTTGGATTTTTTGGTATATCTTCTGAAACCATATCATGATATTCAACCCAATCACTAAAATAAACACTTTCATCGAATAAGGTATCTATCACTCCAATCGTCGGTTCAATAGTTGGGGATGGTATAGTTACCATTTTTGTTTGATACTCATTGATAAAATCATCGGGTGATAAAATTGACAAATCAACTGTTGCCATTGAAACAAGATAGGGTGCTTTTTCAAAAAGTACTTCTACCTGATTTTCATCTAAGTAAACCGTTTGATTATCTAAAATTCTGCTACTTAAAATATCTATCCCTAATCTTTCAAATAATAATTTTGTATCTTTTCTTACATCGTACAAAGTTATAATACTCTGCTTTACATCCATTGTAGGTAACTCTACTTCAAAGGAATCAATATATGATGCATCTGCAATCACTTGTTTGAATGTAGACATACTTACAGAAAGTTCTTTAAAAACTGCCGAATTAACAATATTTTTATCTTCAAACATGTTTTTGTTAATCTTCCCTGCAAATTTTTGAGATAATATATTGGAAGTATCTGTAATCAACTCTATGCTTTTAGTCAAGTCATACTCGTCAAGAAAATATGTGATAATATGTTTACTCTTATCTCTATTAAATTTTGCTCCAACAATTGCATCATTAGAAGCCGTTCCTTTAAAAAGTCCAGAAATCCGGTTACTTTTTGCAGCAATCTTATTATAATAAACACTAACCAAAATACCTTCAAACGGCTTTGTTTCTTTATCCCAGAATTCCTTAATCTGAATTAGCTGAGATCTTAATCTTAATAAATGCTCTGTACTGACTTCCACTTTCCCATTCATGGCTATGCCTCCACGCATACCATTTTTACTGGCTTGCACAAAGCGTTTCCCTTTTAATTCCACGACATTATTCACTATCTACTTCCTCCCTCTTTAACTTTCTTGATACTGCACTTTTAGACTCACCTTTTAATTTTTCTATTTCTCTAACAGTAAATCCTTCTTCATGAAGTTGGTTTATATCCTTTTGATCCAAACTCCCTATCAAACTATTGTATAATCTTTTCAAATAATCATACTCAGAACCAACATCGCTAAATGCAAGTGATGTTTTTATAATGTTTTTTAATTCCCCGGGATAAGGTATTTTCTTTGCTGTCTTTAATATTTTTTTAAATAATCTTGTATCCTTGGATATTCCTTTAAAATTCTTGATAAATGAAGAAAAATAATATTCAGCAACTTCTATTAAATCCTCATCACTATACCTATTGAAATTAATAACAGCATCAAATCTCCTAATTAATGCTTTATCAAAATTTGAATATAGATTAGTTGTTGCAATAAGTACAATCTCTTTATTAAGGTCTGTCAATCTATCCAATTCTCTTAAAATTGTAGATGTTACTCTTCCCATCTCTCTAATATCATTAGAATTAATTCTATCCAAAGCAATAACATCAATTTCATCAAATAAAACCACAACCTTATTTGCATTTGGAAGCATATTTATTTCTCTAAATACTTTTATTATGTTTTTATTAGTCTGTCCCAACTTGCTATCTATCAAGTTTTCAAAATCCACCCTGAAAAGAGATCTATCCAATAATCTTGCAACATTTTTGGCTGCTTCTGTTTTTCCACTTCCCGGTAATCCTTCAAATAAAAATTTATTAATACCAACATTATGGTTTACAGCGTTAATAATACCTTTTATGTCTTCTGTTATTTCAAGTGGTAAATTTAAAGCCTCTAAATTTCTTATTTCTACTTGTTTTAAAAACTCACTTTCAAAATCACTACTTTGTGGTGAATATAAATTTGCTTCGGACATTAACCCCATAATATATTCAGATAACTGATAATCTCCTATGCTATCAAAATATCTTGCTATTGCTATCGCCTCATTTCTAAAGGAATTTTCATTCCTTTCCACATGGTATTTTATTAAATTTAAAACATTTTGTTTTTTCATATTGCCATACCTCCTATTTTCTTTATTATACCACAAATCGGGACACGTTTCTATACTTTTGGGACAAATATCATAAATTTTAATTTTCTATATTAAAGGTTATATTAGTAATCATTCATGAATAAAAAAGAGCCGGTGCAGTCCTAAGACCACACCGACCATAGATTTATCTTTCAGCTTCTTTCTTTTCTTTAGGTTTTTCCTTTTCTTCAGCCTGATATTTTTTGATAGCTCCAAGTACAGAATCATTCTTTTCTTCTTTACCTTTCATCTGCTCTTTTGTCTTTAATAGCTTTGAAGAAAGTATCCTGATATTGCTATGCTCTTTCCCGTTATCATCAATTGAAGTTCTTATTTGTCCAAAGAGCTTAACAAAATCTCCCTGTTTAAAATCTTTTGGAATATCACTTTTTTCTCCATAGGCAGAGCAATTATGATATACCTTATTTCCATCATCATCTTTAGATACCACAGAGAAATTTGCTACCTTAAAGGCTTCTCCGTTCTTATTTTCCCTTTCAACTACATCGACCTCTCCAACAATATTTCCGACAATATTGATAAGATTATCCTTTTCTTCCTGAGCATAAGGTAAGTCTTTTATCTGTCCCTGTTCTCTTAAATCCTCAATCATATAGTCAAATTCCTCATGTAGCAAATTAAGGCTGTCATTGTCCATATAAGCGTCATAGAGGTTGTCTAAAGCACTTTCATCGTTAATGCTTTTTTCCATGCTGATAATCGCCTTAACAAAGTCTTTATGGTTATCATTTGCCATATCCTCAATTCTATCTCTCATTGTTTTGTAATCCATGTTTTTATCTCCTTTCATGGTAAAAGGGAGCTTTTCGCTCCCTTATCGTACATATTCCTGTTCTTTTGTTGTTTGTTTTTCTTCTGTTATGCTTTCATTTTGATAGGCTCTTATCTGACCTAAAATAGACGGCTTGTCCTCTGATTTTTGTGTAGTTTCTCTTTTACTATGAAGATTATCCTCGACATCGTAAGTTGACTCGAAATAATAACTGTCCTTAAAGTCATTATCATAACGGTCAGCAATTTCATCATTATCTAAGTCTTTTGCCAGTGAATCATAAAAGTTACCTTCATCATCAATATCAAGTCCCGTTGCTACTCTTAAATCTTCGGAATCCACATAGATCAAATCTTCAAAAGAGGATAACTCAATTTCATTTTTCATATTCCTTAGAGCCTCATTCTCTCCTTTGTTCTCATAGTCAAAGCTCTCAGTTTTGATTGGTATATCATCAATATACTGCGTCCATGTTTTAGCTTCTAAATTCAGTTCATACTGAATCCCATGCCTTTCATCAGGAGTATTGGTATAGGCAATCCCGATATGCTTTAAATCAGGATATAACTTGTCAAACTCATCATAACTGTGTTTTCTTCATACTCTCCGTTACAGAAGTCAATAATCGCTCGTTTTACATCTTCCACAAGGGGATTGTCATTTCTCTTTTCTTCTACCTCTCCCATATCGAGCAGCTTATTCAGTTCGGCAAGCCTTAATACTTTAGTTTTCAGTTCATCTGCCTTTTCAAACGGCTTTTTAAGTTCTTCTTTGGCATTTTCAAGCTGTTCTTTGGTACTAACGAGCTTTTCTTCAAGCCTCTTTAATTTCTCAGGCATTTTCTCAAGAGCATTATCCAGTCTTGTTATATTTCCGTCTGCACTTGTGCCAAGCTCTCCGGAATGCTTTGCAGCACCGTTTAAGCTGAAATTATGAGAATTGGTAAAGAAGTTATAGCTTACTTCCAAGTCCATATTTCTATACTTTCCTATAATCTTACTTTCATTAATTTTTACAGTTTTGATAGCTTCAAGTAGCTTTTCTCCTGCGACCTTTTTATCAAATATTTTCTCGCCTTTTATGGTTATGGAAGTAAATTTATTTTCGCCTTCTCCTTGTGGTTCTACATCAGCTATATCTTTCTTTACAGCTTCAATCAGCTTTTCCGTCCTTGCGATTTCTTCAGGATAAGTCTTTGCAACCTTATCGTTCCTTTTGGAAAGATTTGTCAAGGACATAAACGAAATTTCTTTGACAAATTTATATCTTCTCTGTTTCTCTCTTGATTAGCTTTAATATTTTATCCTTGTATGTTTCCCCTGTACCTTGCTTGAAATGTAGGTTTACAATATATTTTGTCTTTCCAATATCCATTATTAACTGTTTATGTGATGCTTCTTTTATCTCTCTTTTTTCTTCTTCCATGTGTCCTCCTTTCCGCTTTTAGACAAAGAAAAAACAGTAAACCTTTTTGATTTACTGCTTTCGTGTTAGCTTTTATTGAATTGTTAGTTTAGCAAGCTAAAAATATCCTACTTGCAATACTCTTTTATTTTATCGGCATATTCAGTCAAAAGATTCTTTGAATAAATTTTTTCATTTTTTGAATTTCTGACTTCTTTCCAAAGAATAGAAGCTACTTTTAATTTGTTTGGGTAGTTGCAACTATTTTCGTCTGCACAGAAATCCTTTAAAAATTGATTCCATTGACAAACCGAATTATCATACTTTGCATAATCTGATTTCCCATAATAAACTTTTAGCATATCTTGAATTGTAAAACTCAAATCATTTTCTCTTTTTACTTTTCTCCAAACTGTTGCCATATCAGCAGTAAATTTAAATGGTGAGATACCTGTTAAAACAGCGAAATATTCTCTGAACTTTGCATTAAAAGAAAAACCACATTCAAGTAATGGTGTATCTAAAGTAATATTTTTCACTTGCTTCTTTTCATTTTTTATTGATGATTTTTTAATGAAATTACCCTTAAAGTACTGCTCAATAATATAATTGAGGTCTTGTTTTGTACCTCTATGTTCTAATCCTAATGACTTGCATATCCGTGAAAGTTCTTCACGATACCAATAGTATTTGTTAAACTCATCAAACGATGTAATTTTATCAAACTTAGGTCTACTTTCTATCAATATTTTATCTCCTCAAAACCAATTTACTTTTTCATCTCTAAATAATGGGCTTTTACTCTCTTTATAAGGATTGTAGTTATTGCAATTACAGCCAAACTCTTTTAATGCT
>ERZ773083.2889-NODE-2889-length-10216-cov-23.031296_pt1 | contig 10216 bp, 7 predicted proteins | sample MGYA00511465_ERZ773083 | MGnify/ENA primary metagenome ERZ773083 (study PRJEB29015, sample SAMEA2738001) | human oral metagenome | biome: human oral; feature: human-associated habitat; material: dental | place: China | collected 2060 ... | reverse complement strand
ATTAAAAGGTGAAGATTTAGGAGATGCTTTAAACTATCTTGAAGAAGAAATGCCACTAGATGTTGTTTACTATGAATCAACAGCTGTTGCAGTAGAATTGCCTACTTTTATAGAAAGAGAAGTAATTTATACTGAACCAGGATTGAGAGGAGATACTTCTGGTAAAGTTATGAAACCTGCTAGAATAAATACAGGATTTGAAATTCAAGTTCCTTTATTTGTTGAACAAGGTGAATGGATTAAAATAGATACAAGAAATAATGAATATGTTGAAAGAGTAAAAAAATAAATTGAATAGTTAAATAAATTATAAGAGCAATTACAGATAAAAAAATTTGTAGTTGCTTTTTTGTATTAACAATTTATCATTTTTCTCAATAAGATTAGGAAAATAAACACAATAAAAAAATATGGTATAATATAAAAAAAGTTAATATTAACAGGAGAAAAAAATGGAAGAAGTTAAAAATGAAACAAAAAGAAAATATAAATATGATGCTTTCATAAGTTATAGACATATAGAACCAGATTTAACAATAGCCAAAATTCTTCATGATATGATTGAAAAATTTAATATACCAAAGCATTTAAGAACAACATTAAATGAGAATAATAATGAAAACTTAATTGATGATAAACATGTATTCAGAGTGTTTCGTGATAGGGAAGAACTTTCTACAAAAGATTTAAGTACTATGATAGAAGAAGCGATAGCTGATTCTGAAAATTTAATTGTTATATGCTCAAAAAGAACATTTATTAGTCCTTGGTGTAGAAAAGAAGTGCAGTTGTTTAAAAAGATTCATGGAGTGAATAATATTATTCCTGTACTCATTGAAGGAGAACCTGATGAGTCTTTTCTTGACGAATTAAAAAATCTAAAAACTACTTTTATAAATTCTGAAAATATAGAGGAGGAAAAAAATATTGAGCTCCTTGCAGCAGACATAAGACCTGATGAGGTAAAATCTCCTTCTTTTAAAGGATATGAAATTTTAGAAAATTCAAAAGATTCTAAAATGAATGAACTTACAAAAAAGTCTTTAGATATTCTAAAAAAATCAGAAATTTACAGAATAGTAGCAAGTATGCTTAATGTAAATTATGGAGATTTAAAATTAAGGCATCAAGAAAGATATTTAAAAAGAATTATATATACTTCTGTTGCAGCAAGTATAGCTATGCTTATATTTGTTGTGAGTGTAACAACTTTATATTTAAAATCTGTTGCCTCAGAAAGAAAAGCTAATGAACAATCATCTCTTATGACTTTAAATATGGCAAATGAAGCAAATTTACAAGGAAACAGAATGTTAGGAGTATTAATTGCCCAAGAAGCTATGAAAAATGTATCTCCTAAAATGGAGAAATACAATAAATTAGAAGCTCAATATGAAAATATTTTAAATAATTCATTGATTACTTTACCATTTTCTAATCAATTTATTTTACCAACAGAAAGTGAAACAGCATCTTTTGGTATAAGTTCAGATAGCAAATGGTTAATAAGTTCAGGTTCTTTCAATAATGCTATTATTTGGGATTTAGACAATGGGGGAATAAAAAAGACTTTGACTTTTGAAGCTCCTGTGGTTTCAATAGCACTTTCTCCAGATAGCAAAAAATCTTATGTAGGGACTGCTAATAATAAAATTTTTGAAGTAAATATGGAAAATTATGAAATTAACAATGTATTTGGGAATTCTACTCTTCCAGCAGTTGCAATGAGAATCTCAAAAAATAATAAGTATTTATTTGCTTTAAGGAATGCCTTAATACTTGATGTTTTTGATATCCAAAATCAAAAAAAATTGTATTCATTCACTTTTCCTATTGATAATATGATAACTGGATTTGCTGAAAATCCTCAAACAAATAATTTTTTTATTTTGAGAAAAGATAACTCTATAACAGAATATGATATAAATACAGGGGAAGCCTTAATTGTCCATGCTTCAACCACAAACCCTGATAAGAATTTTTTTAGAAAAATGACTATTACAGATAACGGGACTCTTTTCTACTCTAAGTTTTATTATGAAAAATCTTCAATCAGGACAAATTAATAGGGCTTCAAATATTAGAAATTTTTCTTCAAATATAGTAGTAAACAAAGATGCTACTTTATTATATGTGAGTTCCCTTAATAATTTTATCACAAGATTTGATTTATCAAATTTAAAACCTGATGAGGAAATAAGTGTTCCTCAAAGAGTAACATATCTTGATACAAAACGGACTCAATATAATGAAAGTATCAAAAATATGATTTTAAGCCCTGATGAAAATACTCTTGCTATTGTTTTAAATAATATGGCAGTTGGTGCATTTAAAGGAGTAAAAAATATAACATCTGCTTCTAATCCTGAATTTATCTTGAATGAAAAAAGTACTCATAAATCTTCTGTTGACATTATAAAATTTACACCAGATAGTAAAAAAATTGTTACATCTGCAAACGATTATACAATAAGAGTTATGGATACAGAGTCAACAATGGGAAATAGTCAATTATTAAATGGAAAAATAGTAGCTTCATCAAGAGATAAAAATTCTATTCTTATTTTATCTGGTGACAAAATTTCAAAATATAATTTTGATACAAATAAAGAAGAATTTATTGCAATTCTTGATCCTAAATTTCTTAAAGTATTTCAACAATTTGCAATTACAAATGATGTTTCGTTAGTTGCTCTATCTGATAGTACAAATGGTGCTTCTGCTAGTGTTTTTGATGTGAAGCAAGATAAAAAATTATATACAACAAAATCTCATACGGTAAAAGCAGGAATATTACCTTTTATTTCAGGATTACAATTTAGTAATGATGATAATTTTCTATTCACACTAGGTCCTGATAATCAATTATTTGTTCATAATACAAAAACAGGAGAATTTCTCTTTTCACTTGAAGATAAAGAAAATGGAGAAGCTACTTCATTTATAATGAGTAATGATGATAATTTTGTTGCTATAAACTATATTACAAAAAAATCAACTATTTTCTCTCTTAAAGAAAAGAAAGTTGTACAAAAAATAGATGGAGAAGTTATGGCTGTAGATAGTGAGAATAACAATATTAAAGCAATATATGGTCAAGTGGATAGTAAATTGTTTGTTGCAAAACCAAATAGTAAAGTCCTATATTATGCTGATAATAAAATAAAAACTGCTACTGGAACTTTAAAATTCAATACTATAAATATGTCATATGATGGAAAATATTATATTTCAAGTATCCCTAAAAACAATACAATTATAACAGACCTAGTTACAGGAGAACCTGTAAGAACTCTTTATAACAGTAATAATGATTTTTTTATTTCACTTCCTGTTATAAGTAAGGACAATAAAAAAGTTGCTTATAATGAGAGTAAAGATAAAATAGTTATAATTAATATGTATTCCACAGAGGAACTTTCTAAAATGGCAACTAGAATCTTGAAAGGACGACAGTTAACCGAATCAGAGTTAAATTCTATTGGAAGGAGAGAATAATACATGAAAAAAATCTCAAATATTATAAAACATTATTTTAATAGAAATCTATGGATTATATATATTCTCGGATTTGTACTAAGTTTAATTGGAAGTTTTCAAGTTTACCATGGTAGATATGATAACATATTAAAAGAAATTTCTGTTATTTCTGTTTCTGTTTTAAAATTATTTCTCTTTGTTCCCATAGAAGGTTTCATAAAGCAAAATCCTCTTGCTTATGAGCTTGCTATATGGATTGCACCAATGACAACTTTATTGGCTACATTTTCTATTTTTAATAAATTATATACAGCTATTAAATTAAAACTTACTCATTTTTATAAAGAGCATATAATTGTTATGGGATATAATGGTTATAGTATTGCATTTATGAAAAATTATATTAGTTTAAAAAATAAGAAAAAGATTTTATGTATACTGCCTGAAAGAATTCAAGAAAAGGATATAGAGTTCTTAAATAGATTAGGTATAATAACCTGTCATATAGACTATATGTCTGGATTGAATGATGAAAATATAAGAGTTTCCTTAGAGTATAATTTTGCTTCTGTGAATACTATTATTTGTTTTGAAGATGAGCCAAAAAATTATGGATATTTAAAATTAATTTCAGAACTTATTGCAAAAAGAAAAAATAAAAAAGAGAAAACAATCAATGTATATGTAAATATTGTAAATAAATATATAAAAAATATTGTCCAACATAAAATGGATGAAATTAAAATCTTTGATATAAAATATTTTAATATTTATGATTTAATAGCCTATAATTTAATCAATCTTAAAAAGTTTAAATTATATGAAACAAATGGATTAAAAAGAGAATATTTTTCTTTTGATGATTTCTCAAACTCAATTGGCACTCCAAATATATTATTGATTGGGTTTAAGAATTGTGGAAAAAGTCTTTTTGAATTAGCAGTAAATCAAACTACCATAAATTCAAAAGAAAATATGAACATTACTATTGTAGATAGAAAAATATCTAATATAATTGAAGAATATAAAGCTACTATAAGAGAGTTAAAAAAAGTTGCAAATATTGAATTAATAGATGGTGATATTAATCATATTACTATACAAAATAAAATAAAAGAAAATCACAGAAAAAATCCATTTACAGCTATATTATTCTCAACTAAAAATTGTGCTGAAAGTCTTATTTTTATGGATTTACTTGGAGAAGAAATCTTCAAAAATGTAAATACTGCTGTCCTTTGTGAAAATATTTGGGAAAATAAACCATTGATAGAATCTATTATTTTAAAATATCCTAACATAACTATTTTTGGTGAATTAATGGATGTTTTAAATTTTGAATCTATAACTAATGAGCCTTTAGAAATAAAAGCCAAAGAATTCAATGCCTATTATAACAAAATTTCAGAAAAGATTCTAAATAGTCCCAAACAAAATATTTCCATTGAAGAACAGTGGAATTCTCTTTCAAATATAAAGAAAGATTCTAGTAGAAATCAATGTATGCATCAAAATGTTAAGGAAGTTTTATTAGAAAAAATTGCTAAAATAGAAGGTTTTTCTTCTGTTGAAGAATTACTTAATGCATGGAAAACTATGATAGATTCTGTTTCTGTAAAAGAGCAAATTAATATAATTGAAAAAAATCCTGCTATGAACTATATGTCAGCCCTTGAACATAAACGCTGGAATAATTTTTACTATATGAAAAATTTTGTTTATTCTGAAAAGAAAGATGAAGTGAATTGTACACATAATTCATTGATAGATGATTGGAATGAATTTTTATGTAGTGATAAAAGAGAGCAGGTTATCTATGATTTTATTTCTGTTCTCAGTGTAAAATAAATAGAAATAGAAAGAAAGGATTAACTTTTGTAAAAAAGTGAGAGTTAATCCTTTTTTTATTTTAAAAATTTAGAATAAAAGAAACATATTGTAAAGTAATATCGTTTATTAAGACATTTATTTTTCTATATTTATTATAATATTAATATATTTTCTTCATTTATAAGATCACATTTTATTCAAAAACATTCCAATCCTTAATTTTGATATTCAGAAATAAGATTACTAAATTTTTTTAATTTAAATCTAAAAAATAATAAAAAAATTTCTCTTATTGATTTACCTATACCATTTGTTGTATTAGTTATAGAAACTATTTTGTTTATTATATTATAAAAATATAATTGATTATCATATATATTTTATATAATATATATATAAACAATACATTTTTTTTTTTTTTTTTACATATTATAATTAAAAAAACTATAAAATAATAAAGGAGGTTCAATAAATGAAAATAATAAAAGCAAATGAAGTCCCTAAACTTATTAAAGACGGCAGCTTTATCGGAATTGATGGTTTTGTAGGAATAGGAGTTCCAGAGGAGATTTTATTAAATATTGAAGAATCATATTTAAAAGAAGGAAAACCGAATTCACTTAATATCATTTTTGCAGCAGGTTTTGGTGATAGTAAAACAAGGGGTTTAAATAGGATAGCACATGAAAGAATGATAAAAAAAGTTATAGGAGGACATTGGGGATTAGCACCTAATCTTGGAAATCTAGCAAATCAAAAAAAAATAGAAGGCTATAATTTGCCTCAAGGTGTCATAGCACAAATGTTTAGAGATATGGCAGCTGGGAAACCTGGAACCTTATCAAAAGTAGGAATTGGAACATTTGTTGATCCTGAACTAGAAGGTGCAAAAATAAATTCAATCACTAAAGAAGATATTGTATTGAAATTAAATATTTTAGGAGAAGAAATACTTTTCTTTAAAGCTCCTAAATTAGATATAGCTTTATTGAGAGGAACGACAGCAGATGAAGATGGAAATATTTCTTATGAAAATGAAGCATTATTTTTGGATGGACTTCATATTGCAACAGCAGCAAAGAATGCTGGAGGAAAGGTTATTGTACAGGTAGAGAAACTTGTAAAAAAAGAAAGTATAAATCCAAAATTAGTAAAAATACCAGGAATTTTAGTAGATTATGTTGTGCTTGTAGAGGACATGAAGAATCATATGCAAACCTATGGAGAATATTTTAATTATGGATTTACAAATAATAATGCAATTTTTAATGCTAATAAAAAAATTTTTAAATTAGATGAAAGAAAAATAATTGCTAGAAGATGTGCATTAAATTTAAGAAATGAAACAAAAGTTTTAAATTATGGTATTGGAATGCCTGAAAGCATAGCACTTGTTTTAGAAGAAGAAAAGCAAGATAAAAAATTTATTCCTACTGTAGAACCTGGTGCAATAGGGGGTATTCCAATGGGAGGATTAGATTTTGGAGCATCTTTCAATCCAACTTGTATCATAGGTCAACCAGCTCAATTTGATTTTTATGATGGAGGTGGACTGGATATGGCATTTTTAGGGTTAGCTCAATGTGATGAAAATGGAAATATAAATGTATCAAAATTTGGACCTAAAATTGCAGGTTGTGGAGGTTTTATTAATATTACACAAAATGCAAAAGAAGTTGTATTTTGTGGAACATTTACAGCAGGTGGTTTAGAAATAGAAATAGAAAAAGGAAAATTAAAAATATTAAAAGAAGGAAAAATAAAAAAATTTGTAAAAAATGTTGAACAAATAACATTTAGTGGAAATTTTGCAAAAAAGAATAATAAAAAAGTTTTATATATAACTGAAAGAGCAGTTTTTGAACTAAGAAGAGAAGGATTAACATTAGTAGAAATAGCTGATGGTATAGATATTGAAAAGGATATTATAGCAAATATGGAATTTAAGCCAATATTGGCAAATGAAATAAAAAAAATGAATCAAAATATATTTTTTGAAAAACCAATGGGACTAAAATTTGATTAAAAAAATTATAAAGGAGAGAATAGGATTATGGTAATAGGAGTAATAGGAATTATTTTATCTTTAATTTTACTTATGTATTTAGCATATAAAGGATTTTCTGTATTAGTGTTAGCTCCAGTATTAGCTTGTTTTGCGGCATTTCTAGGAGGAATAGCAACAGGTGAGGTACATATATTAGCTACATACACTGAAATTTTTATGAAAAGTTTAGGTGGATATGTTATGAATTATTTTCCATTATTTCTTTTGGGAGCAATTTTTGGAAAAGTAATGGATGATACTGGAGCAGCAAAAGCAATTGCAAGCGTAATATGTAAAAAGCTTGGAGAAAAAAGAGCTATAGCTGCAATAGTAATAGCTTGTGCAGTTTTAACTTATGGAGGAGTCTCATTATTTGTTGTTGCATTTGCAGTTTATCCAATAGCAGCTGAATTATTTAGAGAATTAAACATTCCTAAAAGATTTATACCAGGAGCTATTGCTTTAGGAGCATTTACATTTACGATGACTGCACTTCCTGGGACTCCACAAATTCAAAATGCTATTCCAATGCAATACTTTGGAACTGATGTTTATGCAGCACCAATTATAGGGTTGATTGCATCAACAGTAATGTTTTTTGGAGGATTGTTTTGGTTACAATATAGAGCAAATAAAGCAATGAAAAGAGGTGAAGGTTATGGAAATCATAAGAATGAAAATATTGTGAAGTTTAATGAAAATGAGCTTCCTGGTTTTTGGGTATCAATGTTACCAATAATTGTAGTTTTAATTATGAGCTTTATATTATCAAAGTATATTTTTCCAAGTATGAATTTAAATTATTTAGAAAAATATAACACTGTTGCATCAAAGGTTATAGGAAATTGGAGTTTAATTATATCACTTGTAACTTCAATAATAATAGCTTATATATTTAATTACAAAAAGATGGCGAATCCAATAGAGACTCTGACAAAAGGAGTTAATGGTTCATTTCTTGCTGTTATGAATACAGCTTCAGAAGTTGGATATGGAAATGTCATTGCAGGATTAGGAGCTTTTTTAGTCATTAAAGGAGCTTTATTAGGATTATCTTCAAATCCTTTAATATCAGAAGCCATTTCAGTATCATCATTGGCAGGAATAACTGGATCAGCATCAGGAGGATTAAGTATAGCACTTGGAGCTTTGGGAGATGTTTATTTAAAAGAAGCTAGTATAATGGGAATTAGCCCTCAAGTATTACATAGAATAGCAGCTATAGCTTGTGGAGGTTTAGATACTATGCCACATAATGGTGCTGTAATAACTTTGCTTGGTGTAACAGGACTAACTCATAAGGAATCTTATGTTGATATTGGAATGTGTACTGCAGTAATCCCAACTTTAGCAGTAATAGTTTGTATAATTTTCGGAAGTATGGGGGTAGTTTAAGGAGGATTAGATGGAATTTGAAAAACTTGAAATAGGAATGTCTGAATGTTTAGGAAAAACTATAACAGAAGCTGACATACTTAATTTTGCTGGAGTAAGTTTAGATGTAAATCCTTTACATCTAAATGAAGAATATGCAAAAAAAACTATGTTTAAAGGAAGAATAGCACATGGAATTATTGGAGCTGGTTTAATTTCGGCTGTTATTGGAACAAAGTTACCAGGAGAAGGGACAATATATTTATCTCAAAATTTAAAATTTATAGCTCCTGTTAAAATAGGGGATACAATAACTGCTAAAGTTGAAATTGTAGAATTAAATCAGGAAAAGAAGAAAGTGGGATTAAAGACTACTTGTACAAATCAAAATGGTGTCCTTGTTATTGATGGTGAAGCAAAAGTGTTAAAAAAGTAAACTAATTAATTTTTCATGGATTTTATAAATAACTTTTTAAATGCTGGTTAGTAGGTAAACCAGCATTTTTATATACTTATAACAAAAAATAATAATGAAAGAAAAACTCACAGGCTTCCTGTTCAGTTTGAAAATAATGTTCATCTGTAAAAGCATGACTATCAGCATAGCAAACTATCCAATTATCTTCTCCTTGAATTAAACACCTATCATTAAAATGTAATTCTGTTGTTATATAATAAGTTTTTAAATAATATTCTTTTGGTTTTTGAGCTTCAACTTTTAAAACTTTTAAAAGTTCAGAAACTGTTTTAATTGGAAGGTAGGATAATAACTTTTGTCTTCTAAGTTCATTCTTTTTTTCTGTATGTAGAGTTGCAAAATATGCCCATATCTTTAAAACAATAACAACAGGTAAAACACAACAAAGAAGAACCATAAGTAAAATTTTAAATAATATCATATATTTTTACCCCTTTTAAATATATTAGTAATCTTCTAAACGTTTTAATTCTAATTGAGCAGCCTTTTCACATAAAGAAACAGCTCCTAATAATTTCCAAAACATTAATATTCCCTCTCACAATTATTTATAATTATTTTATAATATTTTTCATAAAAAAAGAAGCTATTATTTCAATAACTTCTTCAATTTTTATAAATAAAATTTTATTTGAATTCTTTTTTAATTTCTGCTATCCAATCTCCAATTCTTTTTGGAGTTAGGTTAGGTTGGTTTTCTTCGTCAAGAGCAAGTCCAATAAATTTACCATCTTTCACAATACTTGTTTCTTGGTAGTGATATCCATCAGTGCTTGTAAATCCAACAACCTTACCACCTTTTTTTATAACAACATCATATAAATATTTTATTCCACCACAGAAAGATTCTCCAAAAGCAAATTGATTTCCAAGTCCAACAAGTCCAACAACTTTACCAGTAAAATCAATTTCTTCCAATTTCTTTAAATTGTTCATCCAAGCTGCATGAGCCTCTCCAACTTGATAAGTAGGTGTAACAAAAATAAGATTTTCAAAATTTTCTATTT
>ERZ773083.2885-NODE-2885-length-10229-cov-3.889129_pt1 | contig 10229 bp, 8 predicted proteins | sample MGYA00511465_ERZ773083 | MGnify/ENA primary metagenome ERZ773083 (study PRJEB29015, sample SAMEA2738001) | human oral metagenome | biome: human oral; feature: human-associated habitat; material: dental | place: China | collected 2060 ... | reverse complement strand
AAATAAATCCTTAATTTGTTCCCATTGTTCATCTGACATTTCATAGCGTTTTTGTTCCATGGCTGTAATCTCCAATACTTTGTTTTTTATATTTTATCAAAAAATAAGGTATTGTACAATTTTAAGTTTTAAGACACACCCTAGTATTGAAAGCAGCAAAATAATAGGGAAAAAGATAATTTTCAATACCCATCTCATGCCTTAATCCTCTTTGTCCTTATCTTCATCTTTTTTATGTGATACTTCCTTTGAAACATCATCAATAAGTTTTGCAAAATCAATGGCATTTTTAGGAGTTATAACAGGTTTACCCGTCTTTGCTTCAATTGATTTTCTTGCATCTTTGGCAATGCTTCCGCCTTCTCGTGCAACTTTTTTGTTTTCTTCAAGTCCCTTTGGATTCGTGGCATTGGCAATATCTTTAGTTGCCGTTTCTGCAAGCATATTTAAGATAAGTTCCGTTGTGGACATATTGTCTCTTAAGTTTTGCTTTTTAAGCCCTTTATAGTCTTTGTACTGCCTTGTCGTCATACCGGACCACGCTTTTGTGATTTCATTTGTAAGAATAGCAAAATCTTTGCCTTCTTTTACTCCATGGTCTTGCCAAGAGTCTGTCAGCTCTTTTCTTACTTGTATAGCTTGCAATCTTTGGTTAATCCACTCTCTCGTATAGCCTTTTTTTAAATATGTCTCCAAGGCTCTGTCTATAGTAAGCTCAGGATCAATGATTTCATCAATTCTTTCCTTACCGACTTCTGCCAACCACATCTTAAAAGGCTCAGCCTTTGGAGAAGGGATAGACTGAATAACACGAAAAATACCTTGTATATCAGCGGCATCTGTATTGTATTTTTTACCATCTGAAGATTCCATTTTCAGTTGTACGATTTTTTCGTACAACTGATCTGCACCTTCTTCATCTTTCATTTTTCGTTTTAAATCACTCCAATATCTCCTTGGATTTTTACTGTCAGTTAATACACCTACAACATCTACTACAGAAAAGTACCATTCTTCTTTTTCACTGTCCCACAAAGACCTTATTTGATTTCCCTCAAATAATTTAATTTCATTATCCAAGCCACTTCCTCCTTTATGCCGGTGTACTGTTTACAACAACTATTTTCAGATAGTAGCTCTAAACAATACACCGACTTTTAATTTTAAAGATTTAAACTTTGGTAGAAGCCTTAAAACCCTTATATTTATTGTACTATTTGCCACTATTATTATGCCACAAAACCCACTTTTCAATATATATTTTAATGGAAATCAGTCTATATCACTTATATTTCTCTCTATCTTCCGCTACTAATAATAATCTTCCATCGGTATGATTATTATATGAATAAACATTACCCTTTTCCTCAAAGTTATAATTATCAGTCCAAAGCTCACACTGTGTCATAACAGTCTGAACGGCATCATCCATTCCTTCAGGCGGATATTTATGTTTTTTCAAAAGCTTTTTTATAAGCATACGCATTTTAGCTCTTGCTGATTCACGCTTCTGCCAATCAATAGTCTTATTCTTACGTAGAGTATCAGCAAGTTCTTTTGTGATTGCAATCAACTCTTCATTTTCATAAAAATCTTTGATTGCTTGTGGCTTTGTTAATGCATCATAGAAGGCAAGCTCGTCAGCAGTAAGCCCGAGTTTATCACCTTCTTTTTGATCTGCCGCAATCTGCTTTGCCAACTTTAACATTTCTTCTATAACTTCTTCATTGGTCAGCATCCCGTTAAGATAGGCATTGACAGCACGTTGCATTATCTCACTAAACTTTTCTGATTTTACAATATTTGTTCTGCGATAAACCGAAACTTGCTCTGCAATCAATTTTTTCAACAGTTCGACTGCAAGGTTCTTCTCTTTCATATTTGCGACTTCCTGAAGGAATTTAGGATCAAACAAAGAAAATTCCTCTTTGATGTCTGAGAATAAATTTATTACGCCATCACTTTTAATACTCTGCTTCAAAAGTTCATTTATTCTTGCATTCATTTCAGGTAAGGAAATCTTTTTGCCAACACCGGTATTAGTAAGTCTTAGAACAAGAACCCGAACAGCCTCAAAGAATGCTGCCTCAAATCTACTATCTTCATCAACTAACGATGAACAAAGAGAAAGAGCCTGATGAAGCATAAGGGCTTCTTTTACGAAGGAATCTTTATCATCAACTTTTTCTCTGCTCATAATAAAATTCACAGCACCGCTGATAGTTTTTGCTCTTTCAAGGTCAGTACCATTTATAAACTTTGTGTAATCATATCCATGAAACTTATCACGGCAAACTGATAATTTCTCCAAGAACTTCGGATATGCAACCTTTGCAACATCTGTATCACCATAGTTCTTTTTATCACGAGAAGTATAGTCATTCATTGCCTGCTTAAGAGCAGTAGCAATTCCAACATAGTCAACAACAAGCCCACCTTCTTTGTCACGAAATACACGGTTTACACGAGCAATTGCTTGCATAAGATTATGTCCGGACATAGGCTTATAAACATACATAGTGGAAAGAGAAGGAACATCAAACCCCGTCAACCACATATCAACAACAATAGCAATCTTCATAGCACTGTTGTTATCTTTGAACTTCTTTGCAAGTTCATTCTTATGATGTTTATTACCAATAATCTGTCGCCATTCTTCTGGGTCGTTGTTCCCGGAAGTCATCACAACTTCCACTTTTTCAGTCCAAGTCGGGCGCAGTTCCAATATTTTCTTATAAATTTTCATAGCAATATGGCGAGAATATGCAACAATCATCGCCTTGCCGGTAAGCAGATTCTCTCTATTATTTTCGTAGTGGTCAAGAATATCACAAACAAGCGAATTTATGGTATTATCATTCCCAAGCACTGCTTCCATCTGACCAAGTTCTCTTTTGCTCTTTTCAATAACCTCATCATCTGCATTAAGAGCCATTAAATCATACTCTGCATCAATCATCTTCAATGTTGCTTGATCAAGGTTTAATTTAATAACACGACTCTCATAATAAACCGGGCGTGTTGCTCCATCTTCAACAGCCTGTGTCATATCGTAAATATCAATATAATCGCCAAATACCTCACGAGTACTTCTGTCTTTTGAAGAAATAGGTGTACCTGTAAATCCGATGTATGTAGCGTTTGGAAGCGTATTACGAATAATTCTTGCTGTACCGATAACCCGCTTTGCTACTTCATCACCATCTTCATTCTTTGTAATCTTAATCTTTTCAGCAAGTCCATATTGCCCCCTATGAGCTTCATCCGCCATAACTATAATATTGTGACGTTCAGACAAGGCTTCATTCGATTCCTCAAATTTCTGCATCGTAGTAAAGATTATGCCGTTTGCCTGTCTGCCGGCAAGCAAAGTTTTTAGATTCTCTCTACTTTCTGCTTGTAAAGGTTCTTGCCTTAAAAAGTCTTTGCACTTTGCAAACTGACTATAAAGCTGGTCGTCAAGGTCATTTCTATCGGTGAGTACAACAATAGTCGGACTATCTAATACCTCCTGTAACAAATGAGCATAGAAAACCATAGAAAGTGACTTGCCGCTTCCTTGTGTATGCCAAAACACACCACCTTTACCGTCAGTAACAGTAGCGTGTTTTGTTGACTCAACAGCTTTTCTTACTGCAAAATACTGATGGTATCCGGCAAGAATTTTATAGGTATTAATCCCCTCATTTGAAAAGCAAATAAAGTTCTTGATAATATCAAGCAGTCTTTCTTTTTGAAACATTCCCTCAAAGAAAGTATCAAACTGAGCATACTGAGTATTTTCGTAGTTACCATCCTTTGTTTTCCATTCCATGAAGCGGTCTTCACTAGAAGTGATAGTACCAGCTTTGGATATCAGCTGATCACTCATAACACAAATAGCGTTATAAATAAACATAGAAGGGATTTCCTGCATATAGTTACGGAGTTGTCTATACGCTTCGGATGCGTCTGTTTCTTCACGGGAAGGAGATTTCAGTTCAGCCAATACGACTGGCAAGCCGTTTAAAAAAAGAATTACATCCAGGCGTTTTTTGCTATTCTCAATAAAAGTCCATTGATTAGCAAGGACAAAAGAGTTATTATCGGTTTTTTTATAGTCAACAAGATAAACGATAGAGGAATGTTCCTCACCACCAACGAAATATCTTACCGGAATACCGTTTTGCAAGTAGTCCATGAAAACAGAGTTCTTCTGTACAAGCTCTCCGTTTTCAAAGTTTTTAAGTTTGAATATGGCCTCCTGAATAGCGTCATCAGGCAAGCCTCTGTTCAAGCGATACAGAGAGTCAAGCAGAACTTCCTCATATAATGGGTTATAAAAATCCCTTTCAATATCGGGACCGTATATGTATTCGTATCCCAAATCATTTATAAATAGCTCGATTACTGAGTTCTCATAATCAGATTCTGTATATAATCCCGGCATAAATCTCTTTCCTTTATAAATTTATTTTAATGTAATTCTTTTTTATTCAGTCGTCTCCCAGCAGGCGATATATTCTAAACAACAATTGAATAAGTCGCAAGCTTGCGATGCTTATTGACCGTAGGTCAATAAGATAACTTGGATTCTGAGTAGCAGGTAAACAATAATTTAGAACAGCAAGCTCAGGTTATCTTTTCAAATGAGTTTTTATCTCTTGAAACACTACCTGATAGTTGGATGAAAGCCAGTTTGATAGATGTTGCAGACTATCTAAATGGTCTTGCTATGCAAAAATATCGTCCCACTGCTGATGAAACTGGCATTCCGGTTCTTAAAATCAAGGAACTTCGTCAAGATTATTGTGATGATAACAGTGAATTGTGTTCTCCAAACATTAAAAGTGAATATATCATTCACAATGGAGATGTTATTTTCTCTTGGTCAGGCAGTTTGTTAGTAGATTTTTGGTGTGGTGGTATTTGCGGTTTAAATCAACATTTGTTCAAGGTAACGTCAAGCAGGTATGACAAGTGGTTTTATTATGCTTGGATAAAACACCATCTTGACCGTTTTATAGCCGTTGCTGCCGACAAAGCCACAACAATGGGACACATTAAGCGTGATGAACTTTCAAAAGCAGAAGTTCTCATACCTAACGAAGCAGACTACAACCGAATCGGAGCATTGGTTCAGCCAATTTATGACTTGATCATCTCAAATCGAATAGAGAATAAGAAGCTTGCTTCATTAAGAGACATCATCTTACCGAAATTAATGTCTGGTGAGATTAATGTCTCTAACCTAGATATTTAAGCCTCTAAATTATTGTTTATCTCATTGTTTTTATCAATTTTTTCATCAAGACTTGATAAAATATCCGCTATTTTAATTTGCACATCAAGTTCGGGCAAAATGATTGGAAGTTTCCTTTGAGCAGTAATACCTAAATAAGCACGTGTACTCCCTGACCCTGCCCAATTATTAAAGAGACTTTGAAAATTTGGTGAATCAAAATAATACTTTAGAAATCTATTATTTATCCCTTTCTTGACTCTATAATAAGTTATTTGTGGAGTTAATATAATTGTATTAAAATCATTCGGTACAATCGCAGTTCTACCTATAGTTGCTTTATGTGATAAAAGAACATCGCCTGGTTTTGCAAATCCTTTTCTTAATGTTGCAGCTTGCTTTTCTGAAATGAAAGCGCAATTTTTCAAGTCAACATGACCATTTGATATATCATTAACCATAATAAATGGGACTCCCGTTAGAACATAATCAGAAGCTTTGGGATGAATGCTACCATGATTTCCATCCATAGGCGCTTCTAACATATCCAAATCAATAAGTTGTTCAACAGTATATTTCTTCCACGCCATCATAATTTTCCTCCCTATCCAATATATTTTCTATGCGCAATTTTTACATTGCTTTGCTTTACCATTGCATACTGCAAAGTCGTATCTATCTTTCTATGCCCTAAAAGCTGCTGCAGTTGCTCAATGGGCATTCCTTTATCTATCGCCATAGTTGCAAGAGTACGCCTGAATTTGTGCGGATGTACCTTTTGCAACCCTAATTTCTTCCCATATTCCCTTAATCTTACTTCAACTCCACCTATTTTCAGCCTTTTATGAGGCTCTTTTAATGATACAAACAGAGCAGGGTTATCATCTATTCTACTGTTAAGATAATTCTGCAAGTGAATCTTTGTTCTTGCATCAAAATAAACGACTCTCTCTTTACTACCTTTGCCAAACACAATACATTCTCTCTCGTTGAAATCAATATCATTTCTGTTAAGCAACACCATTTCACCCACACGCATACCGGTTGATGCAAGCATATCTATTATTGCTAAATCTCTTAGTTCTATGCAATTATCACGCATAAGTTCTAAAGTTTCATCGGAATAGGTCTCCTTTATGTTTGTGCCGGTTTTAACTTTATGTATACGTCGTGCCGGACTTTTCAGTATGTAGTCCTCATCCTCCAACCAAGCAAAGAAACTTGAAAGAATACGACGGATATTGTCTATTGTAACTTTACTTGATTTTTTCTTTTCCTGATATTCTGTCAGGTATCCTCTAATGTCATCTGTAACTATATGTTTGACATCTTTTTGTAGTTCATCAAGCATAGCTTCAATCGTAGCCTTGTAGTATTTAAGAGACTTTTCGGAACAACCCTCTATGCGTTTTGCCGATAAGAACAGTTCTACAAAGTTTTGCTTTGAAGTTTTCCCCTGTTGTTGATTTTCTTTTACCTCATAGTCTGCAAAGACATATTGCAAAACCTCCTGCAACTTTTCGTTTTGTGCGTTGTTCAAATATGGCAACATACCTTGAACAATGTCATTTATTAAGTTTTGTTTCATCGTCATTTCTCCTTTTTTATTGAGAACTGACAAGCAACGGCTGTTCTTTAAATTAACTTCTGCCGCTGATAGAAGTTTTTAGTTACAAATCACTTGTCTTAAATGTAAAATAGTCTTCGTAATAATAGCTGTGATCAATACCTTTCATATAAATCTCACGGTCATTGATTTTTTCTGTCAGTGCTTGCTTTAATATATATTTGATTTCAATAGTTTTAACAGGACTGCGTTCCATAGCAGAAAGGTAATCCTCCTTATCTACATGACTCCAATCAACAACTTGACCTAACTCTTTTTTCAAAATTAAATCAAGCCAAATTCTTGTACTTCTGCCATTTCCCTCACGAAAAGGGTGTGCAACATTCATTTCTACATATTTTTCTATAATTTCATCATATGTTGACTGAGGCATTTTTTCGATATTTGCAAGAGCTGCTCGCAAATACATAAGCGGAGCAAAACGGAAATTACCTTTTGCAATATTAACAGTTCTTATTTGTCCGGCGAAATCATAAATCTGATCAAATAAATATTTGTGTATTTCAGCAAGAGATTTAAAAGTTCCGTGTTCAAGATTATTTAAATATCCGCTTTCAAATAGTTCTATTGCTCTTTTTTTACTGATTTTTTCTTCAGCCTTAGCTAATTCTATCGAATCAGTAATGCCAAGTTTATTCTCTAATGTCATAGCAATTTCCCTTTCTATATTTTTATGATATTTATGATAAACAATAATTGAGCAAGTCGTAGACTTGCGATGCTTATTGACCGTAGGGCAATAAGATAGTTTGGACTCTGAACAGCAGGTAAACAATAATTTAGAGGAGCAAGCGAAAGTACTATACAAAAATTGGTTTGTTGACTTCACTCCGTTTTCAACCGACGGAAAACTACCTGTCAGATGGCGAATTGGCACCATTGGTGATATTATTGAACTTCACGACTCTAAGCGTATTCCTCTTTCAGGTGCTGAAAGAGACAAAATGGCAAAGGTATATCCTTATTATGGAGCCACATCACTTATGGATTATGTTGACAACTATCTATTTGACGGTATTTATCTTTTACTTGGAGAAGATGGCACGGTCGTGGATAGTTTAGGATTTCCAATCCTTCAATATGTCTATGGAAAATTTTGGGTCAACAATCACGCTCACATAATAACAGGCAAAGAAGGCTTCTCAGTTGAAGAACTGTATCTGTTTTTCAGTCTTACAAATATCAAATCAATCGTAACTGGCGCTGTTCAGCAAAAGGTTAGTCAACAAAACCTAAAGAAAGTTCCTGCAATTATTCCAAGCAAGGAGGCTTTGTGTGCCTTTGATGAAGTGATTCAGCCGATTTTCTCTCAAATTCGTAATTTGAGAGATGAAAACGAGCGTTTGAGAAGCCTGAGAGACACTCTTTTACCCAAACTTATGTCTGGAGAATTTGACATTTCCGACATCGACATTTAAGCCGCTAATAGACTCGAAAACTGCTCCGCAGTTTCCTCGTTACCGCCTCTGTCAGACACCTTGCCGTCCGTATGCAAGCATTCGTTCGTCTTCGGTGTCTGCCTACGCTGCTTCGCAGCTATCCGTGCATAGCACGGATGAGGCGGTAAATTATTGTTTATCGCATTATTCAGTTCGATTTTTTCATCAAATGACTTCAAAATACTTGCGATTTTCTTTTGTGTCTGCAAATCAATCATGGGAACTTCATATTGCATTATAGAGGTTTTATCACCTCTTGGCATTTTTGTCCCTTTTGATGTTGTCATCGAATATGTGAAGAAATTATCATCTGCAAGTACATAATACAAGAAATTTCTATCTGTATTAGATTTAGCAACAAAGACTAAAACATCATTGGAACAACCGCCATCATATTTAGCTTTCCATATTTTTTTGAAATATGGACGAATATTAGAAACAAGGATATCACCATTTTTATATTCTTGAGTTAAAGCAACGCTCGGTAAAGAACTCGCTTTAATAATTCCGCACTTATTTGGCAACATATTTTCTGTTGATATGTAGTTTTTCGTATTTAAGTTTTCTACTTCAACTTTTCCTTTGCGAAAACTGCAAATATCAGAAAGCTTATATTTCATACCCAATCGCCCCCAGTTTCTTTCTAATTTCCTCTTCCAACTCATGAGACTTTTTAAACATATCCGAAAGCTCCAAGGTCAGTCTTGTCATCTTTTCTTCAAAAGGCTCTCCGTCATCTTCCTGTTCTTCAATCCCCACATATCGACCGGGAGTTAAGATATAGTCATGTTTTGCTATATCTTTTATCGTAGCAATAGCAGAAAATCCTTTTCTCTCCTTCAACACTCCGTTTTGAAAATCTTCAAAAGTCTTTGCCAATAAGTCAATATCTCCAAGGCTTCCGTCTTCTTGTATTCCTTCTGTAAAATCTCTATGTTTTCTATCAACCATATATCCCATTTTTCTGGCATCAATAAATAGAGTCTTTTCTTTTTGCTTTTTATTCTTAGTAATAAACCACAGTGTTACCGGAATAGTTACACTATAAAATAGCTGTGTAGGCAAAGCTACAATACCTTCCACCAGATCATCTTCTATAATCTTTTTTCTTATTTCCCCTTCTCCGGAAGTTTGAGATGATAATGCGCCATTAGCAAGTACTAAACCTATTTTTCCATTTGGTGCTAAGTGGTGAATCATATGCTGAATCCATGCATAGTTTGCATTCCCTGACGGTGGTGTTCCATATTTCCATCTGACATCATCTTTTAATTTGTCCGCTCCCCAATTAGAAAGGTTAAACGGTGGATTTGCCATAATGAAATCAGATTTTAATGTCTTATGAATATCATTAAAAAATGTATCTGCATGATAAGGACCGAAATTAGCATCAATTCCTCTTATTGCCATATTCATTTTTGCCATTTTCCATGTGTCTGCATTAGATTCCTGTCCATAAACAGAAATATTTCCTCGATTGTTGCTATGAGCCTGCACAAATTTTTCACTCTGTACGAACATACCTCCACTACCCATACACGGATCATATACACGACAATTATTAAATGGTTTGAGTATGGCAACAATCGTCTTTACAATGCTTGAAGGCGTATAAAATTCACCGCCCTTTGTTCCTTCATAGGCAGCAAACTGAGCAATACAATATTCATATGTTCTGCCCAATAAATCTTTACTTGCCTCTGTTCCATCCATTTTTACTTCGTTAGTAAATAAGTCGACAACTTCCCCCAAAACTCTTTTATCTAAATCAGGGCTGGCATAGTTTTTAGGCAAAACATTTTTCAAACTCACATTTTCTTTTTCGATTGCCCTCATAGCATTGTCAATTACTATACCAATTTCAGCTGTATGTGCAGCAGAAGAAATCTTACTCCAACGAGCCTCTTCCGGTACAAAGAAAATATTTTCTTCTGCATATGCA
>ERZ773083.2884-NODE-2884-length-10229-cov-6.306271_pt1 | contig 10229 bp, 9 predicted proteins | sample MGYA00511465_ERZ773083 | MGnify/ENA primary metagenome ERZ773083 (study PRJEB29015, sample SAMEA2738001) | human oral metagenome | biome: human oral; feature: human-associated habitat; material: dental | place: China | collected 2060 ... | reverse complement strand
TAAAGGCAAGAGATTTGGATCTTACAAAGCTTAGAAAGTCTTTAATCAAGAACGCTCTTGAGAACACCGGAAAGACTCCTAACGAAGAAGATATCAAGTATTTGGCAGAGGAAACCAATACTGATGTGGACTTTGTTAAATCAGTACTTGCGGAATTGGGAAAATAAGAAAGTATAGTGTAAAAACACTTTTTCATTACATTTTGTGTCGTAATATAACAGCACAATCGGACTTGCTCTGTCTTTTACAGCAGATCAAGACAGTATAATAAAACTTATAACTTGTGGTTCCTATTAAAGATATATGTGCGACAGGTATATAGGTAATAGAAGCGATAAAAGTCAGCTTGGATTTAATATAAAGCTTGATATAGTAAGTTCAAGCTGATTAAATACGAACTTATCGAGCAAAGAAAAATATTTGTCATAAGTGTCTAAAGCGACTTTTGGCACTTAAAAGATTAAAAGTTACTTGTAAGGCATACAGATTAAGGAGAAATTTGTTGTTTTTAGTGTATTGCTTGAGAACTGATTACCTGAAGTCGTCGGTTTTTCGGTATAGGTTTAGAAAGCGTAGAGGGCAAGCTTAGGCTAAACTTAAATACTTGTAAGAAATTGGCGAAAGCGGGAAATTATTTAAGAAACTATACACAAAGTAAACTTTTAGTATATAATAAAATACTCGGTTTTTCGGATCGTTATTTAAGCATAACATAAAGAAGTCGTGCTTAAATAACGATCTGAAGGCTGAGGTAATAATATAATGATACATATTGTACTTTAGCTTAGGATAAGTTTTGTAAGTATATAATGTATAGTCTAAAATGGAAGGAGACACATTTAAACTATGGCAGAGAAACGTGCAGATGATTTTAATGAGAGAAGAGCTCATCTTGCTAAATTAAGTGATCAGGAGCTTTATGAGAGATTCTGGTCTTTAGCAAGTGATATTGTAGATCCCCTTTTGGAGCTGGGAAGAAAGAATACTTCACCGGCAATTGAAAGATCTGTTCTCTTAAGAATGGGATTTTCATCTATAGAGGCTAAGGCTATCGTAGACGGAGTAATCGACAGAGGACTTATGGGTAAGGGAGCAGGTCATGTAGTGTATAAGCTGGCAAAGTCTAAGAATATCAGCGTAAGAGAAGCCGGAGTTGCACTTGCAGACGGAAAAATGTGGCAGGAAGCCGCAGATTTATTCAAGGGGGGCAATTAGTATATGGAAAAATTAACTCCAAATGAGAAGATAAATATAGAAGAGATATTAAAGGATCTGGAATCTTACAGACCTAAAAGACGTGGCTGGACATGGAGAAAGTCAAGTAGCGGAGAAAAGCAGGGACCTTTTGTATTCCATGACTTATCACAACCGCTTAAGCAATCAGTTCCGCTTCCATCAGCAAAATATTTCGAAAGTATCGATCCGCAGCCACAACCTGTAATTACAACAGAGATAGCTTCAGGTAGATTTGAAGATGATATCCGTCGTATGAGAATGGCGGCATGGCATGGTGCAGACCATATCATGGTTATCAGAACGGCAGGTCAGTCACACTTTGACGGACTTATTGAAGGAACTCCACAGGGTATCGGTGGTGTGCCTATAACAAGAAAGCAAGTAAGAGCACAAAGAAAAGCACTTGATTTAATAGAAGAAGAAGTAGGTCGTCCAATAAATTACCACTCTTACGTATCAGGAGTTGCAGGACCTGACGTAGCGGTTATGTTCGCGGAAGAGGGTATAAACGGAGCCCATCAGGATGCTCAGTATAACGTGCTTTACAGAAATATAAATATGATTCGTTCTTTCGTAGATGCTTGCGAATCAAAAAGAATCTTAACATGGGCGGACGTAGCACAGATAGACGGTGCACACAATGCCAACGCTACAGCAAGAGAAGCATGGAAGGTTATGCCTGAGCTTATGGTTCAGCACGCACTTAACTCAATGTTCTCTGAAAAAGTAGGTATGAATCCGGGCAATATCTGTCTGTCAACAGTTCCTCCTACAGCACCTCCTGCACCTTGTCTATATCTTGACCTGCCATATGCAGTGGCACTTAGAGAGTTTTTCCACAGATATAGAATGAGAGCACAGATGAATACAAAATACATGGAGTCATCTGTAAGAGAGGCAACAGTAACACACGTACTTAATATACTTACATCTAAGCTTACAAGTGCTGATATCCAGTCAACCATCACACCTGACGAGGGTAGAAACGTTCCATGGCATATCAACAACATAGAGGCTCTTGATACCGCAAAGCAAGTATTTGTAGGTATGGACGGCTTGATGGAGATGGTAGAGCTTAAGAAAGACGGCGTACTTCGTGAAAGAGTAAGAGATATTAAAGAAAGAGCGGTACTCTTCCTTGAAGAGATCAAGGAAATCGGAGGTTTCTTCAATGCTGTTCAGGACGGTTTCTTCGTAGACTCAGGAAACTATCCGGAGCGTAACGGAGACGGTATAGCAAGAAAGATAGAAGGTGGAGTAGGTGCAGGTACGGTTTATGAAAGAGATGAAGATTACTTCGCTCCTGTAACCGCACACTTCGGATATAACAATGTAGCACAGTATGATCCGGCAGCTATTGAAAATCCTGCTGCACTTATAGGCGGATGTACATTTGAAGATCCTGATAAGATAATCTTTATAGATGAGCTTGATGAGAATGACAATGTAAATGTTCGTCTTAAGGAGACAGAAGAGCTTAGAAAGTCTTCTAAGATCAAGCCTGAGGTTGAGTGGATGGGAGATGGTACAGTACTCCTTACCATGTTCTTACCTGCTTCAAGAAGAGTTGCAGAATTTGCAGGACTTGAGATAGCTAAGAAGATGAATCTCCAGGAGCCTGAAGTTATTTCAAGAGAAATCATGCAGCCTGCTGAGGGTACCAGAATAGAGATCAAGGGTCGTGTAGACTTTACAGTAGACATTAATGACCTTGTAATCCCACCGGAGCCAGAAGTACTTTCTGATGCGGATATCAGAGCCGAGATAGAAGCTAAGCCTATGAGAATAGTAGGAGCTACAGTAGGTGAGGATGAGCACTCAGTAGGACTTAGAGAGATACTTGATATTAAGCACGGCGGTATAGAGAAGTACGGTATAGAAGTACATTATCTTGGAACTTCAGTACCTGTAGAAAAGCTTGTTGACGCCGCTATAGAGCTTAATGCAGATGCAATACTCGCTTCAACTATAATCTCTCATGATGATATCCACTATAAGAACATGAAGCGTATTCATGAGCTTGCAGTAGAGAAGGGTATTCGTGATAAGGTTATGATAGTTGCCGGCGGTACACAGGTTACACCTGAGATAGCTGTAAAGCAGGGTGTAGACGCAGGATTCGGAAGAGGATCAAAGGGTGTGCATGTAGCAACCTTCCTTGTTAAGAAGAGAAAAGAAATGGAACAAAATAAATAAATTAATATAAAGAAAGCAAGAGAAAAAGTATGAAAATAGACGTATTAGTGGCTGAAATAGGCTCAACTACTACCGTCGTTAATGCTTTCAACGGTATAGCCGGTCCTGACCCGCAATTCGTGGGTCAGGGACAGGCTCCTACCTCGGTACTTGATGGAGATGTGAGGATTGGTCTTCAGGGAGCAATTGACGATTTGGTTAAGAATTTGGGAGTTGATAAGATAGAATATGTTGAAATGCTCGCAACTTCAAGTGCTGCCGGCGGGCTTAAGATGACCGTACACGGTCTGGTATACGATATGACAGCTAAGGCGGCAAAGGAAGCGGCACTGGGTGCCGGAGCTATAATACATCAAGTAACGGCAGGAAAGCTTAGAAGAACTGATTTAAAGAGAATCCAAGAAATAAGACCTAATATTATATTGATAGCCGGAGGAGTGGACTACGGTGAAAGAGAAACGGCACTGCACAATGCGGAGCTTATCAGCGACCTCGGCTTAAACATACCTATAATATATGCGGGTAATATAGAAAATCAAGAAGAGATTCAGTTAATATTTGAAGAAAAGCACGCAGGGCAAAGACTTTATATAGTAGATAATGTATATCCGAAGATAGATGAACTTAATGTAGAGCCCAGCAGAAGAGTTATACAGGATGCCTTTGAAGATCATATAATTCATGCTCCAGGAATGGAACATGTAAGAGATATGGTAAACGGACCGATAATTCCTACACCCGGAGCGGTTATGGAAGCGGCAAAGCTTTTGTATCAATATTTGGGAGACTTGATAGTACTTGATGTAGGCGGTGCGACTACCGATTTACACTCCGTAACGGTAGAGTCTGATGAAATATCAAGAATACTTGTGCATCCGGAGCCGGTTGCAAAAAGAACTGTTGAGGGTGACCTCGGTGTATATGTAAATATGCCTAATATAGTTGCCACAATAGGAAAAGATAAATTAAAAGAAGAGCTTAATATAGATATAGACAAGGTTATGGCAGAGTATAAAGCCATACCTAAGAATGAAGATGAAATTAAATTTGTGGAAAGACTGACACTTGAAGCGGTGCTTAAGGCGGTTGAGCGTCATGCCGGAAGGATAAGATATGTATACGGACCTTCAGGAAGAAGCAGCCTTGCGGAGGGTAAGGATCTTTCACAGGTTAAATATATAATAGGAACAGGTGGAGCACTTACCAGGCTGCCTAACAGAGTTGAGATCATGAGAAAGATAGCTATGGATAATGAATCAGGTATGAAACTATATCCGCATCCTGAGGCTGAGATCTTAGTGGAAAATGATTATATCATGGCATCTTTGGGAGTACTGTCAAAGGCACATGAGGAAGCTGCACTCAAACTATTGGCAAAGAGTCTTAGAATAAAACTTCCGAAGAAGAGGAGAAAAGAAGAAGATGTATCCGAGGCTGGTAATTAATTTAGAAAAAATCAGACAGAATGTAAGAGCTATGAGAGCACTTACAAGCAAGGCGGGACTTGAGATGGGCATAGTAACCAAGTCATTTACTGCCGACAGAAAAATCGTTGAAACTGTGGTTGATGAGGGTGTTGACTTTCTTGCAGATGCAAGAATTGACAATATCAAGTCTTATGCGGACTTACCCGTTAAAAAACTCCTGCTTAGAATCGTGCAGGACTGCGAGATAGAAGAAGTCATAAAATATGCAGATATAAGCCTTAACTCAGAGATAGAGACCATAAGAAAGATGGATAAAGAGGCTCAAAAGCAGGGTAAGACTCATAAAGTGGTACTGATGGTCGACCTTGGCGACTTAAGAGAGGGTATTTTCTACGAAAATGAAGAGGAGATACTTAAGGTTGCTGAAGAAATCAATTCACTTAAGAATATAGACCTTCACGGTGTAGGAGTAAACCTTACCTGCTACGGTGCTATAATTCCTAAAAATGATAATCTCTCAAGACTTGTTAAAATAGCTGAGAAGATAGAGGCTAAGCTTGGATTCAAGCTTCCTATGATCTCAGGAGGAAACTCAAGCTCAATATATCTTATAGATAAGGGAGAGCTTCCTAAGGGAATTACAAGTCTTAGAATAGGAGAGGCATTTATCCTTGGTAATGAGACTGCTTACGGCAATAGAGTAGAAGGTACGGCAAATGATGCTGTGCTTCTTGAGGGACAGCTTGTAGAGATAAAGAATAAGCCTACTTACCCTATAGGTGAAATAGGAGTTGATGCTTTCGGACAGGTACCGCATTATGATGATGAGGGTATAGCAAAGAGAGGTATACTGGGATTTGGCAGACAGGATATGGTACTTGACGGACTTATGCCTGTAGATGAGAAAATTAAAGTACTTGGTGCAAGTTCAGACCACACAATAGTTAACCTGACACATTCAGATAAAGATTATAAATTGGGAGATACAGTTAAGTTCAGACTTAGCTACGGTGCTTTACTTGCAGCATTTACCAGTAAATATGTAGACAGGGTGTATGAATAAAGTTTTGCTTAAAGGGTGTTGTATTTAATACAGCACCCTAATGCGTGTCAGGTATATCAAGAAAATGACGATAAAGGAGAAAATCTTATGGAGAGGTATAAAAGAGCCAAGGCTTTGGTGGATTTAGATGCGGTAGTGCATAATATTAAGGCTATAAGAGACAATGTACCAAAGGGAGTAAAACTTACCGGAGTGGTAAAGGCTGACGCTTACGGACACGGAGATGTACCGGTAGCTTTGGCATTACAGGAATATGTGGACTTTATAGCAGTGGCAACTACTGCCGAGGCGCTTAATTTATATTATCATAATATATACAAGCCAATACTTATACTGGGACCTGTACCTGAGTTTGATTATGGAGATATAGTTAAGCATGAAGTAAGAGCAACTATATTTACCATGGAGCAGGCAAGGGCTATATCAAAAGAGGCTCTGGCACAAAACAGAAAAGCCTATGTACACATAGCGGTTGATACCGGAATGAACAGAATAGGTTGCAGATATGATGAGGAAGCCGCAAAAGAAGTAAAGGAAATATCAAAACTTGAAGGCTTAGAGGTTGAGGGAGTATTCAGCCATATGTACAAAGCGGATGCCCCTGACAGGGATTGTGCATTAAAACAGTTTGAAAGGCTTGAAAAATTTATAGAGCTTCTTAAGAAAGAGGGAGTAGAGCCAAAGATAAGGCATATCTCCAACTCAGCCGGTTCTGTAAGAAATATAGGTTCTTCGCTTGATATGGTAAGAGCCGGAATAGTGCTTTACGGAATCAAGCCGGATAATGACATGGACATGGAAGGTGTCGAGCTTAAGCAGGTTATGACTATTAAGTCCATGATCACTCATATAAAAGAAGTTGATAAGGGCGAGACCATAGGCTACGGTGCAACCTACACACTGCCTGAGAAGAAAAAGATAGCTACCATATCTTTCGGCTACGGAGACGGATATCCAAGAACTTTAAGTAATAAGGGCTATATACTGGTACACGGCAAAAAAGCCCCCATCACCGGAAGAGTATGCATGGATCAGTTTATGGTAGATGTAAGTGATATACCTGATGCTAAGATAGGAGATGAAGTAACAATACTAGGAAAAGACGGTGATGAATTAATCACAGCAGAGCTTTTAGGAGATTTAAGCATGAGATTTTCTTATGAGCTTTCTTGCGATTGGAGCAAGAGAATACCGAGGATTTATTTTAGAGACGGTAAGGTAGTGGGAGTAAAGGACTATACTATAAATCTTTATCAGGATTTTTTGAAGTAGAGCCGGTGCTCTGACTTTAGTGGATTATATATATTGAGTAGAGTTTTGATAAGTGCATAAAGATATCAATATATAGTTGATTAAAAAATAAACGGACCGGAGATTTGATTAGGATCTTCGGTCCGTTGCTGTTTGTATTGTTTAATATTTATCCGATAACTTCATAGGCTCTGCCATACTCTCTCATAGCTATAGCTTTGGCTTCATTTCCGTTTTTTGCTGTGATTTTAACAGTTGTAATTTTACCTGTTTGTCTGTCTTTAAGTTTAATCTGATAAGTTGTCATGCTCATGATGTTACTCTCCTTTATTATTATTTATAATTTATGTAAACCATTATATATATATATATAGTCAATACTTTCTTAATAAAAAAATGATAAAATATTAAAGAACTAGTTACAGTTCAGGTAGGTCATTCATCTTCGTCAAAAAGACTAAAAATATTTCATTTTTATCTATAAATTAGACGAAGATGAATTCCGGCGGTAGCCTGATAGATATACATGTATAATATACACCTGAAAGCAAGCTTTCATTTGGTATATTATACATGTATATCTAAACTACCTGAACTGTAACAAAAACTAAATTACAAAGTTTGTTCTTATTCTAAAAAATAATATTGATTTTTTGAAAACTCGCCCTGTACTTCTTTTATTTGTATAAGGCGTGGATTTTTTTATATACCGTATGCTATACTTAAATTAAATATAAGACTTATCTTATTGTAGCTATAGGGATTTATTAAAATAAATTGTTTACTCAATTTTAGGAGGCGGGTTGATATGACACTGTTCCAAAGAGATAGAGAAAATAGAGAGACTGGACTGAAAGAAGGAATTGAACTTGGTCGAGAAGAAGGATATGAAAACAGTACAAAAATACTGAAACTTTATGATAAGGGAATGGATAAGCAGGAATCAAGTCTTAATATTAATTTTAATGTAGCTCACAAGATAATCAGAAATTATGAAAGTATTTAGAGCTATTTATTCAACAAACACAGGAGTCTATATGAATGAATTTATTGAAAAATTAAAAAAAGAAATTATGTCTGACGAACAGAACCTTGAATTTACTAAACAGGGGCAAAAGCCTTTATTTCATATAGAGGAAAACTCACGTATACTTATAGTAGGTCAGGCTCCGGGAGTAAAAGCTATGGAAAGCGGTAAATGTTGGGATGACCAGAGCGGTAAAAGACTTAGGGCTTGGATGGGTATAGATGAGGATATCTTTTATAACTCGGGTTTAATAGGCATAGTACCTATGGACTTTTATTATCCCGGCAAGGGGAAAAGCGGTGATTTGCCTCCAAGAAAGGGATTTGCAAAAAAGTGGCATGAGAGAATACTTTCGCATTATAAAAATATAAGTCTGAGTATACTGGTAGGAAGCTATGCACAGAATTATTATCTTGCGGGGCATAAGAAAAAGACCTTGACTGAAACCGTATCCGCTTATAAGGAATATTTGCCGAGTTTCTTTCCTATAGTACATCCTTCCCCCAGAAATATTATATGGCAGGCTAAAAACCCCTGGTTTGAGCAGGAGGTAGTGCCGGCACTTAAGAAAGAGGTGAAAAAAATTATAGGTTAACAGCTGTGTGTTATTAATAAAGTAGCGGATATATTTTTACTATTACCTGAAAAAGGTATATAATAGAAAGGTAAACTATTATAATGATCATTGATATTTAATTAATATCATAAATAGTAGAGTAATATCAATCCTCTTTATTATATACTTGTTACAACCTATTAACAAAGTAGCAATAAGATCGGATTATCAGCAATACTATACACTATGTTGACTGCTGCAATTATTACAGTAGCAGTTGTTTTAGGAAAGGACAAAAGTATGTCAAAGGTAAATGATAGGAAAGTGGCAATTATAGGTTGCGGTTTTGTAGGTTCAAGTTCTGCCTTTGCTCTTATGCAAAGCGGACTTTTTTCAGAAATGGTGTTAATAGATGCAGATGTAAATAGGGCAGAGGGTGAGGCACTTGATATAAGTCACGGGCTTCCATTTGCAAAGCCTATGAAAATATATGCAGGAAGCTATGAGGATATAGCGGATGCAGCAATTGTTATAGTAACGGCAGGTGCAGGTCAAAAGCCCGGAGAGACAAGACTGGATCTGGTGAAGAAGAATGTGGAAATATTTAAATCAATCATACCTGAGATAGCAAAGCAGGATTTCAAGGGAATACTTTTAATTGTTGCAAATCCGGTGGATATATTAACCTATGTTGCAGCCAAGTTAAGTAAACTTCCACAAGGTCGTGTGTTCGGCTCAGGTACGGTACTCGACTCTGCCAGACTTAAATATTTGCTTGGGGAGCATCTTGATGTAGATAACAGAAGTGTTCATGCTTTTATTATAGGAGAGCATGGAGACAGTGAAATGGCGGCATGGAGCAGTGCTAATGTATCAGGTATACCGCTTAACGACTTTTGTGAGATGAGGGGTTATTTTAAACATGAAGAGTCCATGAAAAAAATATTGGAAGAGGTCAAAAACAGTGCCTATGAAATAATAGAGAAAAAGCATGCAACTTATTACGGAATTGCAATGTCTGTAAGGCGTATCTGTGAAGCTATAATAAGAGATGAGAAGTCAATACTGCCGGTATCATCCATACAAAAAGGTGAATATGGCATAGAGAATGTAGCTCTCAGCATTCCGGCTATAGTAGGAAGAGAAGGAGTTGAAAGGGTTGTTCCTATTAAGCTAAGTGATACTGAAAAAGAAGAGCTTATAAAGTCTGCCGAAACACTTAAGAATGTTTTGGATACGGTAGAATTCTAAAATATAAAAATAAATATAAAAAGCATTTTCTGCTGCGGATTACATTGCCTCAATCATTAGATAAGAGGACTGATTTGTATACTAAAGAGGCTGCTTTTTATAAACGCCCGGTGTAATATATCATTGATATCCGGTCTTATTACTGCTTTGTTAATAGATTATAACAGATGTATAATAAAGAAACCCCGGATTTACTCTACTATTGCTGATATTAATTAAATG
>ERZ773083.2882-NODE-2882-length-10237-cov-8.532508_pt1 | contig 10237 bp, 5 predicted proteins | sample MGYA00511465_ERZ773083 | MGnify/ENA primary metagenome ERZ773083 (study PRJEB29015, sample SAMEA2738001) | human oral metagenome | biome: human oral; feature: human-associated habitat; material: dental | place: China | collected 2060 ... | reverse complement strand
ATCTGGCGTGCCGCCCGGTGCACGGGGCCGGGGTACCGAAGCCCTATTCGCTGGGTGAGCTGAGCTGCTCCGAGTCGACGTTTGGGGTGGAGGTGCGCCTGTTAGACGATCGCCTTCTCGACACGCTGGACGCGTGGTTGTCGTGGGGCGGCGTCATGCGGATCGGGGCGGGCACGCATGAGGACGCGACGCTGATCGCGATGGATGGGCAGATCGTGGCCCAGGCCTCGTGGGAGGAGCTGGCCGGGCGCGACGAGGACACGGCGTGGGAGGTGCGACTGGTGACGCCGACGACGTTTTCGTCGAGGGGCCAGCACGTGCCGGGCCTGACTCCGGCCACGATTGCGACGAGCCTGCAGCAGCGGTGGTGGGCGTGGAACAGACGGCTCGCTCCCCCACGGATCGACCGGGACGAGATGGCGAGCGTGCTGGCGACGCAGGATTTTACGCGCAGTTCGATGGTCGCCCTGGGGATGCCTCGCAGCGCCGAGCAGGGGCGCCTGTCCTCCCGCAGGATCCCAGCCCACGAGGGTCGCCTGCGCATCAGCGGCGTCGAGGGGGCCGAGGCCACCCGCGTCTTCTCGCGCCTCATGGCCCTCTCGGCCTACACGAACGTCGGCTCACACACCAGCTACGGCATGGGCGTCATAGACGCGGTCGCGGCGTAGGTTGAAAGCGTAAGTCAGAGGAGATCAGCAATGAGTAAAGACAGCAATAGACGAAGGATTACAACACTATCAGCAAGCGTGCTCATCGTAGCAGCGATAACCGTATCGCTACTTTATTTCACCCTGCCACAATCATGGTTGACTAAACTATGCGAACTTCTCTTCTTCCCTTCCATCGTCGCAATGTCTGGAGGTCTCGCCGCGATTTGGGCAGGAAGTGCGATTGCCAAACCGCTTCTCGACACATACCTTGAACGCACAGGGTACGGATTGGCGAAACGCAAAGTTTATTTCAGAGGGTCAGAGCCTCTTATCCAGGAACTCAGAGAGAACCTTCAAATTTCAAACCTCATTGAACCAAAGAACTATTCCAGAACAAATGTTTCACTGGAAAATGCAGATATTGCGATCCTCTGCATTAACTGGCAGGCTCCACTCGATACTGATTCGGAAAAGGAAAAGAAAGAAAAGACGGATCAATGGAAGAGTGAAGCAGATAAGACAGTATCAGACTTTATTGAGGAAATTAACAAGAATACACAAAGCAAAGACCATAAGGGACTTATCGTCTACACTAACGGCTGGTTCCTTGAATCAACAAAACAGACAATTAACAACCGCCCTTTCTCAGTCCTGGTCAATTTCAGCGGTCGAATCGTGAGCGACATTCATTCCCTCCTGACGACGCTTCCGTCACGCAATGGAAAGTAGGAGGAAACCGCCGTGGTAAGTTACCTCGTCATGCTGCAGACGAACAGCAATCAGCCGTTCATCTTCTCGTCTCCTCGCCTGCGCGAGCAGATCGGGGCTTCCTTCGAGATCACCCTGCTGTCCCAGTGGGTCAAGGAAACAGCGTTTGATATGAAGCTTCCTTCCATGTCTACCAGCGAGGAAGGAAAGAAAGCCCTCCCGGCCTCCTTCTGGGTGTCAGATTCCTCGGGCAAGGTAATCGTCCGATTCACTGAATCTGACGGAGATCCGGAGAATCTAGCCAGGCAACTGATCCGAGAGGTCACCCTCCGAGCGCTGACCGACGCCCCGGGCCTCGACGTCACGGGAGTCTTTGTTCAGACGTCATCCAACACGGTTGATGCGGCTGACCTCAACGCGCTTGATAGAGTGTTCCTGGAGTACTCGCTGAACCGCCGCCCGGCGCTAGCACGATTCCCTCAGTTCCCGTTCCTGGAAAGGGCGGACGAGTCGGCGCTCCCCGCCTCAGCACCACTCTCGGATGAGGAACTCGACAGGATCCGCGAATACGCGAGTCGCTCACTCGAGGTTCCGGTTCTTTCGGACGACGAGGGTCAGGTCCCCACGCAGACGGGAAAAGACAAGGATCGGTCCCTGTCACTTCCGTCGCGAGTCAAGCGCGCATGGTCGCGTTCAGCGCGCCGATTGCAGCTCAGGGAAGTCATCGCGCGCCAGGATTCGAGTCTGAGCGATGAGGAAGTCAGAGATCGAATCGGGAACCTGAACGAGGACCCATTTCAGCTGGAGAAGGCATTCCAGGACACCTCCGACGAGAGCGACGCCGCCAACGCTGTTCCGGAACTGTCCTCCGTCGGCGTGATCCACATCGACGGCAATGGCGTGGGTGCGATCATGCGCGACCTCGGCAGAGCCTTCGACACAGTCAACGCGCGCCTTGATTCGCTCAAAGAGGCGGCGTATAAACGCAGAGACAACCCGTGCTCGATTAAAGACGATCGTTTCCAGTGGTTCGTCATGGAGGTCAACTACCGTCTCGACGGAGTCGTCAATCAAGCGGTGGCTCAGGCATGGCAAACCGTCGACAATATCGCTGACGCCAATCGCCTTGAGACCCTTCCCGTGGTTCCCGTCCTGGTGGGCGGCGACGACGTCACGGTCTACACGGACGGGCGTTATGCGATTCCCTTCGCTGAGGCTTACATTCGCCACTACGAGCGCCTCACCGGCGAGGACGATCTTCTTAAGGAACTCGCCGTCATCGCCGGTGCGCCAGAACCGGGATCTCTCACTGCCTCGGCGGGCGTGGCCATCGTGGGCCGTAACTTCCCCTTCCACATCGCCTACGACCTGGCGGAAGGCCTGGTGTCGCGCGGGAAGAAGCTCGGCAAAATGAAGGATGAAGCTCCCTGTTCGACGATCGATTTCCACGTGCTGCGCGACGCGACGGTCCTAGACCCGGATGAAACATTGGACGAGTACAAGGGCCGCGTCCAACGCCCCTTCCTCGTTGGCCACTACGCATCCGAGCGGATCGAGGAAGCAACCACTCCCTCGGCTTCCGGAGGAGCGCCACAATCACAGGATCAGTGGTACAGAGTCCTCCAAGCGGTCGCCGTCTTCGATGGCAAGGACCCGGATTCCCCCGACAAGACGATCGGTGATCCGTTCCCGCGCGCCCGCGCCAACCGGATCGTGAAGCTCCTCGCCGAGTATGCCAAGGTACCCGAGCACGATGAGGCGCGCAGCAAGTGCCTTGGATATGTCCTCAAGGAGGACGACAGCAGGTTCGCGTCACGGGAAGAGATCGACGAGGACGCGCAACAAAAGAAGAACGAGGACAAGAAAACCAAGCGCTGCGAGCACGCCATCTGCACGATCCGCCTCGAGTGGAAGGATGCGCTGGAGAATGCGCGAGGCGCCCAGGACCTCGTGCAGGCCTTGGGACCGCTACCATCGCAGGCCCGCCTCGTCGATTCCGTTGAGCCCACCGAGGACTGCATCGAGCAGGTGCGGTGGCTCCTGGACTTCATCGACCTGTCCGAGAACTTGCCCGACGGGTATGCCGCTTGCCGGATAGCCCAGGAGGCCAACGGCCAGATAGCTTGCGACGAAGCGTCAGGCGTGACCACCGCAGGAGGTATCAAGTGAGCGCTGAGACCACGACGAGTAACAACACACCCGCAAGCGGCCACGTCACCATCGTGTTCATGTCCGACTGGGGCGTATCCACAGGCGTGGGCCACGCGGGACGCACGCACTCCACGATTGAGCGCGGCAGCGACGGGCAGCCGGTCGTGCGCGGCACGGTCATCACGGGAGCCCTGCGCGAGCAGGCAATGCTGGCGGCGCGGGCCCTCGACGGGCCAAAGAAGGGGAATGAGAAGGGGAAGTGGACCAACTTCGCCCTGTGGCTCTTCGGACAGGACCCCGACGGCAAGCCGGGCTCAACTCCCCACCCGCGTCACGTTCTCTTCTCGGACGCGACCCCGGCCTCGCCGATCCCGTTCCACGACACGGTGTCCCTGTCCATCGACCCACAGACGGGGACGGCGCGCGACCGGTTCCTGCGTTTCACGGAGCGCGCGGCGGCAGGCGTCCTCACGAGCACGTTCACGCTCATCGACGAGGCCGGAGCTGAGCTCTCCGATCCTGCGACGATCAAGGCCGCACACTTCCTCCTGGGGGTCGCGGGCCTCATGGTTCGAGGCATCGGCTCGGGGCGCTCTGGGGGCGACGGCGAGTGCACGGTGGTGGTCAGCGACAAGGACTACACGAAGACTGACCTGCGGAATGACGAAGCCACCGGCGCGCTGACACGAATCCTGGCGAAACGAGATAACGACGACAGCCCCACATATTCATCGGCAGACGTGAAGAGCGTCGCAGATCACCTGGGGAGCCGCGTTCGCGAGAGCTGGCAGAAGGTCCCAGACCTGCCAGAGGAGCTTCCGAAGGACAGCCCCCAAGCCATCGATGTTCTCAAGTCTGAGCAGTCAGAATCCGGTGACACGACCTGGTACGAAACGTCCCTCGACATCGTTCTCGAGTCTCCGGTTGTTTCCTACGAGGTCCCTTTCTCGAACGAGGTACGGTCGTTGGACTTCCTGCGCGGAACCGTGCTGGTCCCGTGGCTGCACGGGCTGCTGCGCAAGAAGTATCAGGACAAAACCCTCGTGCACTCCGCTATCGTCAGCGGTGACCTGCGCATCAGCGATGCGCTTCCGGTTTACAGGGAAACCCCCGGGCTGCCCATTCCTTTCGTTTTGGAGAATGAGAAGGTTCCCGAGGATAAACTCGAGGACAAACAAGACGATAAAGAACCCTGCACACTCTTCAACAGGCATCTCCCCATCGACGATCAGGTATGTGGAGACAACACGATCCCCACGCGTGGCCGCTATGTCTTCGTTAAATCGAACGGCGTTCCCGTCACGGGGTGGATCGGGAAGCCCTCGTTGATTGGTCGACAGTCGACGGCGATCAATTCAGAGACGGGCGCCGCGAAAGATGGACAGCTGTTTCTCGTGCGCGCCCTGCCCGCCGGGTTGAAACTGCGAGCTTTGGTTGTTGTGTCGGAACGACTACTGAGTGTGCTTTGCGGCATCGATGCCACATCCGTAGCTTCACCTCTGACGCTCGACCTCGGTATTGCTGAGTATCAAGCATTCCTCGGATCACGCAAGCTCACAGGCACATTCGGGCGTGCCCGCTGCACCGTTGGTAGCACCTTCACTCGCGTGGGAAGCACCCCGCCCCCGGTAGAGGGCCCTGTCACCGATGAGGGAACCCAGGCCTCGTCCTCTGAATCCACCGAGGTTGTGTCTCTGTGGTTCACGTCCGATGTGCTCGCACGGTCGAGCGCTCTGGGACCGGGCGGGAGCGTTGAGGATCTGGAGCTTGCCTTCAGGCGGGCCAACGTTCCGGTCACGGTCGTTCAGGAGAGCCCCGATCAGGACTTGGGCGACAAGAATCGTAAACGGATTCTGACTGCGATCCGGCACCGGCGTGTGGACTCGTGGTCGCCGCGAGATAACGCGCCTCGTGCCACGCGGCTGGCGATCCAAGCGGGTTCAGTAGTCCAAGTGCGTCTCTCCCCGCAGGATCTGGGGGCACTCGAGGCACTCGGGCATATCGGCGTCGGTGAGCTCACGCCCCAGGGATACGGTCGCTTCCTCGTGGACTCCCCCCTGCTGGCGGAAGCGACGCTGCCCTTATTCAAGACCAAGAGTAAGAGCTTTACAGCACCAACGGAGGCTGTCTCATGACCATCTACCGCTACGACATGACGATCCCCGTGCGCGTCGTCTCCGCGCTGCACTCCGGCGGCGTCGACGAAGTACCTGAGCGCCCCATAACCGACGAGGACGGCCGGACTGTGCAGCCGAACGCTTTCGTGCGCAATGGGCTGGGCGAGGCGATCCTGCCGGGTCGCTCCATCAAGGGAGCCATTCGCGCCGCGTTCGAAGAACACATGGATAGGCTTGACTTCAACGAGGAAGAACTCAAAAGCCTGTGGGGCGGTGAGATGCGTCGGGAGGTCGGTACTCGCAAAGAACAACGTGGGGGCGGAACCGACGAATCTCTCCCGCTGCGGGCAAGCGCCCTCACCTTCCACCATGCCGTGGTGTGGGACCGCACTAGAGGCGATCTCCCCCACCGCATGAGCACGGCCATTAACCGCGCCACCGGCGGGGCTGCAGACGGCGCACTTTTCGCGTACGAGTACCTGCCCGTAGACACGGCTTTCGAGATCCGAGTCAGTGCCGAAGCCCAGAACCCGACCCCAGAACGCCCAGAAGACAAGGATGCACAGTCCACAACACCGAGCAAGGAAACAAAGGGAACACCGCCTGCGCCCCCTGATCTCGTTGAGAAAGCCCTGCAAGCGGTCGTGACACTCCTCCACGGCAAGTTCATCAGCCTCGGAGGCAGGACAGGGTCCGGTTGGGGGCGCATCGAGCCGCTCAACGAGAATGCTGGGTATGACTGCAAGCTGGTAGTCGTCCCAGGTTCACAGAGCGAAAAAGGGGATCCAACTAGCGTCCTTGCTCAAATACTCGACCAGCACTCGTCTGTAGACATCAAGCCTCACCGGAACCTGGACCGTCAATCTGGATCAACCAACATCAAGATTGAGTGGCAGGCTCCGTCGGGATTATTCGTCGGAATGAACAAACCCGACGGTATCAAACCCTCGAAAGAGGACACGGTACCCGCAGCGCCACTGCGCAACTGGCACCTCAATGACACGCATCGCGCCGATCACGGGGATGCTACTTATCCGACAGTCGCGCATACGGACAAGGCCTCGCTGCTGCTTCCGGGCACGTCGATCCGCGGGGCGTTGCGGTCCCACTGTTCCCGCATTGCTCGCAGCATCGTCAGTGACAGCGAAGGTTCCAACGAACTCACGATGGCAGAGGATGTACACAAGCAGCTTGCCGCAGATCCGATCCTCGTGCACTACTTGTTCGGGACAACCGAGTACCGGGGAGCGGTCCGCGTCCATGACTGCGAGGGGCGGATCCCAACACAAGAGGAAAGAGATAAGCCTCTGAAGCTCACACGCAACGCGATCGACCGAGTCACCGGAAGCGCAGCCCACGGAGCGTTGTATTCGGAGCTGCTGTATCCGCACGCTACATGGGATCCAATCGAGATCGAGATCGACCATGCGCAGCTGCGTCGGAACATCTGTCAGGATCTCGGCGATTGCGCACTTTCAACCGTTTCCTCGTCAGACCAGGAATGCGAGCAACCGGCCATCAAAAACCGCCTCCGAGCAGCTATCCTTCTCCTGACCATGGCCGTCACCGACCTCTGCGAGGGCGTCCTCCCTCTTGGTGGAGGAACAGGCGGGGGCCTCGGCTTCATCAAGGTCTCGTATGTGTCTTTCGAAGGGCTACCTGGAAGGCACAAATCGGTCAGTAGGCGATTTAAAGAACCCACAAATTCCGATGATGCACACGAGGTACGCGAGGCTCGAGCAAACTTTGTACAAAACATTCTGACGGGTATCCTCGCCGCTTTTGGGGGAGATGGTGAAGAAGCAACCTCGGCTGAGCAAAGAGTCGTCAACCTGATTCGAGAGTGGGCAGAGCTAGGACCCCGTGACGATCAGGGGGGCTCTGTTCCCTCTCACTTCCGCCCGACGACAGTGCGGATCGGCTGGAATTCACCAACGGGCGTATTCGTGCATGACCCCCAGGCAGACGACGGAAATACCCAGCATCCCCTGAGGGTGAAAACTGCAAGCGAGAATACGAAGGACAGCCCGGCTCCCCTGCTACTTCCCGGCACCTCAATTCGCGGTGCGCTGCGCTCCAGGTGTTCGCGGATCGCTCGAACCGTACTGTATGCCGATAATCCCCCATCACAGGGCGAGAGCTTCACTCAGGCGGATAGCGATGGCAACCAAGTACCTATCGATATTCACGAGCAACTGGCCAAAGACCCACGGCTCGTGCGTTACATGTTCGGTACCACCGAATATCGTGGGGCGGTTCGAGTCCGAGACTGTACGACAAAGAACACTGGACCTTCCGTCACGGTCACTCATAATGCAATTGACCGGTGGACAGGCGGAGCCGTCGAGGGGCTGCTGTTCGAGGAGGTGATCTATCCGCATGCCACGTGGAATGACATCGTGATCGAGGTTGACACCGCACGTCTTCTTCAGAATCTGAAGACCAACTCGGGTATCGGGGGCCTATCACTCGACGAGTGTTTACCCTTCGCCCGAGCGTCCTGGTGTCTCCTGTGTATTGCCCTAGCGGAACTCAGCGCGGGCACCCTTCCGCTCGGAGGCAGGACAACCCGAGGCCACGGCCAAGTTGAGGTAACGAGCCTCCGCGTGTCTGGCGCTGATGGTCAGGTCGTAAATACTCCAGCAGAAGCGATTTTGTGGAAACGCAACGATAGCAGTGAAGACGATGCGCGCGGCGGCGCAACAGCACTTCTGGCCTATCTGAGAGACAAGACAGAGGAACAACCCTCATATGAGGATTGGGCTGAATGTTTACTAAAGCTCGAAGAGCCAACAAACGAGGCCTTCACTCCTAATGAGAGCGACAAGCAATGAATGAGACAAATGTCGATAACCACGGTCGCGCAGCACACCTACTCCCCTGCCACCTAACGGCCACCAATCACATAATCGATAACGCTACTGCGCTCGCTGCGTATATCGATGCGAAATTTGCTGACCACGAGTTCGTCGGCATTGTGTGGGCAACCAACGGTACGCACCGAGTGCCGGATGTAAAGTCCGCAAACTTCGATGACTCACGCACTTACGAGATACGTCTCTGGCAGGTCATTGGCAGTGACAACGCAGGCTCGACGCTTGCCCACGAGTTCCGTTGGGTAAACGGCGTGGGTGCCGTCGAGCTAACGCTCACGGAGGACACCGCCGAGGCAACGTCCAAAGGCTCGGAGTCAAAACCTGTCAGCGGGTGGTTCCGCAAGGTGAGCTATCTGCAGCACGAGTCTACAGAGGGCAGTGATGCGGATTCTTCCTCGGCCACCTCCGCTCAGACTGACGAAAGCAAAGAAAACGCCACCACAAAGCAGATGACGGCAGTCGAGTTCATACAACAAGAAGATAAGTACGGAAACAGGGTCGTGGTCGACCAGTTATTCACAGGAGAGTGGAAATAGCCATGACTGAAACTAAATTCAAATTTCATTCATCCGTCAACTCAATTCCCGTCATCAGACCTTCGACCTTAACAAGCAGAAATAGAAGCAAAATAGAAGGCAGCGACAACAACGAACTGAGCGAGTTCCTGTCAGATAGAACACCAATGACATTGGACTATCTTGCCGCCGATACATTCACAGGGGAACTTCAGGTCACGATACAGACAGTAACAGCTCTAGTCTGCGGTGAACAAACAGAACACTCCGGCGGACCATCAACCATTAACATTCAAAGGGATCCCGTGACAAATGCGCCTTTTATCTCCCCCACAATGATTAAAGGAATGATAGCGAACGCCTACGAAAGAATAACCGCATCGCGTTTTCGCATCTTTGGATCGCACAGCTCACCACTTACGTACCGATCCGACCCAGCGGCAGCAGTTACTCTAGTACCGATTCGCCTAAGCGAGCACTTTTCACTTGGCGACAAAAAAGCCACCCTCCTGCACGGACACAATGGAAGTAAGTATGCTCATCTTATAACCCATGAAGATATCCAAGGAACAAAGAAGAAGAGAGCACTCCTCAAGAACTCAGAGGCCTGGGAGATCTTACAACACGGAACACTCGTCTACTTTAAGGCAAAGCAAATTGGCGATGCATACTACGTCACGCAGGTAAAGAAAACCGACAAGTCATCATATATACATTTAAATACACCTACTTGGATCCACGAAGAACCCACCGAAGAAGCAGAACACACAGGTTGGTTCTATGCGACGCAAACAGATACACAACTCAGAAACGGAACAGTCGCAAACACCGGCAAGAAGTCAGAATTCATTTTCTTTGCGGACGGAGAGAACGACGAGCAAATTGCAATCGATGATTACCTTGTCAGGGATTACGCACAGATCATCAAGTCATACTCATATGATCCGACACAGCCTGCCGCAAAGAGACAGGATTCATATGGCCGCTTTGAAATTAATCTTCAGGACAACAGCGCCCCCGAGTCAACAATCAATACCGACGGCCTCCTTGCGTACGCGCGCATAGGCACTAACGGAAAAGTTAGCGAACTTTTACCAACACAAGTCGGGCGTCGCAGTTACCAGATGAGCCCCCGATCCCTTGCAGCAGAACAGCAAATTTTACCGGCTCATCCCAAACGAGGGTGGGTGGCGGGGGTGGCGCGTCGGTCTCGGGGTAGG
>ERZ773083.2877-NODE-2877-length-10254-cov-15.396411_pt1 | contig 10254 bp, 10 predicted proteins | sample MGYA00511465_ERZ773083 | MGnify/ENA primary metagenome ERZ773083 (study PRJEB29015, sample SAMEA2738001) | human oral metagenome | biome: human oral; feature: human-associated habitat; material: dental | place: China | collected 2060 ... | reverse complement strand
CTCTACCACTGAGCTACTTCCGCATCCGTCACTGACATCTCTGTCAATCAACAAGAGATATTTTAACAAGAGAAGGGATTTCTGTCAAGGGATATTTTAAGCAAAAGGGCACGCCTAAGGGCGTGCCCCTCTATCTCATGTTACACCTTAAACTTATCTGTTTCGCTCTGCAGATCCGTTGCCATATCGGCGAGGCTGCGGCTCGAAGAGGCGATCTCCTCCATACCTGCCGCCTGTTCTTCAGTCGCGGCGGAAACATTCTGCGACTCGCTGCCGATGCCCTTTGCCGAGTTGTCAACGGCGCCCATCCCCTCGATGATCGAGTTCATATTCTCACGCAGTTCGAGGACGCGCTCGCTGACGGCGAGCGATGCAGTCTTGACATCCTCGACCATGCCCAGAATCCTTGAGAAGATCTCACCGGTCGCAGTGACGTTCTCCTTGCCCTTCTCTGCCTCACGGCGTCCTTCCTCCATCGAGGCAACGGCGCGGTCCGTCTCCTCCTGAATGCTGTGGATGAGCTCGGAGATCTGTTGGGAAGCGTTCTGTGACTCCTCGGCGAGCTTCCGGACCTCCTCGGCAACGACGGCAAATCCGCGCCCGTGCTCACCGGCACGTGCCGCCTCAATCGCCGCGTTGAGCGCAAGGAGGTTCGTCTGTCCGGAGATGCTGGAGATGATCTCGACGATGTTACCAATCTCCTTCGAGCGCTCGCCGAGCTTGCTGACAATCTCACCCGTCTGCTGCACCGTGATCGCAATTGAGTTCATCTGATCGACCGTCGTCTGGACAAAGGCGTTGCCCTCTGCGGCTTTCTCCGCCGTCGCCTGCGTCTGCTCACGCGCACGGCGCTGGTTCGTAATCGCCTCCTCGAGCCCGCGCTGGAAGTCCTGCACCGTAATGCGGCTCTCATCAATGATCTGCAGCTGCTTCTCTGCCGCCTCTGCCACTTCGGTGATGGACTGCGCAACGTTCTGCGTCACCTGTGCCGACTGGTTTGCATTCGCCGTCAACTCCTCGGAGGAACCTGCGACATCCGTCGCAGTCGTCTTGATCTTGCGGATCATCTTCTGCATACTCTCGACCATTGTGTTGAACTGATGGGCGATATGCGCAAACTCATCATCGCCATCGAGCTCGATCTTCGAGCGCAGATCACCGGATGCAATGTGACGTGAACCGGCGAGAATTATATCCACGGAACTCTTGATATTCTTGAGAAGCAGGATAAGGATGACAATCGAGATGATCACCACGATCGTCAATGCCACGATGGTCGTCATCCAGATCCCGGAGAAGATCTCCTCACTGTGCGCCATCTCCGCGCGCGCAAGGCGTACGCTGTCCGCCTTGTCCTCCTCAAGAATATCCGCCATACGCTTGTAGACAGCGGCCTGCTCATTGAACGCATAGTTTACAGCACCCTGCATGTTGCCGGCAGCCATCATCTCCGTTGCACGCTGCCGTACCTCGGCATACGCCTTACGCTCCTGCCTGAGCTTTTCAAGGCGTTCGAGTTTCTGCGCACGATCCTCCTCATTTTGGAAGGGGGCCTCCATGATCGCCTGCTCATACTCGTCATATGCGACGTTCAGCTTCTGCGTAAGCTGGGAGAGCAGCCCCGTCGCACGTTGGCGTTCTTCCTGGTTCGGCGCAGTGATGCGCATGAGCTCGAACTCGCGCCCCTCCGCCGTGAGTGACTGCACCTGACTGCCCACATTGAGCACATGCGCCCAGCTGAACACGCTGACCGTGTTGTTGTTGAGCACACTGCTCGCATAATTCGCATAGAATCCGTAGCCGGCAAACATGACGACCAGGAACCCGATGCTCAGGACAATTTTCTTTGCTACTGACATTTCTCAGTTCCCTCCAAAAATCACAAGAGATCCCTACCGCGCAATGCATGAAACATCCCTTTATAATATTTTTAATTATAACACCCTCTCTTTTAAAAAACCATATGGCAGCAATTTTTTTTCTATGCTATACTTACATTGTTCTTACAATAATAATAAACAAAAGGACGGACGACTATGGCAAAAATGTTAAAAAAGTTGCAACAGAAGATGACCCCACCGGAAAATCCGAAGCCGGTGCGCCCTCCGGGCAAGGACTATCTTCTGCTCATTCTCATGGCGTTTACCGTCATGGTCATCATCGCTGCATGGGAGAATCTGGACACCCTCACGCGCACGATGTATATTCTGCTGACGCTCTCACTCGCACTCACCTACACGCGCCGCCAAGCGGTCGAACGTCTCTCCGAGACGCAGATGATGATCGTTTCGCGCGCCAGCTTCGTCACCATCGGTATGGCGGGCGCTCTCTTCCTCTTCGACGCCTATCGGCGTTTCTTTGCATAGGAGCCCGTCGAACGAAAAAACACCGACAGTCATGTCGGTGTTTTTTCGTTCAAAGGCTGAAATTCTCTCCGAGGTAAAACTTCCGCGCAATCGGGCTCTCGGCAATGGTCTTGCTGTCGCCCTCAAGGAGAAGTTTACCCTCGCTAAGGAGGTAGACGCGGTCGACGATGTGGAGCGTCTCGCGCACATTGTGGTCCGTAATGAGGATCCCCATACCGCGCTGACGCAGGTATTCGATAATCTCCTGAATATCGGCGACGGCAAGCGGATCGACGCCTGCAAACGGCTCATCGAGCAGGATGAACTGCGGCTCAAGCGCAAGGCAGCGCGCGATCTCGACGCGGCGTCGCTCGCCGCCCGAGAGTTCTGTTCCACGCCGGTCACGGACGTGTCCGATGTGGAACTCCTCGAGGAGTCCGTCGAGCTTGTGCTTCTGCTCCGCCTTGGAGAGCTTCGTCGTCTCGAGAATCGCAGCGATGTTTTCCGTGACGGTGAGCTTGCGGAAGATGGACGGCTCCTGCGTGAGGTAGCTGATGCCGAGCTCCGCACGCCGATACATGGGGTAGTCCGTGATGCAGATGTCGGAGAGGTAGACATCGCCGTGCGTTGGCTTTTCAAGTCCGACGATCATGTAGAACGTCGTCGTCTTCCCCGCGCCGTTCGGACCCAAGAGACCGACAATCTCCCCCTTGTCGATGCGGACGGAGATACGGTCGACGACGGTACGGTTGCCGAATTTCTTAATGAGGTTGCGCGATTCGAGATGCAAGATGACGCCTCCTCACTCGCTCACAGCCGTGCCGTCATCTGCGAGGTAGACGGTCATGTGATTGCTGCGCGCCATGTTGTTTCCCTGAAACACCCACGCGCTTCCGTCGAGCACGACATACGGTCGTTCCACACTGCCGAAATATTCCATGCGGTCACCGCCGCCTTCGAGGTCGCGTGGCGGACTGACGATGTGGGCATTGCCCGTGCCGATAAAATGACTTTCCTTCATCCATCCCTCGATACGATCTGCGCTGAGTGTGCCGTCGGCGCTCGTGATCGTTCCGCCGCTGTCTGCGAGGATGTAATCGTTCTGCGAAGGGTAATAGTCGACCTGCGCGCCCGTAAACGTGCGCCCCGCTTTGACCATATGAACACTGCCCGTCGCCTGCCAGTGCTCCTGCCCGATCCCAAAGAGACGGTCACATGAGAGATTCATGTCGTCACGCACGGCACGGACGCCGCCCTCGACCGTGCCCTCCTCGCTGCGCGTATTATACGTGGCACGCGCGCCCTCAATCCGGCTCGTGCCCTGTTCCATGCGTACGTTTGTCTCTGCCGTAATGAGTCCTGTCGTCGTATCATATGTGAGGCTGTCCGCCGTGAGATTCGTCGGCTCATTCCCCTGCTGCGGCGCGGCTGCCGCCGTGCAGACCGCTCCCACTGCAAACAGTGTCAGAATGCCCCGATAGAGTTTCTTCTTTGTCATTTCGCCCCACCTTTTTCTATATGCGCATTGCCGATGATGCTGAACCGTTGAAATCCATCCGTGCTCACAATGCGGTCGCCCGTCGCACGAATGTCATCGTGAATGAACTCGGCGTCGCCCTCGGCACTGAGGCTGCCCTCCGCTGCCGTCCACTTAACCTCTTTTGCCCGCAGTTTCGCTCCGTCGCTCGTCGTTGCCTCGATCGTCCCCGTAAGCACAACATCACGCGTCTTGCTATCCATGCGACCCTCATCCGCCTTGAGTGTGACGGTTCGCCCATCCTCTGTGTAAAATATTCCGTCAATCTTCACCATACCGGTATCGTTCGTGTCGATGTCGATATTTACTTTTTCTGCGGTCATCGTCCAGACGGTGCGCCCGTCCCGTTCCTCGCTGAGGGTGTTGTCCGCATAGGACATGACGCGCGATTCCGTCGGTGTGTCGGTCTGTGCGGGAATCTCAGGCACCGTTGTGACCGCCCAGACAATGAGTCCCGCGAGGAGGACGGCACCGCCGCCATAGATCCACTTGCTTTGCGCCATCAATCCCCCTCCTTTGCTGCCACCGATACGTGGTGCTTCCCTGTCTTTTGTTCCTCAGGCGGAGTGTTCCAACGCTTTTGGAACCAGATCCACTGGGTCGGGTTCTCTCGAATGATCTTTTCGACGATTGCCGTCATCTGCACGGTGAATTCGTGGAGGTCACGATCGCTGTCCCCCGTATCCGGGCAACGCATAATCTCACCGACGACAACTTTGTGCTTGCCGCCAGGTTGACGCAGGATGAACGCGGGCACGACCGGTGACTTGAATTTACGTGAGAAGACGGCGGGACCGAGCGGCGTCGATGCCGTGCGTCCAAGGAACTCAATGAACGCACCGCCGGGACCGCCATCCTGATCGGCGAGAAATCCGAGAAGACGCCCGCGTTTAAGAGCCCGTGCTGCCGCGATCAGTTCGCTCGTTCCGCGCGAGAAGATCTCGACGTGGATAGTCGCACGCAGGTCGTCGAGTACGCGTGTATACTCGATGTTCGGCTGCGGCTTTGCAATCGCGCTGACGGGAATTCCGTTCAAGGTGAATGCTGCCGACAGCCACTCCCAACAGCCGACATGACCCGTGAGCACGACGACGCCGCGTCCCTCGGCAAGCGCCTCCTGCATACGTTCGAGATGGTCGATCTCGATGTATTCACTGAGATTCTTCTCGTTCAGCATAGGCATGGCGAGAATGTCGAGGACGTTGCGCGCCATATTGACAAAGGATGCGCGCACGAGTCTTTTTGCCGCCGCCTCGTCAATGCCGAGCGCGGGCATCATGTGCTCCACGGCACGGTTCCGCATCTTTGGAATCAGCAAATAGTAGAGATTGCCGAGCACCCACCCCGCACCGAGCAGAAGGGGGCGCGGTGTGCGGCACGCAAGTCTGCTGAGAAACATAAGGGTCTTATAGAGCACTGCCGCACCTCCTATCTTTGGGAATCGCTGATCATTTGTTACTGGGCAACACCGACGGTATCCGTATCAAATGCCGTGAGGATCCGCTCCCACAGCCCCTGTGTCTTTATGATGATTTCATAAATTTCACGCACGGCGCCACGTCCGCCACGTTCACACGCGATAATCTGCGCGATCTCCTTCACTTCCGGTGCGGCGTCTCCTACGGCACAGGGCAGCCCGACCATACGCATCACGGGAAGATCAATGATGTCATCACCGACATAGGCGATCTCCTCATCGCGCAGACCCGTCTTTTCCTTGATGTCCGCATAGGCAGCACATTTATTGCGGCAGCCCTGATAGACAAGGTCGATGTGCAGAGCATTTGCACGATGCCCGACAATCGTGGAGGAACGCCCTGTGATGATGGCGGTCATGAGTCCCGCCTTTGGCGCAAGCGAGATGATAAGCCCGTCCCGCGCAAAGAACGGCTTATAGAGCTCGCTCCCGTCAGGCGCGATATAGACGCCTCCATCCGTAAGCACGCCGTCCACGTCGAGGATGATACATTTGATTTTCTTTGCGCGCTCCATCGCGCCCTCCCGAATCGGCATCACACAACCCCCTGTCGCAAGAGATCCGTCAGGTGAACAATGCCGACGGGCACGCCCGCATCATCGATGACGGGCAGGACGGTAACGGGACGCGGCTGATGCTTCTCCATGACGGAAAGTGCCGCCGCCGCCATCTTGTCCGGCGCAATTGTAAGCGGTGTGGCGAACATGATACTCTCCACGTCCTTATCGAGGAAGTTGTAGTCCTTCGCGAGGGCACGGCGGATGATGCCGTCCGTGACGAGTCCGATAAATTTGCCGTCCGCATCCACGACGGAAACGGCACCGAGCCCCTTGTCCGTCATGACGAAGAGGGCGTCCTTCGCCGTCGTATTGTAAGAAACGACGGGATTTTCGTTCCCCGTGTGCATCACATTCGCGACCGTGAGGAGCAGTTTGCGTCCGAGTGCGCCGCCCGGATGGAAGAGGGCATAATCCTCCTTCTTGAAGTCGCGTGCCGCCATGAGTGCCATTGCAATCGCATCGCCCATCGCGAGCGTCGCCGTCGTGGAGCTGGTCGGGGCAAGCCCCAGCGGACACGCCTCGCGTTCGACACCGATGTCGATGTAGAAGTCGGCGCTGCGCCCGAGCTGCGATTTGCGGCGCCCGCACATGGCAATGATGCGCGCACCGATGCGGTGGATGATCGAAAGGATGTTCACGACCTCATTCGACTCACCGCTGTTTGAGATGGCGATAACGATATCATCTGCCGTCACCATGCCGAGGTCACCGTGGAATGCCTCCGCCGGGTGCATGAAAAAGGAAGGCGTTCCTGTGCTCGCGAGCGTTGCTGCAATCTTACGCCCGACGTGACCGGACTTGCCCATGCCTGTGACGATGACGCGTGCCTTGCAGTCCAGAATGGCGCACACCGCCGCCTCAAAGTCCGCGTCAATGCGCTCTGTGAGCTGTGCGACCGCCTTTGCCTCGAGCTGCAGCGTCTCGATTGCCTTTTCTCGGATTGTGCTCTGTGCCATATTGTTCTCCTAGTTCAGCTTCTTACGCACAACTTCGTAGATGGCGAGGGCGTCTTTGAGCAGATCCTCAAGTTTGTCCAGATAGACCATGTTCGCCCCGTCCGACAGAGCCTCGGGCGGATTGTCGTGCACCTCAAGGAAGAGTCCGTCGACCCCCGCACCGACCGCAGCGCGCACGAGATATTCAACATATTCGCGCTGACCGCCCGAGCTTGTCCCCGCGCCACCCGGCAGCTGAACGCTGTGCGTCCCGTCGAAGATAACGGGATAGCCGAAGCCGCGCATGATGGGGAAGGAGCGCATATCCACGACGAGGTTGTTGTAGCCGAAGCTCTCTCCGCGCTCCGTGAGGAGAATGCGGTCGCTGCCGCTCTCGTGAATCTTGTCGACGACGTTGCGCATATCGCTCGGCGAGAGAAACTGTCCCTTCTTCACGTTCACGACGGCACCGGTCTGCGCTGCCGCGTGCAGGAGGTCGGTCTGACGCGAGAGAAACGCGGGGATCTGGAGAATGTCCGCGACCTTTGCCACGGGCTCCGCTTGACAGGTCTCGTGAATGTCGGTCACGACGGGCACGCCGAGTTCCTTTCGGATCTTTCCCAGAATCTTGACTCCCTCTTCAAGCCCCGGTCCGCGAAAACTGTGGAAGGCAGAGCGGTTTGCCTTGTCAAAGGATGCCTTGAATACATAGGGAATGCCGAGGCGTTCCGTGATCTCCTTGATGCCGCGTCCGATCATGAGCGAGTGCTCATATCCCTCGAGGACGCACGGTCCCGCAAGGAGCACCAGCGGCTCGCCGCCGCCGATCTCAAAATTCGCCAGCTTCACCTTGTTCATCTTCAGGACTCCTTTCAACAATCATGTTATCGTCTGCATCTATGAAATGCGCATTTCACAATTATTATTATAGAGTTTTCGCGTGCACAGGTCAATCAATCCCGCACTCGCGATACAAGAAATTGACTGCCGCAAGATCCACCTCGGTATCGACACCGATAAAGACCGCATCGGTCTCGATGACGCGGATGCGGTGCCCGTTCTCAAGCACGCGCAGCTGCTCGAGGGACTCGGAGAGTTCGAGCGGTGTCTGCTCCATACGTGCACAGTCAAGCAGGAAATCGCGACGGTAGGCATAGATGCCGATATGTTTATATACCTTCGCTCCCGCATTTCGCGCGTATGGGATGCGCGCACGGGAGAAGTAAAGGGCATTGCCCGCGCAGTCGGTGATGACCTTGACGTTGTTCGGATTCGCTATCTCCATCACATCGACGAGTAGCGTCTTGACCGTCGCCATCGGCAGATTTTCGTCCGTGAGGAACGGCTCGACAAGCGCGTCGATGACGGCAGGGTCGATGAGCGGTTCATCCCCCTGCACGTTGATGATGAGGTCGTAGTCCGCCATCTTTTCCGCGACCTCGGCGATCCGGTCCGTCCCCGTTGCGTGGTCGGCACGCGTCATGACAGCACGTCCGCCGTATTCTTCGACGGCGGCGCGGATGCGCTCATCATCCGTTGCAACGACGACATCCTGCACGCGTTTCGCGCGCACGGCGCGCTCATAGACGCGCACGATCATGGGCTTTCCCGCGATGTCGCGCAGGGGTTTTCCCGGCAGGCGCGTGGATGCGTAGCGCGCGGGGATAATGCAGAGAACTTTCATACGATCACCTCACAAATGTTAAATCTATGTGATACTAGGTTGCAGGTCTCAGCTTCGACGCGAGCTGCTGCTCAAGCGTGCGGAAGAACGCGTTTCCGCCCTTCTGGAACGTCACCTCGACCGCGATGACGTATATCGGAATGCGCCACTTCGCGCGCACCACGTCGCCCGGCACCTTGACCGCGTCCTTCTCCGTGCTGACGATCGCCTCAACACCGAGCGTCTCCGCGCGGTACAACACCTCCGCCATGTCACGCTCGTTGTAGTCATGATGGTCAGGGTAGCGCATGCTCTCCACAATCTCAACGCCGAGATCGGCAAGTGTCTGCTCAAACGATGCAGGATTGCCGATTGCCGAGAGTGCAAGCACCTTCCTGCCCTCCATCTCCGTAATGGGAATCCCACCCGCCGCAATATCCTCATACCAGTCGGATAGTCGCACAAACTGACGCGGCTGATGAATGCTCTCGAGGATCAGCCCGTCCTGATTGTAGCTGCGGAACGTCTCCCAGATGTGCCGGATTGCGCCGGGAGCCGCCTGATCGACCTTCGTCATGAGGCAGACATCCGCACGGTCGATGTGCGAAAGCGGCTCACGCAGCGTTCCGCGCGGCAGGAGATACCCGTTGCCGAACACATTCACCGCATCCACAAGCAGGATATCCATATCGCGCACAAGCTGCCAATGCTGGTAGCCGTCATCGAGGATTGCCACCTCCGCACCGAAATGCTCGATCGCATAGCGCCCCGTAACGGCACGTTTCGGACCGATCAGCACAGGCACATCCGGCAGATGCTTTGCCAGCATAAACGCCTCATCACCTGCCGTCTCCGCATCCATCTTGAGCGTGTGTCCGTCGGAAACAATGCCGACCTCACCGCGCCACTTTGCACGGTAGCCGCGATTGAGGATCGCTACGCGGTAGCCCATCTCGTGAATCGCACGCGCAAGATGCTGCGCCGTCGGTGTCTTGCCCGTACCGCCGACGGTGACATTGCCGAGGCTGATGACAAAACAGGGCAGCTGCTCCTTTTTCACCCATCCCCAACGATACATGGCGAGTTTGAAATTGACCAACTGTTCGTAGATCAGCGAAAAGGCATAAAAGACCCCCATGATAAGTCTGCGCGAGACACCGCGCACCTCCTTGTCATGTACAAGGTCGATGAAATAGGTCTGGAAATTTGCGACCTTCTGCGTCGCCCGCACCCGATGGGAGCGGATGCGCTGCTGAAAGCGCAGTGCACGGTGCGCCTCATAGGTCGCAAGCATGTCCACAAGAATCTGCGCCGACTTTGCGGACGCCCCCTTGTTCTCGTTGATGATGGCAAGTGTCTCGTGTTCAAGGCGCGCGCGTTCTTCCGCATCTCCGAAGAGGCGCAGTGTCTCATGCGTCAGCTCCGCACCGTTCGTGACCGTCACAACGGCATTGCGGTTGCGAAAGAGCGCGTGGATGTCCTTGAAGTTGAACATCTGATTGCCGACAATGATTGCCTTGCCGTGCGCCGCAGGTTCGAGAATATTGTGCCCGCCGTGCGGGATGAGGCTGCCGCCGATGTAGATCACATCACCGAGTCCGTAGACGCGCCCCAGCTCACCCACCGTATCGAGGATGACGATATCCTCGCCGCCCTCCGCGCCTTTTTGCAGATTCTTGCGTGTATTGACGGTGAAGCCCGCCTTACGGCAGAGATGTTCGACCTCCATCGTGCGCA
>ERZ773083.2865-NODE-2865-length-10282-cov-2.422509_pt1 | contig 10282 bp, 9 predicted proteins | sample MGYA00511465_ERZ773083 | MGnify/ENA primary metagenome ERZ773083 (study PRJEB29015, sample SAMEA2738001) | human oral metagenome | biome: human oral; feature: human-associated habitat; material: dental | place: China | collected 2060 ... | reverse complement strand
TGATCTCTCCCGGCTTAAAGGACTGTCGGATCTGATAGGCGATGATATTTTCTTTGTATTGCTCACCGGTAATCTGCTGATACTGCCGCTTTGAAAGCAGAAACTCCATCGCTGCCGTCTCCGGCTGACAGGCATAGGTAGTGATCAGTTCGCCCTGTTCGGTCTTGATAGGATTCTGTGAGTAATCCAGCCGTTCTGACAGGCATTGTCCCACGGTTTTCCCTTTGTTTACATGTAATGCGATCAGTCTTGTGGCTGCCATAGTTTCCTCCATGCGCAAAAATGAGGGGACTGCCCGCAACATCCCTGCTGCAGACAGCCCCCTCGCATCTATTCTTCTTTATGATCTTACAAACTGAAACAGCCCGTCGCGGATATTGTCCAGGAATTCCAGCACCACCGCCTGCCCGAACAGCACCGCCAGACAACAGCCCTCCAGCAGCGTCAGAATCAGCACATGCTGCCATGCCGCGTGAAACAGGAACCAGATATCAAAGCCCAGGATCAACAACATAGCTGGGCCGATCACAAACACGGACAGGTTCGTTGCCAGGTTGAAAAGGAATCCCAGAACCGCCGCGACGACTGCCAGCGGCAGCGCTGCTATTTTGCAGATGAATCGAATGATCTTCATGTTGACAGCCTCCTTCGTCTTTTTCTGTCTTTATTGTATTCTTCCCCTGTCAATCCCTCAACGATGTCGAAAAGGATTTTCAGGTAATGTATGGGCACCGGTCTCCCGATGCCTTTTTGCGGTTCAAAACTCTCGCAAATGCGCCGTCATCTGATACCGGAAAGCTTCGCCAGTATCTTTCCCTCCATGTCGCAGAGAACGGTGAACTGCTCCCGCAGATAAGCGATATCCTGCGCATAGATGCTGCCGGTGGCATTCGCTACCTTGGCATACTGGTTCAGGTTATTTCCGATACGGCTGACCTGCTCCGTGAAATCCCGAATATCCTTCAGATCAAGCTGCACGCACAGCCCGTCCAGAGACATTTTACGGATATAGGCGCTCATGTTTTTGATGCCCAGCTCTTTCATTTTAGTTTCGATCCGCTTTCTCTCTTCCGGGGTAATGCGAACATGAAGATAATCCGTTTTCTGTCTGCTCACAGCACTTCCTCCTCATGCTTTTTCTGCTTACCGGAGGAAACACATTCCGGCGCGTTTTTCAGATATTCCATCACGGAAGACTTCTCCGCCACCATGACAGCGTTCGTAATATCCTCACCCGGTTCTTCGTCTCCAATCTCGCCGATGGCTCCGACCGTATCCGGTTCATCCATGTTCAGCGCCGCGTCCAGCTCTGCAAGACGGGCAGACTTCTGTTGAAGCTCCGCTTCCTGTGGGAACGGCTTTCCAAGTTCCGCTTTCGCGTCTTTCTGCTGCTGATAGAGGCTTTCCAGCTTCTGTCTGGTCGTCTCGATCCTGCCCTCGATCCCGCTGAGAACATTGTCGATACGGGTCAGGTTGCCCCTGGCGTCCGTTCCCAGCGTAACGTAATGATTCATCTCACCCTTGAGGGAAAGCTGATAGGCATTATCAAAGCTGTCATAGGAAAGAAGCATCTTGAATCCGCGGTAACTGCCGATCTCCATGGGATCATGCCCCTTGTACTCCTTGCAGGCAGCGAGGATAGCCGCGCCTGCGTCTTCCTTTTTGTTGAAAGTAACTGCACCGACCTTCATGCCCACAAATTCATCCTTATTGGCAGGATGCAGGGCAACAGTTTTCGCATCTGCCTCCAGCCCCCGGATGATACCCTGGGTCTTTTCGATCTGCGCAGGGAAGTATTTCAGGAGCTGATCCTCCAGACGGAACTGCTGGCTCTGATGGTCTGCCCGAAGGACACGAAGCCGCGCCACATCAATATCCAGATCCATCTTTTCCTTGATCAGCGGATTTCCGGCACAGAGAGCTTTCACCTCCGCATAGGAAAGGGCCTGCTCGTCCACATCATCGCAGGAACGGACCGGCGATTTACTGGTCATAATCTGCGAAATGAATTTCTGCTTGTTCTCCAGCGTCTGCCAGAGATAGGCATCGAATGTTCCCTCCGTCACATACTGGTACACCTGCACCTTTGGGTTCAGGTTGCCCTGCCGGATGATACGGCCATTCCGCTGCGTCATATCCGCCGGCCGCCAGCCTACGTCCAGATGATGCACGGCAATCAGGCGATCCTGCACATTCGTGCCGGCACCCATCTTCTGCGTACTGCCCAGCAGCACCCGCACCTGTCCCGTGCGAACCTTTCCGAACAGCTCCTTTTTCTTTGCTTCCGTATCCGCGTCATGGATAAAGGTGATTTCCTCTGCCGGAACGCCCCTGGCAATCAGCTTTGCCTTGATATCATCGTAGACATTAAAGCTCCCGTCATTGGTCGGCGTGGACATGTCGCAGAACAGAAGCTGCGTCAGCTTATCCTCCTTCCCGTCCTCCCAGATGGAGAACACTTTATCGATGCAGGCATTGACCTTGCTTCCGGGGTTATCCGGCAGCATCGGATTCATCAGTCTCTGGTCAAGGCCGATCTTCCTGCCGTCCGAAGTGATTTTCAGCATGTTATCGACTGTAGGATCAACGCTGCCGCTGTGGACTCTGGCCGCACGCTCGGAAAGCGACTGCACCATATCCTTCTGGATGTCTGACGGCTTTACCAGCACCGTTTCAAACTCCGCTTCAGGAACCGGCAGATTCAGCGTGTCCGCTGTTTTGATATCCGCCACCTCCTTGAACATATTCATGAGCTCCGGAAGGTTAAAGAATTTGGCGAACCGCGTCCTTGCCCTGTATCCGGTTCCTTCCGGGGCCAGCTCGATGGCCGTCGTGGTCTCCCCGAAGGTGGAAGCCCAGCAGTCGAAATGGGACAGGCCCTTTCTCTGCAAGGTACTATACTGAAGGTAGCGCATAACGGTATAAAGCTCCGTCATGGAGTTGCTGACAGGCGTACCGGTAGCGAACACGACACCCCTGCCACCGGTGACCTCATCCATATAGCGGCATTTCATAAACATGTCCGAGGACTTCTGCGCCTCCGAAGTGGAAAGGCCTACTACGTTCCGCATCTTTGTGTAAAGAAACAGGTTTTTAAACGCATGGCTCTCGTCCACGAACAGGCGGTCTACGCCTAACTCCTCGAAGGTGATTACATCGTCCTTCTTGTCCGCAGCCAGCAGCTTGTCCAGCCTTGCTTTCAGGGATTTCCGGGTTTTCTCCATCTGCTTGATAGTAAAGCTTTAGCCCCGGCTGTATTTGAGCTCCGCAATAGCATCCTCGATCTCGTCGATCTGCTCCCGCAGAAGGCTTTCCTGCCGCTCTTCTGAAATCGGGATCTTTTCAAACTGACTGTGCCCGATGATGACCGCATCGTAGTCGCCAGTGGCGATCCTGGCGCAGAACTTCTTCCGGTTTTTCTTCTCAAAGTCCTTTCTGCCTGCCACCAGAATCTTGGCGCTGGGATAAAGTCGCAGGAACTCGCTGGCCCATTGCAGCGTCAGATGAGTCGGCACCACGAACAGGCTCTTGTGGCAAAGGCCGAGCCGTTTGCTCTCCATGGCTGCCGCCGCCATTTCAAAGGTTTTCCCAGCACCGACCTCGTGCGCCAAGAGCGTGTTGCCGCCGTAGAGCACATGGGCTATGGCGTTTCGCTGATGCTCCCGCAGCCGGATATCCGGGTTCATGCCGACAAAATGAATGTGCTGGCCGTCATACTCCCGCGGGCGGGTGGAATTGAACAGTTCGTTATATCGTCTGGTCAGGGCTTCCCGGCGCTGCGGGTCTTTCCACACCCAGTCCCGGAAGGCATCTTTAATGGCCTGCTGTTTCTGCTGGGCCAGGGTTGTTTCCTTTTTGTTCAGCACCCGGCGCTTTTTGCCGTCTGCATCCTCCACCTGGTCATAAATACGCATATCCTTCAGGTTCAACGTATCCTCCAGAATCTTATAGGCATTGGCGCGGCTCGTTCCGTAGGTTACATAGCAATTCACATCGCTGTAGCTGGGGGAGCTTTTTCCTTCGATCCGCCATTCCGCGGTCAGCTCGGAAAACTTCACCTGAATGCTCCGTTTCAGATAAAACGGCGTTCCGAAGGTCTCCCACATGAACTGATTGATATAATCCGGGTCAATCCAGGTCGCACCCAGCCGGATATCAATTTCCGAAGCATCCAGGTCTTTGGGCTGCGCTTTTTTCAATGCCTCCACATTTACCTGATACTCCGGATGGCTCTCGGCCACAAAGGATGCTGTCTGAAGCTTGCTGCGTACATCCCCGGAAAGGTATTCGTCCGCCGTCTCCCAGCCCTGCTCTTGCCTGGAAGCCGTGGTCAGGGGATTGCGGAAGATTACGCCGCGAAGGTCTGTTTCGATCTCCTCGTATTCTCCCGGCGTTCCCAGAAGCTCCGCCATAAAGGGCAGATCCACCTTGCCGCGTTCTCCGATGGATACGGCCAGAGCCTCACTTGGCGTCTCCACGCTGGTAATACGAGTCTCCGGACGGATCGTCCGTTTTGTGAACATATCCGCCTTGCTCTCCAGTGCTCCATCATCATTAATGTTCTCCAGCGAACAAAGCAGGTAATAGGATGAATCCTCTTCAAATGCGCGGGCATTGGCTCTGGAATTGATGATACCGAAGCTTTCGGTAAAGCTGTCATAGGCAGCATTCAGCTCCTGCTGCTTTGCCCGGATCATATCGTCCGGATAGTCCTCCAGCTGATATTCGATCAGTTCATTCATGATCTGCCGAAGGGTGAGCAGTCCGGTCATGCGTTCCTTTTCCTTGCCGGATAGCTCCACATGGCGCATGAGGGAGTTTTCACGGAAATAAATTTCTCCGTCCACGAGGGCATAGGAGTAGTTCTTTACGGAAGGATCTGCCGGAATTGTATCTACGGCCTCTGTTTCATCCTCCAGCGACATTTCCGGCGCTGTAATCTCTCCATGGATATGGGAAACAGCTTCCCGCAGTTGCTCAGCCAGATTCGCACCAGGGATGGGATTAACCGTCAGAGCTTCCTTTCCGTACTGTGTATTTTCCGAACTGATCTCGCCCAGCACCATCTCCGGATGCTCGGCAAAATAACTGTTGATCGGAAGTCCCTCCGGCGTAAGCCCCAGGTGTAGCCAGTCCGGTTCAATGTCGATAGGCCGGTCTCTCTTCTGAAGGAAGATGATATCCGACACCACATCCGTCCCGGCATTTGCCCGGAACGCATTGTTCGGGAGGCGGATCGCCCCCAGCAACTCCGCACGCTCTGCCAGATACTTTCTGACATCCGGGGACTGCTGATCCATGGTATAGCGGCTGGTAACAAAAGCCACCACACCGCCCGGGCGCACCTGATCCAATGCCTTGGCAAAGAAATAGTTGTGAATCGTAAAGCCCAGCTTGTCATAGGGCTTGTCAGCCACACGGTAGTTCCCGAACGGCACGTTGCCGATGGCGAGATCATAGAAATCCCGCTGGTCCGTCGTCTCAAAGCCGCCAACTGTGATATCCGCCTTCGGATAGAGCTTTTTGGCGATGCGACCGGAAATGCTGTCCAACTCCACACCGTACAGACGGCTGTCCTGCATCTCCTCCGGCAGCATACCGAAGAAGTTTCCAACGCCCATGGCCGGTTCCAGGATATTTCCCTTCGTAAAGCCAATCTGGCCGACAGCCTCATAGATCGCACGGATCACGGTCGGGCTGGTGTAGTGGGCATTCAACGTGGAAGCCCGCGCCATTTCGTATTCGTCCGGCGTAAGCAGTTCTTTCAGTTCGTCGTATTCACGGCTCCAGTTGTCCTTCCGGTCATCAAATGCATCCGCAAGACCGCCCCATCCGACATACTGAGACAGCACTGCCTGTTCCTCCGGCGTTGCGTTCCGGTTTTCTTCCTCCAGCGTTCGAAGCAGACGGATCGCCGCCACATTCCTCTGGTATTTCTCCTTCTGACCGCCTTCGCCCAGATGGTCATCGGTAATGCGGAAATTTTGCGCAAGAATCTCCGGCGCTTTGGCTTCTTCTGATACTTCTATCGTCCCTGTATCTTCATCTGTCAGCTCGCCCTGCATTTGCGCAGGATTCTCACCGAAATCTGCTTCCTGTGCTTCCTCGTCAGCAGAAAGGCGCTCCACATCAGCCATGACCTGACGGATGAACGGGTCACGCTCCAGTGCATCGGGATCTACCAGTTCTCCATTGACGATGCCACGGCGTGCCAGCTCTTCACGAATGGCCACCGGATCTATATCGGAGAAATCATCTTCGCCCTGGTCGCCGCTTGCATCCAGATCATTGTCTGCCTCTGCCACCTGGATAAGCTCCTGTACCGGCTCAATCCCAAGATCCGGGAAAGCGTGCGCCGGAGAGGGAAGCGGGAGACCACCTGTGGCTTCATACCGTTCCTGAAGTTCCGCATAGTGAGTCTTTTCGTTTTCATTCAGATAGCTGCCGTTTTGGATCAGCGCTTCGATCTTTTTCTCAACCAGGTTCCAGTGCAGGCGGACTTCCTGATCGTAGCCATACCGGCGAATCAGGATGCCCTTTCCGCTGTAATCCACAAAGCCCCTCGTACTGTCAGAGAATGTCCAGCTTCTGCCACCGAGGCCATACTCATTTTTCAGGTAATCGGCACGCTCCCTGGGGTTCGGCTGGGTATCGTACAGTGCCTGAATCCGCATTTTCCCGTTGACAAAACCGGAGCCGCTCTGCAGCACACGGTCGATCTCTTCATCGGAAATAAATAAAGCGGAGGGCTTTTCTTCGCTCTCCGCTCGTGTTTCCATCCGTTCGATGGAATCAATCTGCTGCCTCTCTGTAGGGAAGATGTCGGCCAGGCTTAACTGTTGATAAGCTCCGTCGTTACGATCTCCTCTGCCTGCGCCCTCAGACTGTTCATGTGCTGTACCCAGCCCATCTGGTCCGTCTTCTTGTCCGGTGCCGGCTGCTGCTTCAGGAGCGCCTGCATCATCTGTGCCATCCGGCTCTCCGCGCTCTGCTGAATCTCCAGCAGATGCGGATACAGCCTCTCGCTCAGCACCAGGTCGCAGTAAATCATCGGCCTGTTCTCCTGAAGAAATGTCCTGCGCATCCTGCCCCATTTACCCAGGGGCTCTGTCTCCACCCTGATCCCGATCTCCGGAATCTGATAATCTCCTGCCTGTCTGTACGTCATCTCTGCCATTTTCCCGGCTCCTTTCCTCAAGCTTTTCCAGCTCAATCGTGCGGATCGTCCTTGCGATCTCTTCAAATACCTCTGTCGATATGCTGCTGACTGCCTTGCCCAGCGCATTGACCGTCTGCCGCGTGTTGAAATCGAACACATTCTGGAATTCTTCCTCATCGAAGAAGTCCTCCGGACGGTCGGTGCATCTGGTCATAAGTGCGTATTTCACGCTGGCTGCCGCTGCCTGCCGGAAGCTCACCTCGATGTTGAGCTCATCATACTCTTCCAGAAAGCTCCCCTCAACGATGTCGCCAAGCTCCCAGCCATAATCCTCCCAGTATTCCCTGGCCTTTTTCAGTGAAATTTCATCTATGACAGATTCCAGGCTCCCCGGTTCCACATCATAAATATCCGCCAGTGCCTGTGCCATAGGCACCCGGTAGCTGTCCTGCATCGACCAGAGCTGTACCTCCTTGGAGTTCCAGCGTGTTTCCGTGTCCGATACGTCAAACACATAGCGGAGCCGCGGATAATCGCCCCTGTGATCCAGCAGCGCGATGCCCTTGGAGCCGCGCCTCACATACCGGTGCATCCGCTCATTCCAGAGATCATACTCCGCACAGGCCGTCGCGTCCGGGCGCTGGGCATAGATCATCAGCTGGTCTTCGTAGGTATATTTATAAAGCCGGGCAGATGTGGCAAGGAACCCCTTCCACGCCTCCCGGCTACCCGTGATGCGCTTTGCCGTTTCTTCGGCAAGCTGCGCATAAAACTCATATTTTCCTGCCATTCCGGCCTCCTCATCTTAATCCGGATAAAAATCCAGTCCTTCAAATGTCTCGTCGTCCATGCCTTTAAGTTTTTTGATTACCCTGTCCGTCAGTCTGGAAAGGTGCTTTTCCTCCGGGGCAAGCTGCACCTTCATGCCTGCCAGCTCCCGGATCAGGCCTTCCCGGTTGCCCGGGTTATACAGCATCATCAGCATGGATTCTTCTTTAGTAAATCTGGTCTTCATTCGATATTCCTTTCCCTGTTCTCTGCTCTCGGATAATATGGCGGTTCCTTGGCTGCCTTCAGCTTCTCCAAAATGGATTCCCGCTGCTCCTGCTGTTCGACTGCCGGAGCCGTGCCGTTGTTAATGATGCCGTCGATCATGCCGTAATCATCCTCCATGGACATCTCCGCATATTTCAGGTAATTCTCCGGCTTCAGGAATTCCGGCAGCGTCACGAAGCCGATAGAATCCACATAATGACAGGATACCTGCCCGTTGGTGCGGATTGCCACGATGTCGCTGACCGAAAGGCTGTGGCCATAAAAGTCAGCCGGATGCGCGATGTTGAACTTCTCATAGATGCTGTCCAGCATCGTATTCTGATCCTTATAGGGGAGAAGCGGTGCCACATAGACCAGCTCGTACCGGTCGATCTCCGGCTGTATGCCGCTTCGCTGCAGGGCTTCATAGGAGATAAAGCGCATGGGTCTTGTCTCCTCGCCCTCTCTAAGTTGCATAATCGCAAACGTATCGTTGACGGCAGTCAGGAACGCCTCCATTTTGGTTCCTTCGTCCTTTCCGTTTATTTCATCCCATTTGAAAATCTTCATCTTCGTCCTTTTCCTTTCCATCAAAAGGCAGGCCATGGAGCTTTGCGTCCTCTGCCTGCTGTTTTCTTCTCATGTCGCTGTAGGGCGGCCGGATTCCGATACAGCGTTTCGGCACCCGGTAGGCTACCGAGTGCCGGGCTTCTTTCGCCAGCAAAACAAAATGCTCCGGATATTTTTCAGCCAGAGCCTTCAATTTGCTGATCAGGCGGCGGTCAAAGGTATAGACCGTCGCCTCGTCCAGCTCATTGTCCCAGCTGATAATGGTTTCCTGCTCGGCAAGGGTGTAATGGTATTTCTTCATCTCTTCCTGCCTTTCTTCGCTTTCCTTGGGAAGGTTCGCGCAAATGATACGGCCGGATCAGCCTCGGCAGTGTTCACGAGTTCCCGCACGAAGCTGCTGATATCCTCCATGAACCTGCCGGATTCATAGGAACGCCGCTCAATCTGAAGGAGCTTTTGCTCCCATTCCGCCGTCATCATGGGAGATTTCAGCTTTTCCGGCATGACAGCAATCAGAGATACACCCTTTTCGGTCGGCAGGAGAATCTTCGTTTTCTTATCACCGGAACGGGTGGCAAATCCACGCTGGATCAGCTTTTCAATGATTCCTGCTCTTGTCGCAGGAGTCCCAAGGCCTTTTCGTTCGGCATCATCCGGTATATCCTCCGCGCCGGCAGTCTCCATGGCATGGAGAAGCGAGCCTTCCGTGAAATGCTGCGCAGGCTTCGTTTTGCCGTCTTTGACTTCCGCTTTCGCAAGCAGCAGAATGGTTCCTTCCTGCATAAAGGAAAACTCTTCCGTATCCTTTTCCTTTGCCGGGTAGAAATGATTTGCGATTGCTTTCCAGCCCGGATGCAGGATCGTCCTGCCCTTCACAGTAAACGATTCCCCTGCGCAGGAAAGGGCAAGCGCCGTTTCCTCATAGCGGCAGGGGTCACCGACCGAAGCCATGAAACGTACTGTTACCAGCTTCAACACTTCGGATTCTGCCTGCGGCAAATCTGTGATTCTACTCTGACTCAGCTCCTTTGTCGGGATTGCCGCATGATGGTCTGTAACCATGCTGTTATTGATGACCTGTGCGGGATGAACCGGAACCTCGCCGGCATAATCCATTGCTGCGCCTGCAAGCTGAACCAGACCTGGAAGTGGAGATGCCATATCCTCTGTCAGATACCGGCTGTCCGTCCTTGGATAGGTGACCAGCTTCTTTTCGTACAGGCTCTGGAGCGCATCCAGCGTCTGCTGTGCTGACAATCCCAATATCTTATTGGCGTCCCGCTGCAGGGAAGTCAGATCATAGAGAAGCGGCGGTTTTTCAGTCTTTTCTTTTGTCACAACGCTTTCAACCCGCACCTGATGCTCCTTTTTGCATCGCTCGGCAAGCGCTTCCGCTTCGGACTTTTCTTTATACTTCCTGCTGGATGCCTTCACTCCGTCTGCCTGAACCTGTACGGTATAAAACAGCTCCGGCACAAAATCTCTGATGGACTGTTCCCGTTCCACCAGCATGGCAAG
>ERZ773083.2864-NODE-2864-length-10282-cov-15.922460_pt1 | contig 10282 bp, 8 predicted proteins | sample MGYA00511465_ERZ773083 | MGnify/ENA primary metagenome ERZ773083 (study PRJEB29015, sample SAMEA2738001) | human oral metagenome | biome: human oral; feature: human-associated habitat; material: dental | place: China | collected 2060 ... | reverse complement strand
TGTTCCGTTCTCGATGTTGATGGTGTTGCCCTTGGCATCGCCCGCCGAGACATTGTTCGGCGGTGTGAGTGCCGCGTTCGGGGCAATGTACCCGCCGTAGAGCTTGCCGCCCGCGTTCAGCGTACCGCCGTTGATGTTGACGGTGTTGTTCTTCGCGTCGGCGTTCTTCGTGGTGTCGACGAGTTCCGGATGCTCCTCATCTTCTGGATTAACAAGGAGATGTACGCCCGTTGTGTAACCGGCATAGCCGTTGGTGACATTGCCGCCCGTAAGATTCAGCGTGTTGAAGTCCGAGCCACCGTTCAGCGCATCCGTATATCCTGCGCGGGCATTCGTATGGCTACCGCCCGTGATATTCAGTTCGTTATGATTCGTTGTGTTGCCATAGACGGACAGACCTGCATAGGTATCGCGCGGAGTTGCCCCGGGCGTTGTCACATTTTGCCCGATTCCTGCATTCTGGAAACGGTTGCCATCGATAGAGAGAATAGAGGCACTGACTGTGCCTGTACCAGACGTATTCGCCTTTTTTCCGAGCTCATAGTCACCACGTGTGCCGACAATGGTGGGGGAGTAGTTAGTGAGCGTAAGCCATGCCCCTGTGTAGAGTGTGAGCGTCGGCGTATTGACATTATGTGCAGCAAGAACATTTGCCCAAGCGCTCAGCCCCTCAACGGTAATATTCCTCCAATCAAATGTCGTCGCATTTCCGGCATATGGAACAGTTACCATTGTATCCCCAGAGTTGATCCCAGAGCCGAGTTTGAAGTTCATTTTTCGGAAGTTATAGAGTGCATACGCCCAGTTGTTCTTGCTGATGACATTCAGCTTGTTCTCTGTCCATACATCTGCACCGGTCTTATAGCTATGACCGCCAAACAAATAATTGTTTACAGACGGTGTCCCCGCACCATTCAATGTCACAGTGTTGTGCGTTGCATTGCCTTGGTCAGCGCGTCCACCATAGATACTATCACTGCTTACGTACGCATTATTCGTAATAACAACTTCATTGTACTCCGCATCTCCCGTGGCAGAGTGTGTATATCCTCCAAACGCAGGTCCTCCCCAAATTGCTGACAGTGTCAGCTTATTATGATTTGTCGTGTTCCCTAGTGTTGATATACCAGCATAGAGATCTCCAGAACCAGCTGTGTTCTGTACAACCGTCGCATTTTGGAACTTATTAACATCAAAATACAACTGTGTAGCAGTCACTGTAGAAGCTAAAGGGGTTGTTGTATTCGAATTCACTCCATATTCAACATCTCCGGATGTCGCACCGGTAACAGCATAATTCGTCAGTGTCAAACTTGGTCCAGTATATAGTGTGACGCGCTTGGATTCGGTGCTACCCGATGCCCAATCGGCACCATCTGCCGTGATATTGTTCCAATCAAACGTCGTCGCATTCCCCGCATACACCACATTCAGCATCGTATCTCCGACACTGATACCGGAACCGAGTTTGAAGTTCATCTTCTCAAAGTTATTGAGAGCCGCACCCCAGTTATCTTTGCTGATGACATTCAATGTGTTACCTGTGCGGACATTTGAACCAGCTTTGTTGCTAAATCCTCCATATAGAAAACTGTTCGCAGATGATGAACCCGAACCGTTCAATGTTATGGTATTGTTCGTGGCATCTCCTTGATTTGCCCACCCACCAAAAATTTGATACGGAGATGTCGCATTGTATGCGCCATTCTGTATAATAACTTCATTGTACTCCGAATTTCCTGTTGCCGACTGCGTATAACCACCATATACGGATCCATTCCACACTGCGCTCAACGTCAGCTTATTATGATTTGTTGTATTTCCCAATGTCGATGTACCAGCATAGAGATCACCCGAGCCAGATGTATTTTGTTCAATGTCTGCATTCTGGAACTGGTTTCGATCATAAAAGATCTGTGTCGCTGTGACAGTACTCGATGTGTTCGACGTATTCGAACCCATGCCGTACTCGAAATTTCCATCAATAACTGGAGCGGGAGCATAATTGTCGAGCGTTAGAGGTGCTCCCGAATATAAGGTGACACGCCGAGCCCCCCCGGACATCCATGGTGTATTGTTTAGGACACTGATTTTCCCCTAGTCAAGAGAGTGCATTGCGCCACTTTTCGCCAACAACATTGTATCTCCGGCATCCACGGTGCCTAAATCAAACTCTTCGAATTCAAAATTACCAAAGGAATTAAGTCTATTATCTTTCTTACGTACCTTGAGCGTATTACCCGTTTTCACATCTTTACCCGTAACACCACTATATCCACCCACAAGTGACATATAGTGAAATCCAGTGGCAGAATCCGTAGCTCCATCTAGTATGACAGTGTTATTAATCGCATTTCCTTGATCGGAGCGACCGCCATATGCAAAAACCCCCCCAACCCCCATGGGCCAACAACGTTGTAAACAAAGGCATTATTTTGTAAAACAAGAGTATTTCCTGTCGCATTTCCCGTACCCGCTGTGTATCCACCGGCGACATACCATTGAAATCCGAAAGCATAACGAGATACAGATACATTGTCTAGAATCAATGTATTGTTTGTTACATTACTTGGGTCTGTCGGGGAAGTAATGAGCCCTCCTGTAATATGCCCTGTCCACGATGATGGCGAAACCGTCACTGTATTTGTCTGCCCCGTCACATCAGCTGCATGTGCATGATTAAAAAACAACTGCCCCCCCCCGCGGACAGAGCGAACGCAACGAGAAGTGACAGCTGTCGTTTGTTTTTCCATTCCTTTAACATGATGATCCCCTCCATGTCATTCCGTTCCAACTATAGCTATCCTATAGTACTATAATCCTAACTATACTCTTCCTCTCATCTCATGTCAATATTATCTTATGAACTGTATCATTTTATTTGCTGTATTCTTATGTGAGCGCAATACCGAACATTTCTTCCTATAAGAAAAAGAGGCTGTTGCACGAAGCTAAAAAACTTCGTGTAACACCCCCTCCGTCTTCCTATCGGGTCAGATCGCTTTTGGCGCCCCTCCCAACTACGAAACTTGGATGTCATGCTCCTCCGCCATTTTTCGGACAACCGCCTCAGGAAGTTCCGCCATCTGCGCCACTATCGATAGCGGTGTTCCGGCACGCAGCATATTCATCGCTATATGCGTGATGCCTAGATGACGCCCCTCGGCTCGTCCCTCGGCTCGTCCCTCGGCTCGTCCCTCGGCTCGTCCCTCGGCTCGTCCCTCACGGCGTCCTTGCGCTATCCCTCGCCTTATCCCTTCTTCTACAGCTCCCTGCATCCCGGAGCGATAGTCCATCAGCGCGATCTGTCGGTTGACGTAGCGGAGGTAATCGTCCGGGTTGCTCATAAAGATCCTCTCTGCTTGCATCGCTTCTCGGATCGCAGGTTCGCTCATCGCCAGTTCCTCCTTTTCCTCCTTGGTCAGTCTGTTGGCAAAGTACGCGAGCCACCGTTCCATCTTCGATGATTCGCGTATCGTCTTATGTGGGGCTTTGATGTACTTTGGCAGTTCAATAAAGTGCAGTTCCATATCATTATTCAGTCGATCCCCGGTCTCGATGTTGTAGATGCTGTACATCGCAACGGGTTCCGTCTGCGGCAGAATTTCGAACGCGAGAAGGTTGATCGTGATCGCAGGACGCAGAAGGTTGTATCCCTCTCCGCGTGTCAGAGAAAGGAGGTACAGCCGTGCCCAATAAAAGAGTGTACGGCGCTGCATATTGCGGTAGTTGATGACCTGCACCTCTACGTCAACGAGTTCTCCCGTATCCAGCTCACACGCGATGTCCAGACGTGACAGCTTCCCCTCGTCACTGTCGGGAGGCATCTCCGTCTGACGAAAGGTGATGTCTTTGATTTCATGCGCGAGGGATTTATGGAGTACAGTGTTGAGAAAATCAATGGTGATCTGTTTGCGCTCATCCTTACCGAAAATGAACTTGAACGCAACGTCATTCATTGGGTTGAATATTTCCATCTTGCTCATCGCGATCGCCTCCATTTATCCTTATTATAAAGTTTTCAGGCAGTTCCGTCAAACAAAAAGCCGCCCGATCACGAGCGGCTTATCTTCTTCGATTACATATCGATCACGACGAAACCTCGACCCCATGCTCCTCCGCCATCTTCCGAATGACTGCCTCCGGTAGTTCTGCCATCTGAGCCACTGTCGCAATCGGCGTTCCCGCACGAAGCATGTTCATGGCGATATGCGCGATACCAAGCTGACGCCCCTCCGTGCGTCCCTCTTCCCTCCCTTCACGGCGTCCTTCACGGCGCCCCTGTTCGATTCCTTTTGCCAACCCCTCACGATGGTGTTTTTGATATTCCATATATAGTGTCACGAATTCTCGCCTCATTTCATCTTGTCGTTTTACCCGCTCGACTTCCTGTGCCATCTCCTGTGCAAATCTGCTGCGTGCTTCCTTGCCGTCGACGTATTGCAGAAAGTCCTCCAATTCTTCATCAACGTTGCCTTTGAGCCCCTTCGCATTCAAGAATATCTTCGTCGTCCCATCCCCGAGTTCAATCTCCGGCTGTTCCACACACCGATTGCGGAATGTATAGATGCGCTCATCCAATCCAAAAAGATCAAAGGTACAGATGAAGATGATGTACGTCTGACGCAGGTCATCGTAGTAGACGCCCTTCCCGAGGAGATCCATGTCGATCATCCCCTGATAGTAGCGCGCCCGTCGTGGCAGCTCGCCGTCACGCCCCTTCGTCGTCTGCATTTCGATGTTGTAAACCGTTCCAATCTCATCCTCAACATAGACATCAAGACGTACGGCTTTGCTGTCCAATCGTATGCCGATGCTCTTTTCCGTATCCGGATAGCGAATCTCACGAATCTTTATTTTCAAGATGCGCTCCAACAGCCACTTGCAGAGCTTCACGTTCTGCATGACACGCTGAAAGATGAAGTTGTCTTGGATGGACAGTCTTTCCCACGCCTCTAGTGCCTCTGCCTCCCATTCTTTCTCCATACCTTTGCCTCCCTTCGTATCTCTCAAGTCTTGTTATTTCTTGTCCTCATTATAAGAAATTCGTTCTCTTTGGTCAAATAAAAAGGAGCCCCGCATGGGGGCCCCGAATGTATCGTATTCGTGCGATTAGCCGAGGATGACGAGGGACTCGCGCACCTTGACCGACTACCGGACGCAGAGTGGTGCTCTGTGGAGGATCGAGGGCGAAAAGCGGGCAAAAAAGATGCGCCAAGATTTTTCAGGCAGTTCCGTCAAACAAAAAGCCGCCCGATCACGAGCGGCTTATCATCTTCGATTACATATCACTGCAAAACCTCAACCCCATGCTCCTCTGCCATCTTCTGAATGACTGCCTCCGGCAGCTCTGCCATCTGCGCCACTGTCGCAACCGGCGTCCCGGCACGCAGCATGTTCATCGCCATATGCGCAATCCCCAACTGCCGTCCCTCAGCACGTCCCTCAGCGCGTCCCTCACGCCGCCCCTGGGCGATTCCCTGCGCAATCCCTTCCTGGGTGGCGCCCTCCAGTCCGGAGCGGTAATCCATCAGTGCCATCTGTCGGTTGACATAGCGCAGATACGCGTCCGGATCGCTCATAAATATCTTTTCTGCTTCCATCGCATCTCTGATTGCAGGTTCACGCATCGCCAGTTCCTCCTTTTCCTCGTTGCTCAGTCTGTTTGCAAAGTACGCAAGCCACCGCTCCATCTTCGATGATTCGCGAATTGTTTTGTGTGGAGCTTTTATGTATTTTGGAATTTCGATAAAGTGCAGCTCCATATCATTGTTCAGCCGATCCCCGGTCTCGATGTTGTAGATGCTGTACATCGCAACGGGTTCTGTCTGTGGCAGAAGCTCGAACGCGAGCAGGTTAATTGTGATTGCAGGACGCAGAAGGCTGTACCCCTCTCCCCGCATCAGGGAAAGCAAGTACAGCCGCGCCCAATAAAAGAGCGTGCGCCGCTGCATATTGCGGTAGTTGATGACCTGTACCTCCACGTCAACGAGTTCCCCCGTATCAAGCGCACAGACAATATCCAGACGCGACAGTTTCCCCTCATCACTGTCGGGAAGCATCTCTGTCTGACGAAATGTGATATCTTTGATTGTATGCGCAAGCGATTTGTGCAATACCGCATTGAGAAAATCGATCGTGATCTGTTTACGCTCTTCCTTGCCGAAAATGAACTTGAACGCAACATCGTTCATCGGATTGAATATTATCTCTTCGCTCATTGCAATCACCTCCATATTTCTATTATAAAAAAACGACATATTTTGGTCAAATAAAAAGGTACTGTACGAAGTTTTCACTTCGTACAGTACCTTTATCCCCCTTCCACCGCCTGCGCGGTCCCCATCGCGTGCGGGGGGCTTGGGAAGATGATATCTGCTCTTGTCACATATCTATGCGTTTCGCAGGGATTTCCAACGGTCGTGCAGCCAGAACCACTCCTCCGGATATTTTCGGATCCATGCCTCGATGCGCATATTGACCGTCTGCGTCACACGCTGCACGTCCGCCGCGCGGTCGTCGGTCTTTTCGACCATGATACCCGGTTCGACAGTGAGGATGTGATGTCCATTCTCCCCGCGGTGAATAAATACGGGGTAGATCGGCACACAACAGCGGCGCGCAATCGCCGCAGCTCCCGTAAACGCGTTTGTTCGCTGACCGAAGAAGTCGATGATGACACCGTCGCGCAGCGACGGATCCTGATCGCTGAGGAGTCCGATGATCCACCCCGTATCGATCATGCGGAACATTTCGCGTACACCCGTCTGATAGGTAACGTGCATCCCGACGAGCGCACGGTACTCGTTGATAAAGCGATCCATCCCCGCCGCGCTCTGCTTCTTCGCTACAGCGACAATGGGGAGTCCCGCACAGGCAAATGCGCCGCCCATGAGTTCCCAGTTGCCGCTGTGCGAGGTGGCAAAGATCGCCCCCCTGCCCGCAGCGACCGCCAGGCGCACTTCATCAATTGCTCCTGTGATCGTGACGTAATCATCCATACCCCCCTTCATGACGGGGAAGCGGAGGACCTCCATCAGCATGGGACCGAAGCGCAGTGTGCTCGCACGCGCAATGCGTTCCGCCTCTGCCGCCGAAACAGCAAGGCAGCGCATGACCTGCTCACGCGCCAGTGTCTTGCGCTTTTTCGGCACAAAAATCCATGCGAGCCATGCCAGCCCCTGACCAAGCATCATCGCGGCACCATGCGGCAGAAGACAGATCAGACGGCTGAGAATTTTTACAGCATGGTAAGAGATCATCTCAGTCTTTCCCACGCAGCCCCTCGATTTCCTTTTCGAGGGTCTTTATTTTTTTCACCATCTCAGGCAGTCGGCGGATTGCCGCCTGCACACGCAGCCATTCGGCGTGGGGCTGCACGGGGAACCCTGCGCAGAAGACACCCTCGGGCATATCGCCGATGATGCCGGAGCGCGCGGCGTAGACGGAGTTCGCACCGATATTGATGTGTCCGACCGTTCCGACCTGCCCGCCGAATGTAACGTTATGCCCGACCTTCGTTGAGCCGGAGATGCCCGTCTGGGCGACGATCAGACAGTTCGCACCGATGTTGCAGTTGTGTCCGATGTGCACGAGGTTATCAATCTTCGTGCCCTTGCCGATGACGGTCATACCGAGGGTCGCACGATCGATGCCGACGTGCGCTCCGATCTCCACATCATCTTCGATGACGACGCCGCCAACTTGCGGAACCTTTGTATGCACGCCCGCCTCGGTAGTGAATCCGAAGCCGTCCGCGCCGATGACGGCGCCGCTGTGAATCGTGCAGTGCGCACCAACGCGGCAGTGTTCGCGCACGGTTGCACTCGGATAAATAACCGTATGATCGCCGATCGTCGTGTACTGCCCGACATAGGCATGGGGATAGACGGTCACGCCCTCCCCGATGACGGCATGGTCATCAATATAGGCAAAGGGCAGGATAGTCACGCCCGCACCGATTTTGACACCGCGCCCAATGTGCGCCTCTTCGCTGATACCAACGGCATGCCCGATCGGCGGGGTAAAGATCGTCAACAGCTTCGCAAACGCCGCCTTCGGCTCCTCGACGAAGATGACGGTGCACGCAAAGCCCTCTGTGCCTGGCGCCAAGAGAAGCGCCCCCGCCTTTGCTCCCGCACGCGCAGCTTCGATATGCGGAGGGACGGCAAAGGCGAGATCATCCGCCCCCGCATCATCCAACGAGGCGAGGCTGCGGATGATGCGGCTGCCGTCACCGCTGACCGTACCACCGATCAGTTCCGCAATCTCATTGACTGTCTTTTCCATGCTTCAATGCCCCTTTATTGGAGTTTGCCGATCACTTCATCTGTAATGTCCACACCGCCCATGAGGACGCTCGGATAGTTCTTGGAGCTGTCCATGACGATATCCAGCCGCTTCTCCTTGACGATATCCTGCACGGCGACATTCAGTTTCTGTTCGAGCTGAATGCTGTACATCTGATTGAGTCCCGCAAGCTTGCGCTGTGTTTCCATCTGGAGCTGCTGCGCCTCCTCTTGGGTCATCTTCGGATTCGCCTCGAATTTTGCCTGCGCCTCCGACTGTGCCTCCATGAGCTTGGTATTTGCCTCGGCGACCACCGCCTTGATCGCAGGAGCCTCCTCCTGCACGCGTGAACGATCCACCGTGCCGATGTGTACCGAACCGCATCCGGCAACGAAAATACTTGCGGTGAGAAGAACGACTGCGATCGCCTTGCTGAAATAGTTCATCTGTAGATTTGTCCTTTCATTGTTGGATGCTCTGCATCTCGCGCACCATCTCCGCCGTCACATCGCGTGCTGTATTGCTGAGGATTGGCGCATAGCGCCGCACGGCAAAGAGCTCTGCGTCCGGCAGCAGGGTCACGCTGCCGACCTCGGGAGAAGCGAGTACGAGGGAGAAATGATACTGAATGGCCAGCTTTGCCGCACGGCTGCGCACATCACGCATGATATCCGCCTCCAGCGCATCCGCCTCTGCACGCACAGTGACAAGGCGGGCAGCGCGTGCGGCAAGCAGGGACTTTCCTTCCTGCGCTGCAAGGGCGCGCTCCATCTCGGTCCTGCTGCGCTCCTCCACCTCTTTCTTCAGGCGCTCTGCTTCCGCTTTCTGCGCATCGACCGTTTCCTGTGCCTGCTTCGTCCACGCCGCCTGCTTCGGTTCGATTTGTGCGGCGACACGGGCGCGAATCTCCGCGTCCCACTGACGGTGAAGCACGATCTGCCGTTCGCCGCGCTCCAGTTTCAATGCCTCACGCTCGGCTTCCCATCGGGCACGCTCGCGGGCAAGCTCCTCCTCCGAGACCTCAGGACCGTGCATCGCACGCTGGTTGTCAATCTTGAGGTTGATGTTCAGGATGGCGTTCAGATATTCGTCATCAATCGCTTTCTTACGTGCCTCATAGTCCGCCGCAGTCTGCTTGCGATAGACCTCCGTGAGGCGCTTCTGCTCACGCTCGAGTTCCACGCGCGTCGCGATGACGGTCTGTGCGTTCTTCTGCCATACGGAGTCATCAAATGGTGCATCATCGGTCTCGGGCGGTTCGATCTCAGGGGCAAGGGGCAGATCGCGCAGGAGGAGCGTGAGTGTCCACTCCTCGGCACGCAGCGCGGTGAGGTGTTCATAGGACGGGTGTGCCGCAAGCACCTCCGCGAAGCGTATTATGCCGATATCACTCTCCTCTGCCGGAGTCTTTCGTTCGGGAAAAAGAAAAAATGCGGCAAAAAGGACGAGGAGGCACGCGCCACCCGCGAGAATTTCTCTGCGTTTTGTCTGCCAAAGTTTTCCCACGGTGCGCCTCCCTCACTTGTCCATTTACAAAAATGTACCGAGCAGCGCTCTGCCCGGTACATATGCGCATATCCTGCCGATTATTTGCCCAGCTGCTTTACGACATCCTGCGTGATATCCTGGCCGCCATAGACGACAGCCCCCTTCTCGATGACCACGGAGAGACCCTTCTTCTCAGCAACGCTCTTTACGGCATCCTGAATGCTCTTTTCGATGGGCTCCATCAGCTCTTCATTCTTCTGCTGGAGACGCTGCATCGTCTGCTGGTAGTAGTCCGACTTCTCCTGATCGCTCATGCTTGCCGACTTCGTCTCGAAATCTGCCTGCGCTTCCTGCGATGCCTTCTGCATCTCAGCATTTGCCGCTGCGAGCTGCGGGTGCTGGCTGCCGACCTGACGATAGTCCACAACACCCACGGATGAGGTTGCCGCAGATACAATGCCCGAGCCGCTCTGCGTGAGCGCAAGCGCAACCACCGAGCCGACAA
>ERZ773083.2861-NODE-2861-length-10287-cov-4.050919_pt1 | contig 10287 bp, 11 predicted proteins | sample MGYA00511465_ERZ773083 | MGnify/ENA primary metagenome ERZ773083 (study PRJEB29015, sample SAMEA2738001) | human oral metagenome | biome: human oral; feature: human-associated habitat; material: dental | place: China | collected 2060 ... | reverse complement strand
CTGCTCGGCCATGGCAGCGGCGGGGGGAATTTTACGCTAGCGCGCTAGCTGAAATTTTAAAATTCTAAATTACGTCGAGCTTCCGTCGTATGAAAAAATTCCACTAGAAGTAAAATTTAAAACATTAAAACCCCATAGCGGTGCAAATTCCAAATCATTAGAATTTTACGACATCACAAAATCTCGGGCATCAAAATTCCCTTACGGTGCATTATGCCACGATGCAAAATTTTAAAATTTAGCGCAATCGCGAGCCGTAAAATTCTATAAAATTCTGCGTGATTTCAAAGCCTAGCCAAAATTTAAAGATAAATTTCATAAATCCATAAAGCCTCGGCAAGCTGCGAAATCCGGGCGAAATTTCAAAATTATTATTCTGAAATTTGGGCCCCACCTATCTAAAGTCTAGCCGATTTACCCGAACGGAAATACGCCGCGATCGCAAGAGCTATCATCGAAGCGATCATCACGTACGCCCAGCCCGGCACCGGAATGCGCTCGCCGCTAGCGTAAGAGTGCATGCCGCTTAGGTAGAAATTTACACCAAAATAGGTCATTATGACGCTAAAATACGCAAACATCGAGGCTACGGCAAAGGCGAATTGATTATTGAGCTTAGGCATAAACCTAAAATGCACGACCACCGCGTAGATAAAAATCGTAATGAGCGCCCAGGTCTCCTTCGGATCCCAGCCCCAGTAGCGCCCCCAGCTTTCGTTTGCCCACACGCCACCTAGGAAGTTGCCCACCGTCAGCAAACAAAGACCTAGGATCATCGACATTTCGTTGATATGCGTAGCCTCTGCGATATTGCGCGCGATCTCCGGGTTTTTCTTATCGAATAAAAACATCACGAGGGTGAAAATTCCAAGTAGCATGCAAAGCCCCAAAAATCCGTAGCTTGCTGTGATTACCGAGACGTGAATCGTAAGCCAGTGCGATTTTAGAACCGGCTGGAGATTGGTGATCTGCGGATCGATGTCGCTAAGATGCGCCACCATCAGCGTTATGCCTGCCATTATTGACGTTAGCGCCAACGAGATTGCAGATTTGCGCGAGAAAAATATTCCGCTTAGCGACAGCGCCCACGCGATATAGATGAGCGATTCGTAGGAGTTACTCCACGGCGCGTGCCCCGAGACGTAGCCGCGCAGCGCAAGACCCGCGGTATGCGCTATAAAAGCGATGATATTTACGACGTAAACTAGCTTAAACGCGCCGCCTAAGCGAAGAGCGGGCTTCATCATTCGCAAAAAGATAAAGATCAGAAGCAAAAATCCCGAAATAGTGTAGATCGGAAAGAGGCGAGAAAAAATTTTAGCCTTATTAAATAAAATTTCATATTTTATCGCGCTCTCGCTAGGCATTAAATTTGCTCCGTTTTGCGCTTGGTATTTTTTGACGTAGCTTAGCATCTTTTCCGCGCCACTCCAATCCCCGCTTTCTTGGGCATAGACCACGGACGAAACGAATATTCCCATCATCTTTTTAACTTCAGTTGATTCATTTTGATCCAGTGCATCGCCTAGATATAGCGGCGAAAGCCACTCGTTATTTTTAGCGTTCTTAACCGGAATAATTCTAAAATAATCCCCCATAAACGCCGAGTAAAAGACGTTTACGCGCTCATTTACCTTGATGATCTCTTTATCTAGCACGCCGCGATTGCCCAGAGGCTTGCGGTTGATCTCCTCGACCATTTTATCGAGCTTGTAGTAGCTCTCGCCGCCTTTAAATTCAAAAAAATCCATCATACTGGCGTGGCTTTGCTTCTCATCCATACCTAGAATTTTTTTAAGCTCCGGCTCGCTAACCTTGATGATTGGCGCACGCCTCCAGTAGCTTTGATTTAGCATAAACGAAAGCGCAGCGGCGTTATGGTTTAAAATTTCGCCATTTGGCGCCTTGTAGTTGTCGGCACGGTAAATTTTATTTAAAAGCTCCCTAGAAACTGTATCAAAAGGCTCCATTCGCCCATCAAATCCCTGAATTACGAGGCTTGCTAAATCCTCACTAAATTTAGGATCAAATTTCGGCACGGCTAGCTCGCCTCCCATAGTAGAAAAATTATGCGGTGGGACGGAGTCTTGCTCCGCTGCAGATTCTTGCGAAGCGGAGCTTTGATTGGAATTTTCAACGGCGGAATTTTGCACGGAATTTTGCGAAGCGGGATCTTGCACGCTAGCCGAACTTTGCGGCGCTGAATTTTGCGAAATAGAATTTTGAGTCGTGGAGTTTTGTTCGGCATTTGCTGTGCTAGGATACAATGCAGCCAAGCTCAAAGCCAATGCGCCTACTAATGCTAATGCCGCGCCTTTAGTACCGCGTCGCGATTTTTTGGCGCGTTTTGACGCAGAGTTTTCTGCGGAGCTTGCGGGCACCGAGCTAGACGCGGAATTTTTAGAATTTACATCTTTTTCTCGAGCAAGATGCGTATTTTCGCTGATTAAGCGCGAGAGCTTGAAAAAGCGCGAGCCTCGGTTGAAAAAGTTAAAAAACATCCCCACGCAAAGCAAAAAATAGCCGATGTAAGTTGGAACTTTGCCGGGGTCTTTATTGACCGAAAGCACGGTGCCGCGCTCATCCGTGTCGTATGAGCTTTGGAAAAATCGGTATCCGCCGTAATCGAGCACGTGATTCATAAAAATATCATAATCAAAGCTCGTATTGCCGTCTTTTAGCGTGATTTCGCTTTTATATCCGGAGGGCGAATTGGTGCCTGGATAGCGATCCATCACGAAGTCGCGAAGCGCGATTTTAAAAGGCAGATGAAGCATCTTTGGCGCCAAGGCTACGATGAAATTCTTATCTCCCACCTTGTAGCTAGCGCCATGCGAATCCCTAGGTACGTAGATTTCGCGATTCTGCCCCGCAAAGCTTAGCGTAGCTACTACGCCGGGCTCACCCGGTAAATTCGCAGCTACCGGGACGAATTTCTCGACCGCGGAGCTAAGCAGGCTAACGGGAGCGAAATTTATTCCGTCGAAGCTGTAAAGCAAGAGATTGCCTAGCGGATTATCCTCGTTTTTCTTAAGCGGCGCAGTGCTCATATCAGCCATTTTAGTGGCGTTTATATCAAGACTTGAGTTTAGATAAAATTTGCCGTCTTTGGATTTTATGTAGATGAAATTCTTACTTTTAGGCTCTGCGTTAAAAGTGATACTAAGCTCGCCTATATCCATGCTTTCGCCTGATTGCAAGGAGACGTTTTGGCTGCCAATGTTGTTGGAAAATAATAACTCCACGCGCGCAGGAGCCTGTCCGGTCGGATCTTGCACCCATTTTAGCTCGCCGTGTTCTATTAGCTCTTTAAATTTTAAATTTGCGATTCTGCCCTCTACGTCTAGATTGAGATCGAAGTTCATCCGTCCTGCGCCGTTTAAAAATTTGCTCTCGTCAGCAGATATAAACTCGCCGTCACTGCCTAAAGTAAGGAGCTGAACGACCTCGTCTTTAGTCGTTACGATCGAGCTTTCGCCGCCCTCTCTTATATGGATATTGCCCTCAAAGCCGAAATATCTAGTCAAAATCGCTCCAACAAGCATAAACAAAAAGCTCGCGTGAAAGATTAGCGCAGGCAGCGTGCGAAGCTTAATCATGCGGTAGCGATAGATATTGTAGGTTAAATTTACTCCCAAAAGCACCATCAGCGCGCCAAACCACGCAGTAGAATAAACCATCGCCCAAGCTACTTCCGTGCCGTAAGCGGTCTCTACGAAAGTGGCGATCGCACAGGCTAGCGCCAAAATCAGTAGCATCACTGACGCGCACTCCATACTAAAAAATGTCTTCATTGATTTCCTTTAGATTTACGAGGGTTTTCAAAATCGCGAGATTTTAGCAAAAATTGCTTAATTTTTCATTTTACGACTTGCAAGCGCACGCCTACTAGCGTAGCGCGAATATGCGTTAAGATGCTTTGATAAAGCGGTAAAATTCTCATCTTAGGCATTCGCGCAGGAATTTAACGGTGCGGATAAAATTTTATAAAATGCTGCGGAATTTGGCGAAATTCTATTAAATTTCGTGCGTCATCTCATCACATAATTTCTAATTTAGAATTCCGCTGCGATAAAATTTTATCTTTGCGGAATTCCTTATTATTATTTTTTGCCTTGGGTATATGCTAGCTCGCACACGTCGCCCACGGCTTGGTGGCACGGGATCGCCGAGATCGAGTTATTAGGCGAGCCATCGATCACTTTGTCTGAATAAACCAAATAGATTATCGAGCCCTGCACTGCGTCATAAAGCCTAACTACGTGGGTCTTTTTGAAGATCAACGAACTGCGTTTTTTAAAAATATCCTCTTTTTTCAACTCCTCTTTGATGATGATTTTAGGCGCTGTCTGCACGCACGACACAGAGGCTTCGGAGCGGTCCTCCTCCACGCCGATGATCTCTTTGGCACCGCCTTTTTTGGCGTAAGAGACGTAGCAGGTCACGCCGTCGATCTTAGGATCTTTAACCGCGATAACTTCGATGCGATCGTCTTTGCCAAAAATTCTAAACGAAGTATTTACGCTACCTACGAGCTCGTAATCGCCCGCGCAAGCAAAAGCCGCTAAAATCGCTACTAGAATAAATTTTTTCATAACCATCCTTTGGAATTTTAGCGGCGATTTTATCATTTATAATATAAATATTAAGCAAGTTTTTATAAAATACCGCGATTTAAATTTAAAGGAATTTTATGATCGAAGATATCTTTAGAGAATACGATATTCGCGGCATCGTGGGCGAGGAGCTAAACGAGCGCAGCGTAAAAGCGATCGGCTTCGCGCTTGGTAAACATATCGCAAATCTCGGGCTTGAGCGCGTTAGCGTGGGATACGACGCCCGTCTTAGCGCGGATGAGCTTTTTGGCTATTTCGTAAGCGGGCTAAATTTCGCCGGGTTGCGGGTTTATAATATCGGCTTGCTACCGACGCCGGTGGGCTATTTTAGCGTATTTACGCATAAATTTGACGCAAACGTAATGATTACCGGCTCGCACAATCCCAAAAATTACAACGGCTTTAAGATCACGATCGGCACGGATAGCTTCTTTGGCTCGGATTTGAAACGCCTAGGTGCGCAGGTGCGGGAGCTGATGAGTTCAAATTTTGGAATTCCAACCGATATAAGCACTCAGAAGTACGACATCTTAAGCGAGTATCTAGCATATTTTGAGAAGGAATTTGCGGCTCTTAAGGGCTTTGCCGCGCCTTTTATCATCGACTGCGCAAACGGCGCCGCTGGTGTTACGACTACTAAAATCGTCGAAAGGCTAGAGCTAAACGCTAAAGTTTTATTTCCACAGCCAGACGGTAATTTCCCAAACCACCACCCAGACCCCAGCGAGGAGAAAAATTTAGCTGATCTTAAAGCTGCGATGAAGCAAGACGGCGTGAGCTTGGGTTTCGGTTTTGACGGAGACGCCGATAGGATCGCCGTGCTAACTCCGCGCCGCAACATCAAAGGCGATGAGCTAGCCTGCCTGCTTACTCTAAATATGACCCATCCGCGCATCCTAGGCGAGGTCAAATGCTCGCAGGCGATGTACGATACCATCGATAAGATCGGCAAAAGTTTCATGGGCAAGACCGGCCACAGCAATATCAAGAAGGCGATGAAGGAGCTCGGTATCGATCTTGCCGCGGAGGTTAGCGGGCATATTTATTTTAAGGAGCGATATTTCGGCTTTGATGACGGCGTATATGCGATGATGCGCGTGCTTGAGCTCGTAGCTAAAGGATATGATTTAGACGCCGAACTAGACAAGCTGCCGCGAGTTTTTAGCACCGACGAGATTAAATTTAATACGAGCGAGGAGGCAAAATTTAAGATTATCGAGGCTCTTAAAGCTCAAATCCACGCAGGTATCGCGGAGCTACCGCCCATCCGCGATATTATCGAGATCGACGGCATCAGAGTGCGGTTTGATGACGGCTGGGCGCTCGTACGGGCAAGCAACACTACGCCTGTGATCGTAACTCGCTTCGAGGCCTCTAGCCCTGAGTTTCGCGACGAGATGCAGCGCGTATTTTTAGGTAAACTAGAAAATTTAAAGGACCAGAGATGAACGAATCTGAAAAGCAAGAGGTTGAGAAAAATATAAAAGAGCTTTTGGCTGCGAGAGCGGAATTTTTTAAATTCTTAGATGAGCGCGTGCCAAAAATCGCGGATACCGACGTATTTGATTTCGAGCGCGCAGGTGAGGCTAGCTTGAAAGAAGTTTATGCGAAATTCTACGGCTACGATTACGCCGCGCGCAAGCTGCTGCCATATTTATACCGCACTTATGGGCTAAATTTCGATGTCTGAGATCATCTTAGATCGCGCCGCTTATGCGCACAATCTAGCGCAAATCGCCGCCAAAGTAGGTGAAGCGGAGCGAGTATTTTTGGTAGCCAAGGATAATTCATACGGCCATGGCTGCAGGCTTTGCTGCGAGGAAGCGGCAAAGCTAGGCTTCGTACGCGCCGTAACGCGAAGTGTTGCGGAAGCCGCGCAGATAGCGGATTTATTTGATGAAATTTTAGTGCTCTCGCACATTCCGCGCGGGGACGAGGATGAGCGGTTTTGCTACGCAGTAAATGATCTGAGCTACTTCTCACGTCTTAAACGAGGGCTTAAAATTTATATCGCTGCAGATACTGCTATGCACCGCAACGGCATTGTTGCGAGCGAGCTAGATGAGGCGCTTAGGCTATGCAAGGCGGGTGGATTTAAGCTTCGTGGCTTTTTCACACACTTTCGCGCAAGCGACGAGCTAAGCGGCGATTTTTTCGCGCAGAGGCAAAATTTTATAGAATTTAAGCGTTTCGCGGGGCACAAAGCCGCCGCCGCGGGCTTTGAAAATTTAAAATTTCATTCGAGCAACTCCGCAGCTATCGAGCGAAGTGCGGGCTTTGAGGACGAATATGTACGCATAGGTATGGCGCAGTTCGGCTATCCTCAGTTTGACGAGAGCCTAAATTTACGCCCTGTGCTAAAGCTCTATGCCGATCTGATCAGCTCGCGCGTGCTGAAAAAAGGCGAGCGCGTGGGCTACGGCGCGAAATTTGAAGCGCCACGCGATATGAAGATCGGCACCTACGATCTGGGCTACGCCGACGGGCTATTTCGCTACGACGGTGAGGGCGAGCTAGCGCTTGCAAACGGGCAAAAAATGCTAGGAAAAATGTCAATGGATAGTTTCTGCGCGGAATTCGGCGGAGAGCGAGTTTGCGTGCTGGACGACGCGCGGATTTGGGCAAAACACTTCGGCACGATCGAATATGAAATTTTAGTCAAATTAAATTCCAACATCCCAAGGAGATTTCAATGAAAGAGCTGCAAGGAGAAAATAACGAGCGTATAAGTTACGACGATAAAGGCTTATCTGCGCGAGGCGAGAGCTTTGGCGGAGGAGAGTATCCGCGCCAAAAAGGAGGGCTTCATATCTTAATCAAAGCTCTAATCGTCTTAGTGATTGCGGCGATTGCGTTTGCGATATTTGCAGTGCCGGTTTACAATAAACTCGTAAGCAAAGATGAAGAGGTTAAGGCTGCGTGGAGCCAGGTACAAAACCAATATCAGCGCCGCGCCGACTTGATTCCAAATTTCGTAGAAACCGTCAAGGGCTACGCAAGCCATGAAAAAGATACCTTAGAAGGCGTCATAAATGCCCGCGCTAAGGCAACCGCTGTCAATATCAATGCAGAAAGTTTAGCGCAAGATCCGGAGGCGTTTGCGAAATTTAACGGCGCTCAAGGCGAGCTTAGTTCAGCCCTATCGCGCTTGATGCTGGTAGTCGAGCGCTATCCGGATCTCAAGGCAAATCAGAATTTCGCCGACTTGCAAAATCAGCTCGAAGGCACGGAAAACCGCATCGCCGTAGCGCGCAAGGACTACATCGCCTCGGTGCAGGAATACAACAAGCTAATTAGAACCTTTCCTACAAACATTATCGCGCGCATCGTAGGACTAGGCGGCGCCAAACCTAGCTTTAGCGCTGATAGCTCAAGCCAAAAAGCCCCTAGCGTCTCGTTTAAATAACGCTAAAGGCGGCAAATGCTAAGCGAGCAGTGCAAGCAAAAAATCCACGAGCTAATCACGAAAGCCGAAGCTGCAAGTGGTGCGCAGATCGTCTGCGTGGTCGCGCGCGAAGCAAGCGAGGACTGCGAAGCTAGCTATAGCGCGGCGGCAGTGACGGCGTTTGCGATCGGCATCGTTCTGTGCTTCGTGCCGCAAATAAGCAAAGCTGAGCTACTGCAGATCGTAGCGCTCAGCTTCATAGCGATTAAAGCTCTGCTAGCTAAATGCCCCACGCTTTTAACTCTAATCACGCCTAAATCTCGCAGACTTCGGCTCTCGGGCGAGTTTGCGATGCAAAAATTTTACGAGCGTTACGGCAGCGTAAAAGAAGCGATAATGTTTTGCGTCTGCGTCCGCGAGCACTGCGCTCATATCATCTGCGGCGCGCAAGCGGCGGAGTTTATCTCTAAGGTTGAGTTTGAACGTATCACGACAGAATTTAACCCCAGCACGCAAGGTCTTGAGCCTGCCGTTTTAAAGGCGATGGACGCGCTGTGCGAGCTAGCCAAGAGGGTGCCTAAAAATAGCGAAAATAACGAGATAGAAGAGACCTTGGTGGAGCTGCGATGAGAGTGGCTTGTAGATTTGCTTTTTCCCTAATGGCGCTATTTGTAATAAGCGTCGCCGCACCTAGCGAGTATCTAGCCCATCCAAACGGCACCGCCGTAATTGATGAGGCTAGCATTTTACGCCCAGCCGCGAGAGAGAGTCTGAATGAAATTTTAACGACTTTCGATAAAAATTCCACAAACCAGATCATGTTCATAAGCCTAAAATCGCTCGGCGGCTACTCTATCGAGGAAATCGGCGTAGAGCAGGCGCGCGCTCTTGGTATCGGGCAAAAAGGGCGCGACAACGGCGTACTGCTGCTTGTCGCTCCACACGAGCATAAAGTGCGTATCGAGGTCGGATACGGGCTAGAGGGCGTGCTAACCGATATGCGCGCCAAGCGTATCATCAGCAATAAAATTCTGCCCTATTTTAGGCAGGGAGATTATGAAAGTGGCGTCATTAGCGGGATTTCGGCGATCATCAGCACGATCGAAGGCGGCGATATAAAATTTGATCCCCTTAACGCCAACGCGCAGCAGGATCCGAGCAACAAGGACTTTGCGATTTTCATGGTGCTTTTTGCAGTCTTGCTTTTTGCGATACTAAGCCGCCGCGTGAGGCGCCTCAGAAGAAGCGACGAGGATATAATCTCGAGTGCAGACATCATAAGCGAAATTGCGCGCTCATCGCGCATGAGAGGCGGCTCATCCGGAGATTTTGGCGAATTTAAAGGAAGTGGCGGTTTTAGCGGAGGCGGTTTCAGTGGGGGCGGCGGAAGCTTCGGCGGAGGCGGTGCTAGCGGAAGCTGGTAGCCACAGAAATTTTATCAAAATTCCAAATCGTAGAATTTTATCTAAATTTTAAAATTTCTAAATTCGGCTACTTGCGTAGAAAAACAGCACGAGCGGCTTGTCGTTGCCCTCGATCTTTAGCGTGCGCTCGGAGGGGTCGAACTTGGAGGCGAGCGAGGCGCCGTCGCTGCTTAGATGGTGCTTCCATCCGTCGCAGCCTGAGAGTAGCAGCGCGAACACGGCGGCAGCAACTTTTAGATTTAAAAATTTTATCATCTAAAATCCGTCCTTAAATCTGCTTTTAAAACTGCTAAATTCGCTTTTAAATTTGCGTTTGAAATTTTAAAATTTACGGCGCGATACCTGTCAGAATTTATGTCTCGATCCACTCCGAGGCGTATGTCGTAATAATCCATGCTTGGGTTCATGCCGTGACCTTTAACGAGATTTATGCATAATCCGCGCTAGAATTTATATCGTGGCATATATTTAAATTTAAGTCTCGATCTGCGTTAAAGTTTATGCTTTGGCATGTGCTGCAGCGATATGCTATAAAGCGTATGTCGCGATCCATGTCGTAATCCGCGCTAAAGTCTATGTAACGACTTGCCTCGCAATTTGTACTCGTAGCGTTTCGGTTTTTAAAATTTAGGCTTTTTAAATTTTTACCCACTCCGCTCGGTTTTGCAACGGTGCTTGATCTTTCTAGGCAAGCAGCTTCGGCGGGACGTGCGTAGCAAAGAGCCGCACCTGCTCGCGCGAGCCTTAAGCGAACCCGAAAATAGCGCGGGCGGGCGGTGAAATTTTTAAATTTTAATGCAGCTTCATTTTTCATCATACGGGCTAAATTTTACGCATCGGAATTCTGCGCGCCCGAATTTTT
>ERZ773083.2860-NODE-2860-length-10291-cov-10.720301_pt1 | contig 10291 bp, 7 predicted proteins | sample MGYA00511465_ERZ773083 | MGnify/ENA primary metagenome ERZ773083 (study PRJEB29015, sample SAMEA2738001) | human oral metagenome | biome: human oral; feature: human-associated habitat; material: dental | place: China | collected 2060 ... | reverse complement strand
CCAGTCTGGATTAGTTCCTCCCGAATTTCCGCAATCTCACTAAGACTGGCCTGAGCAAGGGCTGTTTCCACGCTCTCTAGGTAGAGAATCGTAGTCCGCGTCTCCTCAATCAAGCTAGTCAGGTGTTTGACGGCTTCTTTGAGCTTCTGGTAACGTTTGAAATAGCGCTGGGCATTTTGGTTGGGAGTTAGGGCCTTGTCAAGTGCGATGAGGATCTTTTCACCTGTGTAGTAATTGTCCAGCTCCACCTGATCTTGGTCGTTGGGCACCTGATGGAGAAATGTGGTCAAAAGCTCCCCTTTTTGGCGGAATTCTTCTGCATTCTCCGTTGCTAGGAGCTCTTCCTCTTGCTTACCCAACTTTTTCCGGTTCTTTTCCAACTCATTTTCTACTCGGCGGATGAGCTCGCTGGCCTGCTGGTTAACTCGATCGCGCTCGGCCTTGTCCATATAGAAAGTGTCTAAAAGCTCGGATAACGTGGACATTTGGGTCTTGCTGTCGGAAAATAGCAGAGCAGAGAAGGATTTTTCGGTCAGGCTAGGCTGAGTCGGACTGGCAAAAAATGCACGAAAAGTTTTAAGTTTATCAGTTGTCAGACGACTACTGAGTTCGGTAGCCGTATCTCGACCCAATCCCTGAAAAATTTGCTGAAGGCGTTTGGGCTCTATTTCCTCAGTCTGTAGGATTTGAAAGAGCTTTTCATCGCCCACAGTGAAAGGATTGAGACTGCCTGTCTGAGGCGGTGCGACATAAGTTGAGCCAGGTAAAATAGTTCGATAGCTATTTTGCGAAAATCCGACATGTTTGATGGCTTCAATAATCTTACCGCTAGCCTTATCCAAGAGAATGATATTGCTATGTTTACCCATGATTTCGATGACTAGTGTCACAGCTACGCTATCGCCGATTTCGTTCTTATTAGAAACACTGATTTCTAAAATTCGGTCATTCTCCACTTGCTGGATTGCTTCAATGACAGCACCCTGCAGGTATTTGCGCATCACCATGATAAAGGTATTTGGAACTGCTGGATTTTCAAACGTAGTATCTGTTAATTGGACGCGTCCAAAGACCGAGTGGGCTGATAGGAGCAGCTTGAGGCTTTTGCGATTGCTGCGAATCTGTAAAACCAGCTCCTGTTCAAAAGGTTGATTAATCTTCTGGATGCGGCCGCCTACTAATTCGTGGCGCAACTCCTCAGTCATGTGATGTAAAAAAAATCCGTCGAAAGACATGCTTTTCTCCTTGAAAGTTACTATAGAAAATTATAACAAAAAACCAAGGTAAAAGCTCCCAATGAGATATCAAATTATTTGAGTTTTAATCGAAAATGGACTAGACAATAAAAATCCGAACATTTTATAAAAATTGTCAAAAAAGCCTTGACATATTATTAGGAAAAACTTAAAATATAGGAAATTAGAAAAGTAGTAAATGAATTTGTTTTTAGCGAGCTTGTGGATGGTGAAAACAAGTAGCAAATCTTTACGAATTGGGCTAATGATTAGAATTTCTTTTAGTTAAATATAGATAATCTAGAAGAACAAATGAATTCGAAACAATAAGAATTCGGCTGGCACACCTTACAGTGCAACTTGTTGGTAGACAAGGCAGAGATATGGGAGAATGCTATCTATTTTTCCATAATTGAGGTGGCACCGCGATTTACGCCCTCACACAGAATACCTGTGTGAGGTTTTTTGTTGGAAAAAAGAGAAGGAGAGTTGCCCATGTTTAAACGATGGCGTCCCTAGGGATTGAAATCTAAAAGCTTAAAAATAGAAATGGAGAAAAAATATGAAGAATAAACGTTTACTCGCTGTTTTAGCAGTTTTAGTAGTCTTGGTTGGAGGATCTTTGATCTATTCCAGCTTGAATAAAGGTGGTGGGGCAAAGTCTACTACAGATAAGAAAACAGTCAAAGTCGGAGTCTTACAGTATGTCAGCCATCCTTCACTGGATTTAATCTACAAAGGGATCCAAGAGGGATTAGCTGAAGAAGGCTATAAGGCCGATGATATTGAGATTGATTTTATGAATGCGGAAGGAGACCAAAGCAAGGTTGCAACCATGAGCAAGCAGCTGGTGTCCAATGACAATGATGTGCTGATTGGGATTGCAACTCCTTCAGCTCAAGGATTGGCTGCAGCTACTAAGGACAAGCCAATCGTTATGGGAGCTATCACTGATCCAGTCGGAGCTAATCTAGTAAAAAATCTTGAAAAACCAGGTGGAAATATCACTGGTGTTTCAGACCACAATCCAGCCAAACAACAGCTAGAGTTGATTAAAAAATTGACGCCAAATGTGAAAACTATCGGTGCCCTCTATTCTAGCAGTGAAGATAACTCTAAAACTCAAGTGGAAGAGTTCAAAAAATTGGCCGAAGAGGCAGGTTACAAGGTAGAGGAATACTCTGTTCCATCAACCAACGAAATTGCATCAACTATGAATGTTATGACTGGCAAGGTTGACGCTATCTGGATTCCAATTGATAATACCATCGCATCAGCGTTTGCGACTGTAGTATCTAGCAATAAGGACGCTAAAAAACCTATCTATCCAAGTGCGACTGCTATGGTAGAAGAAGGTGGACTAGCATCAGTTGTTGTTGATCAACATGACCTTGGAGTTGCAACAGGAAAAATGGCTGCTAAAATCTTGAAAGGCGCAAAACCAGAAGAAACACCAGTTGAAATTTTCAACCAAGGTAAGTCAGTTATTAATAAGAAAAATGCCAAAGAACTTGGGATTACTCTTCCAGATGATGTCTTGAAAGAAGCTGGACAAGTGATTGAATAAGGAAGGAGACATAAAAACTTAAGCCTCAGTTGAATGGCAAGTTTTAATACAAAGTTAGGATAGAATATGATTATTTCGATTATTTCACAAGGTCTTTTCTGGTCCATTTTGGGTCTGGGAATCTTTATGACCTTTAGGATTTTGAATTTTCCAGATATGACAACAGAAGGCAGCTTTCCTCTGGGAGGGGCTGTCGCTGTCACTTTGATTACTAAGGGCATTAATCCACTAATTGCAACTTTGATTGCTATTTTAGCTGGATGTTTGGCTGGTTTTGCAACGGGCTTGCTTTATACCAAAGGAAAAATTCCGACTCTGTTGTCTGGGATTTTGGTTATGACCTCATGCCATTCCTTAATCCTTATGATCATGGGAAGAGCCAATCTGGGGCTACTAGGGGCAAAAAAGATTCAAGACTTTCTTCCTTTTTCAGAGGAAATGAATCAAATCTTTCTAGGCCTAATTTTTGTAGCTCTGGTAATTCTAGCTTTGCTTTTCTTTCTTGATACCAAGCTAGGCCAGGCCTACATTGCTACTGGGGACAATCCTGATATGGCCAGAAGTTTTGGGATTAATACTGGTCGGATGGAGCTGATGGGCTTGGTGCTGTCCAATGGAGTGATTGCCCTAGCTGGAGCTTTGATTGCCCAGCAAGAAGGTTATGCGGATGCTTCAAGAGGGATTGGAGTCATTGTTATCGGTTTGGCCAGCTTAATCATTGGAGAGGTTCTCTTTAAGAGTCTTACTTTGGCTGAAAGACTGATGACGATTGTGGTAGGTGCGATTGCTTATCAATTTCTGATTTGGGCGGTTATCGCTTTAGGCTTTAATACAAGCTACCTACGCCTCTACAGTGCGGTGATTTTGGCAATCTGCCTCATGATTCCCACGCTTAAAAATAAATTCTTTAAAGGAGTCACATTAAGCAAATGACAGTCATTGTAGAATTAAAAAATGCCACAAAAGTTGTAAATAATGGTTTAGATGAAGAAAAAGTCATTTTGAATGATGTGTCTCTCCAAATCCATGAGCATGACTTTATTACTATTCTAGGTGGAAATGGAGCCGGAAAATCAACCCTTTTTAACGTAATTGCTGGGACCTTACCTTTAACCAGTGGTAGTATCCATATCTTGGGTGAAGATGTGACTCATTACTCACCAGAAAAACGAGCAAAATACCTTTCTCGAGTCTTTCAAGATCCAAAGATGGGGACAGCGCCTCGTATGACTGTTGCTGAAAATCTCTTGATTGCAAAGTTTCGAGGAGAGAGAAGAGATCTTTTTCCTCGCCGATTGAATCATTATAAAGAAGAATTCCAGGCGACTATTGATAAAATCGGCAATGGTCTGGAAAAGCATTTGGATACAGCAATTGAGTTCCTATCAGGTGGTCAAAGACAGGCCCTAAGTCTTTTAATGGCAACGCTCAAACGTCCTGAACTTTTGCTACTAGATGAGCATACAGCAGCTTTGGATCCCAAGACTAGCGTGGCTTTAATGGAGTTAACAGATGATTTTGTTCAAAAGGACCGTCTGACTGCTCTCATGATAACACATCATATGGAAGATGCACTTAAGTACGGCAATCGCTTGATTGTTATGAAGGATGGTCAGATTATTCAGGATCTCAAGCAAGAAGAAAAAGCTCAAATGACTATTTCAGATTATTATAGTTTATTTGAATAGAAACAAAGCTAATAAGGAGCTTTAAATGGCTGTCCTATTGGCTTTTTTTTATTCCTTTGTTTTGCAAAAAAATATTATAAAAAAACAATGTAAACGCTTGCTTTTTCAAAGATAAAGGAGTACACTAATAGTAGATAAAGATAGGTGGGAAATTAAGGATTTTGATATTCTTCTTTCCTTCTTTAAACGTTTCGTTCCTTTGATAAGGGATGCATGGCTTAGCAAATAGAAAGGACTGATTCCAATGGGTTTCAGAAATTCAAATCTGTTTTAAGTTATCTATATTTTAGCTTATGTCCTTGTTTACTGATTTGTTGTTCGTCTTAGTTGGAGGTATTGTTAAAAAATATCTGAACCGAATTATCTCTTGTGACGATTGTAGATTGTTGCTATGGAAAATAAGAGTTTAAAATGAGAAAAAAACTTCAGAGAGCGACAATGAAGAGAGAAGCTTTTCAATGGTTTTCGGACTTCGAATTATACAATCGTCATTGCTTTTGTACGATAAAATATATTTTCTTATTAGATCGATATAAAAGAAAATCATTCTTTAGGGCTATAAAAGATTGAATCAATCATCAAGTAAATTGTTTGTCTGTAGCTTTTAGCTACTCAAGTTGCTTCGTTAGTAATCAGTAAACAAGACGCACTCCTGGCTATTCCGTTTTAAATGGACGCCAGGAGCTTTTTATTTTTGTTGCCAAAATAGGGTAAATTTGCTAGAATATTAAGTAACTGAATAGCAATCCGCAAGACCAGTAACCTAGGGGAAGTTTAACAGGGAGGGGAGCCATCGACTGAAAGCTCTCTAGATGAAAGCTAGGCGAATTCACTTGCTCTAGGATTGATAAGTAAGGTCTGGCTTGCCAGATAAAAAACGGATGGTACCGCGTGTCAACGCTCCGCTTATGGAGATTGGTGCGCTTTTTATTTTGGAGGGAAAATGACGAAAACGATTGAAGAACAACTAAAAAGCCTGCGTGAAGAGACTTTAGCTTCTCTCAAGCATCTCAAGGCGGAGAATCAAAAGGAACTGCAGGACTTGCGTGTAGCTGTCTTGGGCAAAAAAGGTTCGCTGACTGAAGTCCTGAAAGGGATGAAGGATATTTCAGCTGAAATGCGGCCGATTATCGGGAAGCACGTCAATGAAGCGCGTGATATTCTGACAGCAGCCTTTGAAAAGACTGCACAAGAGATGGAAGAGCAATTAGTCGCTCTGAAACTAGCTGAGGAATCCTTGGATGTGACCCTGCCAGGCCGTCAAATTCCGATAGGGAACCGACATATTCTCAGCCAGACTAGTGAAGAAATTGAAGATATTTTCATCGGGATGGGCTATCAGGTCGTGGACGGCTTTGAAGTGGAAAAGGACTATTACAACTTTGAGCGGATGAATCTGCCTAAGGACCACCCAGCACGGGATATGCAGGACACTTTCTACATTACAGAGGAAATCCTGCTCAGAACCCACACCAGTCCGGTGCAGGCGCGAGCTATGGATGCCCATGACTTTTCTAAAGGGCCACTCAAGATGATTTCACCAGGGCGCGTCTTCCGTCGGGATACCGATGATGCGACTCACTCCCACCAGTTCCATCAGATTGAAGGCTTGGTAGTTGGGGAAAATATTTCCATGGCTAACCTGCAAGGAACACTGCAGCTGATTGTACAGAAGATGTTTGGCCAAGACCGCAGTATCCGTCTGCGTCCGTCATACTTCCCATTCACAGAGCCGTCTGTTGAAGTGGATGTTTCCTGCTTCAAGTGTGGCGGTGCTGGCTGTAATGTCTGCAAGAAGACCGGCTGGATTGAGATTATGGGAGCTGGTATGGTACATCCGCGCGTGCTGGAAATGAGCGGTATTGATGCAGAGAAGTACTCTGGATTTGCCTTTGGTCTCGGTCAAGAGCGGGTAGCTATGCTCCGCTACGGTATCAACGATATTCGTGGCTTCTACCAAGGAGATATTCGTTTTTCTCAGCAGTTTAAGTAGAAACCTGTAATCATCAATGTAGCTTTTCTGAGAAAGGAGTGCAGTATGCTAGTCAGAGTTAAAAAAGAAGAAGCGAGCCTCCTGCGGGAGTTGGAGGTCGCGACCTATCAAGAAACCTTTGGTCCTTTTATCAAGCAAGCTGATATGGCTCATTATTTTGACAATGAGCTGTCGCTTGCAACTATCGAAAAGGAACTGGCAGACCCTGAGTCAGAGACCTATTTTGTTGTCAAAGACGGTGAAATTGCTGGTTTTCTCAAGTTTAACTGGGGACAGGCGCAAACGGAGCACGAACTGCCACAAGCCTTTGAAGTTCAGCGAATCTATGTCTTGAAAGCCTATCATGGTCAAGGTTTGGGCAAGGAAATGTTTGAATTTGCCTTAGATGAAGCCGAGAAACGAGGCTTTGACTGGGTCTGGCTGGGCGTCTGGGAAAAGAATTTTAGAGCCCAAGATTTTTACTTCAAATATGGCTTTGAAAAATTCAGTCAGCACGACTATATCACTGGTGAGACAGTAGATACAGACTGGCTGCTACGCAAGAAATTAAAATAAAAAAGAAAATTTAAAGAGAGGAAATGATACGACCTAAAAGCTCTAAATTTAGATGATTTGTTTCTGAAATCAGGATTTCAGACAAATCCCTAAAATTTGGTCGCTTTTACCAATTGCCAAGGCAATTGGCCGGTCTTAATATCTTAAATATGCTAGTAAGTTATAAGTGGTTAAAAGAGTTAGTAGACATTGATGTGGCGAGCGCTGAGCTGGCTGAGAAAATGTCAACGACAGGAATTGAAGTGGAAGGTGTGACATCACCAGCTGCTGGCCTGTCAAAAATTGTTGTTGGTGAGGTGGTATCGTGTGAGGATGTTCCTGATACCCACCTGCATGTCTGTCAAGTCAATGTCGGAGAAGAGGAGAACCGTCAGATTGTCTGTGGTGCTCCAAATGTCCGCGCAGGCATCAAGGTCATGGTGGCTCTGCCGGGTGCTCGCATTGCCGACAATTATAAGATTAAAAAAGGAAAAATCCGGGGCTTGGAGTCGCTGGGCATGATCTGCTCTCTGGGTGAGCTGGGTATTTCTGATTCTGTTGTGCCAAAGGAATTTGCGGATGGCATTCAAATCCTGCCTGAAGAAGCAGTGCCAGGTGAGGAAGTCTTCTCTTATCTAGACTTGGACGATGAGATTATCGAACTTTCCATCACACCAAATCGGGCTGATGCTCTGTCTATGCGTGGGGTGGCTCATGAGGTGGCTGCGATTTATGACAAGTCAGTACAGTTCAAAGATTTTCCGCTGGTGGAAAATGAAAAGCAGGCAGCTGACAGCCTTTCAGTAGCCCTTGAGACAGAGAAAGCCCCTTACTACGCGGCTCGTATCTTGGAAAATGTCACTATTGCCCCAAGTCCTCAGTGGCTGCAAAATCTCCTCATGAACGAAGGAATCCGTCCGATTAACAATGTAGTGGACGTGACCAACTACATCCTGCTCTACTTTGGTCAGCCTATGCATGCCTTTGATCTGGATACGTTTGAGGGTGACCAGATCGTTGTGCGGGAAGCGCGTGCTGGTGAAAAACTGGTGACGCTGGATGGCGAAGAGCGCGAGCTGGAAGTCAGCGATTTAGTCATTACTGTGGCAGATAAGCCAGTGGCTTTGGCTGGTGTCATGGGCGGAGCAGCGACTGAAATTTCCGGTAAGTCCACTCGTGTTGTTCTGGAGGCAGCAGTCTTTGATGGGAAATCAATCCGCAAGACCAGCGGTCGCCTTAACCTGCGCTCAGAATCATCTTCCCGCTTTGAAAAAGGCATCAATGTGGCAACTGTCAATGAAGCTTTGGACGCAGCAGCAAGTATGATTGCGAACTTGGCAGGAGCGACTGTTCAGGCTGGTATTGTATCAGCTGGTAGTTTAGATACTAGCGATGTAGAAGTGGTGTCTAGTCTAGCGGATGTCAACCGTGTGCTGGGAACAGACTTGCTTTATACAGATATTGAGGATGTTTTCCGTAGACTTGGCTTTGGCTTATCAGGAAATGCTGAACAGTTCACTGTCAGTGTCCCTCGTCGTCGCTGGGATATTTCAATCGAAGCAGACCTCTATGAAGAAATTGCCCGCATTTACGGTTATGACAAATTGCCAGCTAGCCTGCCAAAAGATGACGGGACTGCTGGTGAATTGACTGCAACGCAGCAACTGCGCCGTCAAGTGCGGACTTTAGCAGAGGGAGCTGGACTGACAGAAATCATTACCTATGCTTTGACAACGCCAGAAAAGGCGGTTGAGTTCACTCTCAATCCTAGCAACTTGACTGAGCTTATGTGGCCAATGACAGTGGAGCGCTCTGTTCTTCGTCAGAACATGGTTTCTGGGATTTTGGACTCCCTAGCCTACAATGTAGCTCGTAAGAATAAGAATCTAGCTCTCTATGAGATTGGAAAAGTCTTTGAGCAGACTGGCAATCCTAAGGAAGAGCTACCAAATGAAATCAATAGCTTTGCCTTTGCTTTGACAGGTCTGGTTAATGAAAAAGACTTCCAGACCAAGCCAGTAGCAGTTGATTTCTTCTACGCTAAGGGTGTAGTGGAAGCGCTCTTTACTAAGTTGAGCTTGACAGCTGAATACGCGGCTAGTAGCCAGATTAAGAGCATGCACCCTGGACGGACTGCTTTAATCTCTGTCAATGGCCAGCCTGTCGGCTTTGTCGGCCAAGTCCATCCTGCGACAGCCAAGGCTTACGATATTCCTGAAACTTATGTGGCTGAGCTCAATCTGTCTGCTATCGAAGAGCAGCTCCAGCCAGCACAGCCATTTACAGAAATCACTAAATTCCCGGCTGTCAGCCGTGATGTGGCCCTCTTGCTCAAAGCAGAAATCACTCACCAAGAGGTCCTTGATGCAATCCAAGCAGCTGGTGTCAAACGCTTGACCGATATTAAACTCTTTGATATCTTCTCTGGTGACAAGCTGGGTGTTGGCCTCAAATCTATGGCTTACAGCCTGACTTTCCAAAATCCAGAAGCTAGCCTGACTGACGAAGAAGTGGCTAAATACATGGAAAAAATCGAAAAATCTCTGATCGAAAAACTCGGCGCAGAGGTGCGTTAGAAGAGTCGAAAAAAGCAGTCTTTACAGGCTGTTTTTTTTAATTGCTAAAAGAAGCTTTATAAAAGGCTTGATTTATGATATTCTAGTCATATTAAAATTTATTAAAGAGGTGTCTGATGCAGTATAAGAGAAGTTATGCAGGTGAAATTGTTGGTATTATCTTGATTACTATTTTTGCAATCTTTGCTGTATGGTCAAACTCGTCTTCTACCTTTAGTGCAAGTAACTCTAAAGATCCTGAAGTGAGTTTTGACGCCAAGATGGATGAATACAAACTAGAAGAAAGACCGATAACCATCCGAGATGCAGAACTAATGTTTGGTTCAGAAGATGGTCCCAAAGATGAGACTCCAGAGAAAAAAGAAGCCAGGCTCCAAAGCGTTGTAGATACTTATAATAATCAATTAAAGAAAGAACAGGATAAGATAAAAAGGGAAAAAGAAGAGGAAAAGAAAAGAGATGACGATTTTGCTACAACTGTCTTGATTGGTTCAGCAGTTGGGGTTTCTTTATTGTTGATTTCTATTTTTATAAAGTCTAAACAACCTCCAGCAATGACAATTTCAGAAGGAAAACTGGATATTAAATCTTCTATTTTCCAAGATATGAATGAACTTGATCTGGACAAGGTAAAGAAGATTGAATATAAAATCAAAACCTATAGTTCTGATGATATGCAGAAAACAAATCGTATGCTT
>ERZ773083.2857-NODE-2857-length-10298-cov-3.300986_pt1 | contig 10298 bp, 4 predicted proteins | sample MGYA00511465_ERZ773083 | MGnify/ENA primary metagenome ERZ773083 (study PRJEB29015, sample SAMEA2738001) | human oral metagenome | biome: human oral; feature: human-associated habitat; material: dental | place: China | collected 2060 ... | reverse complement strand
TAAGAGAAACTACTATATATTAAAAAATGTATATTAGTTCTAAACTCTTTGAAAACTTTTATAATCTCTCCTATGAAACTATATGAAATTTTAAAGGATAAGCGGTTATGAAAGTTTTTTCTAAGATTAAAGACGATCCGGCTTTTAAAACAAACCCCGATAAAGTCATCTAGACACATTGTTCACTCTTTTTTTATTGCGCTTTGCTTTTAAAATTTTCATAATGCACATCCGCTCCTTTGTGATAGATTTTGTGGTAAATTTAAAGATTACCGCTCCTATTATAACGGGAGAATAAAAAATGGTAGGAAGCTTTGTTATTCTTTAGGAGCCTCGTTGTTTTTCAGAAGTGTCATCGTTTCTTATAGAAAAGGCTTGGTGATAGAGAATGGTAAAATCTGATATGTGGATGTTTTGAATGGTATGAGGGAATAAGCGTTCATTTTTTGGATTGGACTTTATGGAGGGGACCTATAAAAAGATCGAGATTGCTGGTATGATAAAATATAAAATCTCAATTAGCACTAAAATCCAAGAAGCCTTGCCCGAAAATTTAAAAAATTAGTGTATCATTACCGGTTTTAATCGATAGCCTCTAGTGGAAGATTAATGCTTATAAAAGCGATATACGCCAATAGACACTTTTGTCATGCTCAAGCTATAAGGTTTTCTTTTGCGGCAATGTTCCGATCGTAAAAAATGGGCGCAATCGATGTTTGATTAAAAACCATTATTCTATCTCGACGATAGTAAATTTAAAGGAGCCACTTTGCAACCCCGCGGCGTCAAGCTTAAGCTTATTCTAGCTTCTATCTTTATAGGTTTAAGCTTAGCTCCTAAAGCGATTATGGCTACCCCTGCCGATATTTCTGGCGTCATAAATTCCGAAGAGCAAAGAATAAGATCAATTAGACAAGGCGCCGAGGATCCTTTCATAACGATACGCAGCGAAGAGTCTCGCGCTTCAAGCGCAACCGCAGAGCCCAAGAAAGCAGGAATTTGCTTTAAAATTTATGAGATCAAACTGATTAACGCAGAAGCGCAAAACGAGCAGAAAAGTAGCGCGAATTCTAAATTTAACGAAGCGGATTACGAATCTAAAAACAAAGATGATCCAAAAACTCCAGCCGTCAATCCTAAAGACGGTGCCGGCTCAGGCGTCATTATCTCTAAACCAAATGATGAAAACTTGGGGCGCGCGAAAGTAAAAGCTCCCGCTAAGTCCATCAGTCCTACCTCGAATTCCGATCATTCAGTTCCGCTGGGGTTTGAAAGAATTTTAAACTCAACCCTAAAAGAGCTTAAATTTAAAAGCGGCGACTGTTTGGGAAGCGATGAAATTTTAGCTCTGGCAAGAGCGTATAACAATAAAATCATATCCGCAGGCTTTATTACTACCTCCGTTTCCATCCCCCAGCAAAACATCTCTACAGGCACCCTTCTTTTAGCTCTACATCCGGGGCGTATAGGCGAAATTTCACTTGAGCCCGGCTCTGAAGCTAAGAACCAAAGAAGTATCTTTACCGCATTTGGCGGCGATAAGAGGGGGGAGATTTTAAACTTAAGAGATCTGGAGCAGGCTATGGAAAATTTCAATGCCGCTTCAAGAAGCGAGGCGGAGATAAGCTTAAGCCCTTCCGCAAAGCAGGGCTACTCCGATATCAATATCTCTAAACAGCAAAGCTTGCCTCTACTGCTTAGACTAAGCGCGGATAATCTGGGCTCCAAATCTAGCGGCAAATACCAAGGCACGGCTATGTTTTACGGCTTAAATTTACTTGGATTAAACGAGAGCGTATTTGCTTCTTACGGTAGGAATTTTTTAAGAGGAGATAAAAAATCTTTAGGGGATGATAGCAAAAGCGGCAGATCGGCTAACTACTACGCAGGCTTTAGTATACCTTTTGGATACTTCTCTCTATCCTTTTGGCAGAACAGATACACCTACGATCAAATAGTACCAGGGGCATATGAGCTTTATACCTATAGCGGAAGCAGCGTTAGAGGATTTGACTCTCAGATGAGCCTGCTTGGAGATAGCGGCTTTTATATAAGAAATACCTTGGAATATAAGTATTTTAAAAACAACGGCGTCTACCTAGCCTTTGATGTCGGCAAGCTTAGCTCTAAGGGAAAAGATTATCCCTCGCAGGGCGAAATGCTTAGCGGAGGGGGCGTAGGTCTGAGAGGAAATATTTCAGGTTCTTTTGGCTATGATCTTTTGGCAGCTTTTCCTATCAGCAAGCCAAAAAATTTTAAAACGCATAGCCCTGCTTTAAATTTCTCTTTAAGCTACGACTTTTAAATTTATCGTTTAAAAATTTAGCGAAATTTTATCGGCGCTTACCGCGGCGTTTAATATAAACGAAGACTATATAATGCTTAGTAAATTTTACTAACTATTTTAGCGCAGATACGCCATACTAAGAGCCGAGAAATAGTAATCCTGCGCCTACGCCGAACCTTAAAATAAATTCAAACAAATTTTAAATAAAATATTTGAAATTTACTATTTTTTTAAGAAAGTATTCAAGAAATTTAAGATATAAAACCATCGCAATCGGAGGTTATAAGTATGCAAATTTTATGTTTAAGCTCTATTTTTGATGGCTCGGGGCGACTTGGCGCTTCTACTGATACAAAAGGATATTTCGGCGTCTTTACCCAAGTAAGCAAGCGCCTTGCCGCTCTTTTGCTTCTTGGCTTGTTAGCTCCCTGTTTTTTATATTGCGAGATTATCCCCGATAACTCCGCTGCGGCAAATCATAGAGCTTCGGTATCTCAAACCCCGAATGCTCCCGCCACTCAAATAGATATAGCCTCTCCTAACGATAAGGGAGTTTCTATCAACGAATACTCTAAATTTAATACCCCTAAAGAGGGCACGGTATTTAATAACTCTCAAGGCGGAGCCATAAGTAAAACGGCGGGCTATATACCTCCAAATCCCAAATTAAATCGCGGCGAAGCCAAGCTTATAATCAATCAGGTAAACTCGCCTCTTCCTTCAAATTTACAGGGTAATATAGAGATAGCGGGCAGAAAAGCCGATCTTATCATCGCTAATCCTAGCGGCATCAATGTAAACGGCGCTACCATAATAAATTCCTCCTCCACTACGTTAAGTACCGCCAAACCCACCTATGAAAACGGACATCTTAAATCCCTAAACATAAGCAAGGACGGCTTTATAAATATAGGAGCGGACGGCCTAAACGATAACGGAGATTATCTAAACGTAATATCTAATAGCCTAAAGCTGGAGGGTAAAATTTACGCAAACGAGATAAACGTAGTAGCGACGGACGGCAAGGTATCTTTAAAAAATACAAACTCCGGATTGAGGCAGGATAATTTAAAAATCGAGCAAGAAGGGGGATCGCATCCTAAGGGCGTATCCATAGACTCCTCGGCTCTAGGCGGAATGTATGCGGGCAAGATAAATATAATATCTACTAAAGATGGAGCGGGCATCAACAATAAGGGGGCTATCTTGGCGGACAGCTCTTTAAAGATAGACGCTAACGGAGATCTGATAAATGAAGGAAAGCTGGGTTCCAACGGACAGGCTCAAATCAGCTCAAAGACCATCTCCAACCAAAAGGGCTCTAAAATTTCAGCCTCCAATCTGGGTATAAAAGCCTCCTCGGTAGAAAACAGAGGAAATATACAGGCTAATACTCTAAAGCTAAAAGCGGATAGGCTAGATAATATAAAAGGCACCATAAACTCAAATTCTGCCTTAAAGATAGAGGCTAAAAGCCTAAGCAACAAAGATAGAGCCGTAATAGGAGCGGCTAAGAGCGAAAGGCTAAATGAGCTGGGCTTGGATGAAGCCAAAGATCCTTCCAAAGCGGGAGTTGTCCCTCCCTCCAAAAATGAGCTTAGCATAATAAGCGCGGAGCACATATCAAATATAGGCGGAGCGATACTTTCAAACGAAAGCTATTTGGATATAAAAGAGAGTCTCTTAAATGATAATAGCCTAATGGTATTAAGGGCGTTGGATTCCGAAATTCCAAATTTTTATAACCTCTCCGATTCTACCTTTATAGTGCAAGAGGGCTTAAGCTTGCGCGGCAACAATCTACGCAACGAGAGCTCAAAGATCATCTCCCTAGGAGGCGCTCTTTTAGGATACGACAGTATAGATAACTCCAAAGGTTCTATCCTAAGCGGAGGAAATTTAATCATAAACAAAGGCGCTCTTAATAATGAAGAGGGGCTTATAAGCTCCAAAGGGGATCTTGCCTTAAGCTTAGATGGTCTAAGCGCTTTAGGTAAGCTAAACTCGGATGGCAGTTTATATCTGGGGCTAAAGGAGGATTTGAGCTATAACGGAGGGATCTACGCAAGCGGCGATATATACTTAAACCTACAAGGAAATTTTATCGCCTCACAAAGGCTGATCTCCAATAAAGATCTGATTATAAACGCAAAGGGTATCAAAAACGAAAGCATCATAGCCGCACTTGGAAATTTGGCTTTAAAAACAAAGGAACAAATTTTAAATTTAGGCTCTTTAATCGCGCGCGGCGAGCTGATAACAAACTCTGAAAGCCTAATAAACAAAAAAGCCCTCGTTTATGCGCAAGACGGCATAGCTTTAAACGCTAAAAATATCCTCAATCAAGACGCGTCCAATATACTTAGCGGAGGGGATATAGTTATAAATACGAGCTTTCTTAGCAACGAAGCGCTATCTAACATCATCTCTCAAAGAAATTTAAATATTTTTAATGAAAGAGGCGAGGAGGGCAAGGTAGACGAGATAACTAACGCCTCCTCTTTGATATATGCAAGGGGTGCTCTTAATATCGGCGCTAAAAAGCTAAACAACCGCTCGGTTAACGAGCCCGTAAAGAGGGTTCAAAGCACCGGTTATAATATAGATTTTACCTGCAATGGGGATGGTTGGGGTTGCAGCGGCGTAGCCATACCTTTAAAGGTCAATGCAGCCGAGATAAAAGAGCGCATCCTTAAGCAAAATCCTAATATTAGCCAGGACGAGCTAAACGCTAAGATCATGGAGGAGCTTAGCGAGCAAGATATGAATCTATACGTATTAAGCTTATATAAAAACACCAGGCTTCCGGGGGAGGATACTAGGCTATATGATGCTATAACGCTAAGCTTAAAAGACAATCTCTTTGGCATAAGAAGAAGCAAGCCTCATAAGAAGGAGAGATTAAGGCAGATAAGCTACAGCATCAATAAAGAGTATATAACGGAAGATAGCCTAAATAAATTTATGGGCTCAAATATAATCTCCGCAGAGGATAGCAATCTTAACGTAGATGAGCTTAATAACGATAAGAGTGTAATTTATGCCTATAACGATCTATCTTTAAACGTAAAGAGCCTAAACAACCGCTCTTTAAGTCTAAATCATAGTATAACGAGCCAGGCGGAGTATAGATGGAAACATAAAAGCCACGGCGGTAAAGGCGGCTATAGCGACCAAAAGAATATCTACTACTCTCAGCCTGCTATTGCCTCCATAATAGGAGCTAAAAAAGATATAAAAGGCTATGCGGGCGATATTTCAAATTTAAACTCACACGGGCAGATAAACTCTGGTAACGCTCCTACTCTTATAAAGGAAGCTTTTTCTAAAATAGATTACTCCCTAATAGGCAAGGGGCTCCTTAATCCTAACGCTTTAAATCTCAATAAAAACGATCTTGCGCCTAGCCTTAATAACGAAGCGGATATGCAAGATATCATTAGGCCCAGCTATATAAACAATCTCTTTTCGCCTATAAGCAGTAAATTTTATAACACCTTCTATGTTTATAGCGAGCTGATACCGGATTTTTCATATATGCACAATAAGCTAAGCTTGCTTTATGATAAAAAAAGGACATCCTTGAACCCTTCAGAGGAAGAAGATGACGGTACCTTACTTAGCTCTGCCCCTTCTTTGATATACGCAGGAGGCAATATAAATTTAAGCGTAAACGGCGATCTTAGAAACGAAGGGATAATCTATGCGGGCTCTAATATGAGCCTCAAAGCGGGCAGCGTATCAAATTTAAACTCCGCCTCCATCATCGCCGCGAACGCCCTAAGCATATCGGCCAAAAAGGATATAATAAACGCCTCCTCTTTGATACAAGGACGCAGCGTAAACTTAAACGCCGGCAGAGATATAGTACATAAAACTCTAAGTAAAGAGATAAACCTAAATAGAGCCTACGGCGATCAAAGCAGCACATATATAGGCACTATCTCAAATATAAAATCTACCGAGGGCGGCGTAGCATTAAATGCGGCTCGCGATATAACCGTAAGCGGAGCAAGCATAGACTCTGCTGCAAATTTGATCCTAAACGCTGCAAAGGACGTAAATATAAATAGCGCGGAGGAGAAGCTAAGCTATAACTTTAAAAGCAAAGGCGGATACTATAAAGAGGATATCGTTAAGAATACAAGCTCCAGGCTTAACGCCAAAGATAATATCCTAATTAAAGCAGGCGGTATAGCCATAAGCGGAGCGGATATTAATGCGCGCGGCGGAGATGCTTTGCTGCAGGCAAAGAACTCTATAAATCTAAGCGGCGATATCGATAGCGCTTATTACGAGAGCGAATTTAAAGAGAAGGGCTTTGCGTCTAAAAAAAGCACTACTACTAAAGCTTTAAATCAAAACGTAGTGCCTACTAACATAAGCGCTAAAAATATAATGCTTAGCTCGCAAGAAGCTGATATCAATATAGCAGGCTCTGCGTTAAAAGCTAAAGAAGCTATAGATATGCAGGCGGGAAACAACATAAATATAGTATCTGCGCCATATAGCTCTTATTACGAGAAAAAAAGCCATAAAAATTCTTTCGGAGCTCTAGCTTCGCTAAAGAAAAGCCATATCGAGACCTCAAATAACGAAGCAAGCTCAACCATCTTTTCAAAGCATATAAATTTGACGGCAGGCTCTATCGATCTTTTAGCATCAAATATTACTGCAGATAGAGTAAATTTAAATACAAGTGAGTTAAATTTAATCTCGTCTAAAAGAAGTGATACAAAAATATCTGCTTCAAATCGCAAAGGCGTACTTACTGCTACTATGAAAGATAAAGGAGCCATAAAAGAAACCGAAATTCCAAGCTTTATAGCCGTAAAAGAGAGTCTAAAGTTAAACGATAAAGATATTACCGATAAGCTTACGTCGCATAAGCAAGAAAGTGCTTCTGCCTTAAATCAAGATCTCATGAGCAGTAGTGATCTTTTGCAGACAGATAATAAGGAGCACCGCAATACATATAACCAAATATCACCATCTGCTAAAGATCCCGCTCAAACTACTAAGGAGCTTAGCTCAAATTCTCCCACTCCTATAGATGAAAAGAATATAAACCAAACCAAGGCTATTTTAAATTCTAAGGAGTGGAGTGATAAGACAAGAAGCCTTAGCGGCGTAGGCTCTTTAATAGTAACTGCCGTAGTAACATATCTTACCGCAGGAGTAGGATCTGGCATAGCAGGAGCTCTTACTACTACTGCAGCGACTTCGGCTACAGTAGATGCTACGGTTTGCGCTAGCATAGCCAACCTTACCGTTCAGACAGCCAATATGGCTATATCCGATGGCAAGGTTAAATTTAGCCCTAGCTCTCTTGCCAAATCTGCTCTTACGTCTGCTGCAGGAGCTTATGCCGGAAAATATATATCTGGCTCAAGCGCTTTGAAGCAGAATCTTATAAAGACCGATTATTTTAATGTTTCGTATGCCGATATAGCGCTTTCTGCTTCAAATGCAGCCATTACAAGCGGAGTATATGGCACTAACTTTAAAGATGTCTTTATCTCAGCTTTAGCATATAAAGCAAGCGATGGCTTGTTTAAACAAGTAGGAGACGCGGCGCAATCATTTAATATGAGCGACGGTTCCATATCTAAAATAGCTATGCACTCCTTAGCAGGAGGTATAGTTTCTAGCATAGGTGGAGGAAGCTTTAAAGATGGAGCTATAAGCGCGGGCTTTAGAGAGATGCTAAGCCCGTTAAGCAAAAATTTCTCAGAAAAAGATCAAATTCTATCCTCGCAGCTAAGCGGAATTTTAGCAGGAGGTATAAGCGGAGGCAATAAAGGAGCAAATACCGGCTACAACATAGCAACCAGCGCAGAGATTAATAATAGGCAGTTACATCAGGAAGAGGTGGAATGGCTAAACGATAGACAAAAAATAGCTAAATTTAAAGACTATATTCAAAAAGCCACCTCTAAGAGATATACGGACGATGAAGCAAAAAAGATACTCGCTAAAGGAGGAATATCTTTAAGCGATGAATCTTTTAATGAAGCCTACAAAGAAAGCTTAAGCGATGATGAGCTAGCGGATATAGGCTTGGCTAAGGAGTATATCAAACAAAGCGACTTCTATAATAAAGACCTAGACGGAACAAATGCCTTTAATCCTACTGCGGGGCAGTATTGGGAAAGGTATGTATATAGTGAGAACGCCTATGCCAACAAAGATTTTTATATAAAAAATCTTTACTTAAACAAAGGCATGGGTATATTAGATTATGTAAAATCTACCGCTTATGGATTATATGGCACCGCAGAAGGTTATGTAGATGGAATAGAAGATATGGGTGATATGGTGCTTCATCCAATAGATACTGTCGGTAATATTTTTAGTGCGATAATTCATCCGTTAAGAACGCGCCAAGCTATAAGCGATAGTATAGACGAACATCAGGCGGATAATTTTGTAGATGCCATGATAGGCGATCAAAGCTCGATCAATCGTAGAAATTACCATACTTTAGGTGAAGCTGCTGCAGGTCTAGGTACGGGCAAATTATCAAGCAAGCTAAATAAAGCGGGTAAGGTAGTAGGCAAAGCAGATGAAGTAGCGAAATATGAAATTGTTAAGCCTGCGTCTACAGAACATTTGAAACAGGTAGATATAGAGAATATACCGTATATAGGCAAAATTACAAATCAAGAACTAGCTAAAAATATAGACGATACTGTTAAAAGAATTATAGAAAATCCTATTGCATCAAAAACTCAGGTAAAAAAGCATAATGGCTCCATTTACAACAATGACAATAAACAATTGCCAGTCGTTACAGCCGATGGGAAAGTTATAAAATATAAAGAATATAGAATTAAAGCTCCTTCCGGAGAGAGTAATGTGCATAGGATAGTAGTGGGTAGCGATGGCAGATATTACTATACAAATACACATTACGGGCAGAATTACGGAGTTAGTAACACGGGTATCCCATTCTATAAAGCAGGTATTATGCCCAAAAAGACGATAGAAAAGATGTTTGAGGATATTAAATGATAGAAGTAGTGATTGACTTTGACGAGTTGCAAAAAGACAGAAGATATATTGATGAGTGGCATGATTATTGCCCCAAAGAAATAGAGCATAAGTTGTACTCATATTTATCCGAAAAGCTCTCTTTGCCGCTGCGTATCGGCCCTGATGCATTCGCGGATTTCTTTTGGTTTCTGCGATTTAAGGAATGGAAAGACTATAGCGAGGAAGAGTGGGGGCAATATAAAGATAAAGACGAGTGGGAAAGCTATAGCGAATATATCGAGGAAAAAGAAGAAAACTCACGATGCGGTTTAAAAAATAAGCAAGGCGTTCGAGACGATTTAAAGTTAATTTTCTTAAATTTTAATGCATTTAAGAAAAAATACAGCGATTTGGCTAAACAGCTGCTAGATGTGATAAAATTTACGCTCTCGGAGACTGCCAAATACCCAGATTACGATGACTTACTTGATATTCAAATAGAAATTCGAAGCTAGAAGATTATGAGGTAGCAGTGATAAATAAATTTAAGGAAAGTAGCGGATGGGATACAATGATTTGATATTTTTAAATTTATTCCGTAGCTATACAGATAAATTCGCCAAGGCAGGGCGGCATGATTTTATGGTCTATTTAGAAGAGATGGTCAAAGCCGGCGAATATGGTATAGCATTGGAAGATTTTTTGGTTCAAATGTATGAATATGATTTAAAAATTTTCTCTAGCGATTTAGATATTGTAAGAAAGTTATGCGAAAATATGGGTATTGATAGTAATTTATGGTTGGTTTTGAGCACTAAAATACCGAGCGATAAAGATAAATTTTTATGTTAGAATGGGGGGGCATCAATGAGACAAGAACACATTATAGAGTTATTATCCTCCGCAATCGAAGGAGACGGGATCATATCTGTAGTTTTTAAATTTTTCCATATAGATTGGGAATACACGCTAGAGGAACTTGATCTAATTATAAATTTTGGTATAAAAAATGGCGATCTTCTTATAGAAGATATGC